>Ga0206126_10006214_pt1 | contig 10683 bp, 10 predicted proteins | sample Helgoland_Spring_5_FD_148621 | JGI IMG/M metagenome (GOLD analysis project Ga0206126, IMG submission 148621) | Pelagic subsurface seawater microbial communities from Kabeltonne, Helgoland, North Sea - Helgoland_Spring_Bloom_20160412_1 | ecosystem: Environmental > Aquatic > Marine > Epipelagic ...
AACATTAAAGGGGCAAGAGATGTCAAATTTTCAGTAGTTCGTTATGGAAATGTAATGGGATCAAATGGTTCAGTTATGCCGTTTTTTTTAAAGAAGAGAAAAAACGGGTTTTTACCAATTACAGACAAAAAAATGACTAGGTTTAACATTTCTCTACAAGAGGGATGTCAAATGGTATTTGATGCTATTGATAAAGCTTGGGGAGGGGAACTGTTTGTGCCTAAAATCCCGTCATATAAAATTGTTGATGTTGCTACTGCCATTGCTCCAGATTGCGAACAGAGGGAAGTAGGAATAAGGCCTGGAGAAAAATTGCATGAAGAAATGATAACAATTTCAGATTCAATTAACACTTATGACACGGGTAAGTATTATGTGATTTTACCCCAAAAACCAGTATTTGATAAAGAGAAATTCATCAACCATTTTAATGCTAAAATCGTTAATGCAAATTTTTCTTATAATTCAGGAGATAATGATGATTGGGAAACTGTTGATGGATTAAGAAGGTTAATAAAAAAATATGTTGATCCTAACTTTAAAATATAATGAATCCAATACCATACGGAAGACAGAGTATAGATCAAAATGATATTGAAGCAGTCATTTCCGTTCTGCAAGCTGATTATCTCACACAAGGGCCAAAAGTTTTGGAATTTGAGAAAATATTCGCCAAATATGTTGGTTCAAACTATGCAGTAGCAGTTAATAACGCGACTTCAGGCTTACATTTGGCCGTGTTGGCTTTAAATCTATCAAAAGGAGATAGAGTTATAACGACTCCAATTACCTTTGCAGCTTCAGCTAATTGCGTAAGATTTGTTGGGGGAGAAGTTTGGTTTGCTGATATTAATCCAAATACTTATTTACTTGACATTAACTCTGTAAAAGAGTTAATCGAATCTAAATCAAAAGGATTTTTTAAAGGAATAATTCCTGTTGACTTTGCTGGTTTACCTGTTAATATGGAAGAATTTAGAGCATTGGCTAATGCGCATGATCTTTGGATTATAGAAGATGCATGTCATGCACCAGGGGGCTATTTTATGGATAGTAAATCAAAGAGAAACTTTTGTGGAAATGGAAACTATGCAGATATTGGAGTTTTTTCTTTTCATCCTATAAAGCATATTGCTTGTGGGGAGGGAGGAATGCTTACTACTAATTCCAAAGAATTATACAAAAAATTAATGCTCCTAAGAACTCATGGAATTACAAAAGAAGACAGAAAAGACAATCATGGAAACTGGTATTATGAAATGATAGCACTTGGTTTTAATTACAGATTAACAGATTTTCAATCTGCATTGGGGATTACTCAATTAGCAAAAAATAATAAAGGAGTAGAAAGAAGAAATGAAATTTCATCAACCTATAAAAAAGCATTTGAAGGTAAGATTATGTTTCAAGACTTACCTGCGAGGACTTATAATGCACATCATCTCTTTATTATTGAGGTTGAAAATAGAAAAGAATTGTACGATTTTCTTCATTCTAAAGGGATATTGGTACAAATTCATTATGTGCCAGTTCATACCATGCCGTATTATAAAAATATAGGCTATACAGATGCTGATCTTTTCTATGCTGAAAAATATTATTCTAGGTGTATTAGCTTGCCAATGTATCCAACGCTTTCAAATGATGAGCAAAGTTATGTGATTAATAAAGTTTTAGAATTCATATCTAATGAGTAGTAAACTAATTTTAGGAACTGTTCAATTTGGTTTAAAATATGGAATTAATAATACTTTAGGAAAACTTAAAAAAGATAAAATATTAAGTCTTTTAAAAGTTGCTTATAGTTCTGGAATTAGAACTTTAGATACAGCTGAGGCATATGGAAATGCTCATCAATTAATTGGAAATTACCACAGGAAAGAAGATAATTTGAAATTTAAAATTATTACTAAATTTCCACATGATGTTAAACACGATTTAATAAAGAGTAAGGTTTTTGAATACCTCGACTTAATTAACGTTAATACTCTGGATGTAATGATGTTTCATTCATTTGATTCTTTCCAATCTCAATATAATGTGCTTAATACATTGAATGAATTAAAATCTGATGGTTTAATTAAAAATATTGGAGTATCTGTATATACAAATGCTCAACTTGCAAGCTTAATAAATGAAGATTTAATTACAGTAGTACAATTACCATTTAATTTGTTAGATAATTTTAGTGTTAGAGGAAATTTAATAAATAAGCTTAAAGAAAAAGGGAAAATAATTCATACGAGATCTGCTTTTCTTCAAGGCTTATTTTTTAAAAAACATTCTGACGATATATTCATTGTTAAGGCTCTAAAACCTCATTTAAAAACTCTAAACGAAATTATAAAAAAGCAAGGATGTTCAATGGAAGAATTGGCACTTAGTTATTGCGTAAATCAAAAAAATATTGATAATATTATCATTGGTGTTGATTCCATATCTCAATTAAATGCTAATGTGAAAGCTGCTTATTATGAGGTTTGTGAAGAAACCCTAAAGTGTGTTAATAATATAACTGTTAAAAATTTAGAATTATTAAACCCATCATTATGGAACACAAGACAGTTTTGATAACACAGGCAAGGTCTGGAAGCACGAGATTACCTGGAAAAATTCTTAAGGAAATTAATTCTGAATCTTTACTTGAAATTCACTTAAAACGGTTAAATAAATGCAAAAATATTTCAAAAATTATAGTCGCTACTACTGATAACCTTGATGATAAAGTTATTTATGATTATGCCTTAGATCATGGATTTAGTTCATTTAGAGGTTCTGAATCAGATGTGTTAGATCGTTTTTATCAAGCTGTAAAAAATGAAAAACCAGATTGGATAGTAAGAGTGACTTCTGATTGTCCTTTGATAGATTCAGAATTAGTTGATAGCTTAATAATATTTGCTAAAAAAAATAATGTTGATTATGCATCAAATGCGTTAATTGAAAATTTTCCTGATGGACAAGATATTGAAGTTTTTAAGTATTCAGCTTTAGAAATTGCTTGGAAAAATGCAAAACTACCTTCAGAGCGAGAACATGTTACACCATATATAAGAAATAATTCCGAGTTTAATGGTAGGAGGTTGTTCTCAGCAATTAATTTTGACTGTCCTAATGATTATTCGATGATTAGAATGACTGTCGACGAGGGTAGAGATTTTGATTTAATAAAAGTTTTAATAAATGATTTAGGAACTGATAAAACTTGGTTAGAGTATACGGATCATATAATCAAAAATGGGTTAAATATAATAAACAATTCAATTATCCGTAATGAAGGATTTTTAAAATCCATAAATAACGATTAAAAATGGGGAAAGGACAAGAATTATATAAAAAGGCAAAAAATTTAATTCCTGGAGGTACTATGTTACTATCCAAAAGACCTGAAATGTTTTTGCCCGACCAATGGCCCTCATATTTTTCTAAAGCAAAAGGCTGCTCAGTTTGGGATCTTGAGGGAAATGAGCTAATCGATATGTCGATAATGGGTATTGGAACTAATACTCTAGGTTACGGTAACGACAAAGTTGATGCTGCTGTTTTCGAAACAGTTAAAAAAGGTAATATGAGTACTTTAAACTGTCCCGAAGAAGTTTATTTAGCAGAAAAATTAATAGAAATTAACCCTTGGGCTGACATGGTGCGTTTTGCTCGAAGCGGTGGTGAAGCAAATTCCATAGCAGTACGAATTGCAAGAGCGGCATCGGGAAAAGACAATGTCGCAATTTGTGGTTATCACGGTTGGCATGACTGGTATTTGTCAGCTAATCACAACGCAGGAGATGATTTGTCCTCACATTTATTGTCTGGACTGAATCCTAATGGAGTTCCAAAGAGTTTGAAAAATACAGCATATCCTTTTAATTATAATAATTTTGAAGAGCTATTATCAATAGTTGATACTAACAATATTGGTGTAATTAAAATGGAGGTTGTTCGTAATTTTGGTCCAGAGGATAATTTCTTACAAAAAGTTAGAGAATTGGCAACTAAACGTAATATTGTTTTAATTTTTGATGAATGCACATCAGGTTTTAGAGAGACATTTGGAGGAATTCATCAAAAATATGGTGTTGAGCCAGATATGGCAATGTACGGCAAAACTCTAGGAAATGGATATGCTTTAACTACAGTAGTTGGTCGAAAGTCAGTGATGGAGGCAGCTCAAAATACTTTTATTAGCAGTACTTTTTGGACAGAGAGAATAGGTCCAGCTGCAGCACTTGCAACTTTAGAAGTTATGGAAGAAACTAAATCCTGGGAGGTAATTACCAATGTTGGAAATAAAATGAATCAAGGTTGGCAAAAGTTAGCGGATGATCACAATTTAGAAATTGACATTTCAGGAATTCCGTCATTAAGTACCTATAGTTTTAAAAGTAATAGAAGTATAGAATATAAAACGTTTATTACTCAGGAAATGCTCAAAAAAGGATATTTAGCTAGCACTAATTTTTATGCATCAACAGCCCATAATGAAGATAATCTAAATTTATATTTTGAGGCTCTTAATGATGTTTATATGTTAATTGCTGCTTGTGAAAAAGGAGATATGAAAATACAAAATTTATTAAAAGGTCCTATATGTCATTCAGGGTTTAAAAGATTAAATTAAATAATACAATCTTATGAAGTATTAAATAAACAAGTTTTTAAATCAGGAATTTGTTCAATTGTTCCAATTCGGTTTGAATACCAAATAAATTCACATCATGAACAATTTTAACTTTTATATTAAAAAAACTGTTTTGATAAAAGGCAAGATAATTATTTTAATACTGTAATTTCAATTTTTGGAGTAAGAAAAATCTAATTAAATATTATTTTCTTTTATTAAAGGAAATAAGTGTATCAGTTATGATATATTAGTAAATATAAATATTCTTCAATTCAATAGATTTTTCAATTTTAATTACTATTAAATGTTAAAAAAAATACTTTTTAGAGCTGATGGAAATGAAGAAATAGGATATGGTCATGTGATACGATCTCTTGCACTAGCCGATATGCTAAAAGAAAACTTTGAATGTATTTTTGTAACTAGATTTTTAAATGATTTTCTAGAAAATGAAATAAATAAAGTTTGTAACAGTTATATTCTGTTGTCGAATAATGGAAACAACCATTTAACCGAATTTAAGAATATGTTAAAAGGTGATGAAATAGTCGTTTTAGATAATTATTTTTTCACATCAGATTATCAAATTGAAATACGATCAAAGAATGTAATTTTAGCTTGTATTGATGATTTAGGTGACAAACATTTTGTTAGTGATCTGATTATTAATCATATCGATATTAGCCCTTATAACGTATATTCTATGGAGAGCTACACAAAATTAATTATTGGAATTGAAAATGCCTTATTGAGGAAAGAATTTTTAAAAGTAAAACAGTCTTCTCTTGATAAAGAAAACAGTGTATTATTAGCCTTTGGAGGGGTTGACTTTAAAAATTTAACATATAAATATTTAACTGTTTTGGTTAATTCTAAATTAAATGTCACTATTGATGTAATAATTAATAAAAAAAATGAAAAATTTAAAGAAATATTGGAAGAATCTGGAAATAACTCCAATGTAAATGTTTATTATGACTTATCAGCTAATGAAGTAAGAAGTTTAATGTTAAGGACTAAGACTGCTATTTTACCCTCAAGTACAATGTGTATCGAAGCACTAAGTTCTGGTATTAATGTAATATCAGGTTATTGTGTAAATAATCAGAAATACGCATATTTATATTTTATGAATAATGGCTTTATAACTGGCATAGGAGATTTAAATAATGTTCAAAAAGAATTTTTGATTAAACAAGTAGAAATTAACCTCAATAAAATAAATAAGGATAATAAAATTATGGATAGAATTAATTCAAGTAAAAAAAATTACATCACAGTATTTAAGTCAATTTCAAATGGTGATTGATAAAAATGAAATCTATAATTCTGGAAATATTTACTTTAAAAATTATATTAACTTTTCAATAGATGAGAAGAAAAAAATTTTAGAGTTTAGAAATCATGTTTCTGTTAGAGAAATGATGCTTAATAAAAATATAATTGAACTTGATAGCCATTTGAAGTTTATTGATAAACTAAGTGTTGATACTAAAAATTTTTATTGGGGAGTAATAAGAAAAGGGAAATTAATGGGGTCTATATATATGAATGATGTTGATGATCAGCAAGAAAAAGCTTTTTGGGGAATATTTTTAGATCCTAATTATGTTGGATCAGGAATAGGATTCGAAATTCAATTTGAGACTTTGAATTTAGTCTTCAAAACCTTTGGATTTAATAAAATATTTGGAGTAGTTTTTAAGAAGAATAAAAATGCTTTGTCAATTCAATCCAAATTTCTGTTTAAGACTAAAGAAAATCATGAAAAACATCTTTTGCTGGAATTAAACACGAAAGATTGGATGATATTTTCTAAATTTAATTTTAAAGAATTTAAACGAAAAATTATAATAAAATGATAAATAAAGTAATTGAAATTATTGAGGAAATCTTAACTGATAAAGGTGAAAAATTAGATATAGATATCTGTAAAGATAGTCAGTTAAGAGACTTAGGACTGTCCTCTTTTGATTTGGCAACCCTAACTGTAAAAATTGAAGACAAATTCGATGTCGATATTTTTGAAGATGGCTTGGTTACTACAGTTGGTGAGATTATTAGTATTTTAGAAGAGAATGTCTAACTTATAAATTCATGGAGTTTTTTTGGATAGATAGTAAACGGAATTTGAAGATTACATATGATACTTTTTTTCAAAAGTTAACTGAAGAGAATAATAATAATATATTTATAAGAAATGATAACCCGTATTTAGTTTTTTTAAATTTATTAAGAAATTTTATTTCAGAGCAAAGAAGCGTTTTACTAGATTCTGATTTTTCCAAAGAAGAACTTCTTAAGCTAGAAATATCGGATACTATTTTTGAACAAGAAAAATATTTACAACCAAATTTATCCCATAAATTTAAGACGTTAGAGGATATATTTTTATTTTTAAAAAAGAATGAGGAGAAGCTTGAAATTGATATTTACACATCAGGAACAACTGGGCGACCAAAAAAAGTAACACAATCGTTTAAAAATTTAAAGCGAGCCGTAATTTATCGAAAATCTTTGCAAGATAATATATGGGGTTTTGCATACAATCCGACACATTTTGCAGGTTTGCAAGTCTTTTTTCAGTCATTTTATAATAAAAACACATTGGTATATATTTTTAATAAAGATTTTAAAGAGGTTTATCAAGATTTTAAAAAATATAAGATAACTCATTTGTCTTGTACTCCAACTTTCATGAAAATGTTGTTGCCACACGTAGTTAAAAAATTAAACAAAGTTAAAAATTTAACTTTTGGAGGTGAAAAATTTGATTCGAGAATAGAAATAGTTTTAAAAGATAAATTTCCTAATGGAGAAGTGAAAAATGTATATGCATCAACAGAAGCAGGAAGTCTTTTAAAGGCTGAGGGAGAGTATTTTGTTATTCCTGAAAAATACCTTGATTTTATAAAAATTCAAAACAAAGAGATATTAATAAAAAAAGAATTATTGGGGGTTTCGAAATCTTTTGATTTAGAAAATAATTGGTATAGAACAGGGGATTTAGTGGAATTATTCGATAATGGAAAGTTTAAATTTAAGAATAGAAAATCGGAAATGATAAATGTTGGAGGGTACAAAGTAAATCCAACAGAAATAGAAGATATTATTAAGGAAGTTATTGGAGTTGTAGATGTTACTGTTTTCGGAAGAACGAATTCTGTTATGGGAGAAATAGTAGTAGCAAATGTAATTAAAGAAGAAAAAGTAGATAAAGAAATCTTAAATGAAAAGATAAAAGAAATTACAAAATTGCGTTTGCAAGAATACAAATTACCAAGGTCAATTAAATTTGTGGACTCATTTGAGCTTACAAGAACCGGTAAAATAAAAAATAATAAATTTATAATTAAGCCTTGATTGGGTAAAACAATAATGTATGAAAACAATTTTATTAACAGGGGATTCTAGAGGAGTAGGTCATTGTATCTCTAAAGAATTGTTATCTAAGGGATATCGAGTAATTGGTATAAGCAGGACAGTTACAGAGGATGTAGAAAGGTTAACTGAAAAATATGGGATTGAAAATTACGTTCATATAAATTATGATTTACTAGACGTCAATGGTATAAAGCACCTTTATAAAAAAACACTACGTCCACTTACAGATGAAAATGGCATTTATGGATTTGTAAATAATGCAGCAATGGCTTATGATGATATAATTTCGAATTTAAACTACGAGCCTTTGGATAAAATGTATAAGGTAAATGTATTTTCTCCCATGATGATAATAAAATATGTGCTTAGAGATATGTTATTAAACAAAACTCAAGGTAGTATTGTACATATATCTTCAATTAGTGCGCACACCGGTTATAAAGGATTGGCGATGTACGCTTCAACGAAAGGTGCTATAGAAGTTTTTTCTAAAAATACAGCAAGAGAGTGGGGCGCGTTAGGAATTAGATCTAATGTGGTATGTCCTGGTTTTATGGATACAGAAATGAGTGCGACATTATCAAAAGAACAAAAAAATCGAATTTTTAATAGAAATTCTATGAAAAAACCTGTTGAAGTAGAAGCAGTGGCTAGTACTGTTTTATTTTTATTAGAGCAGAGTGGAAAAGGAATTACAGGAGATATATTACATGTGGATAATGGAACAATCTAAATTGACTATAAGACTTGCGTCTTCTGTTGATGCAGAAAAAATATGTTTATTATTTAAAAGAGTTGCTCCAGAATATAAGCGTGGAATTAATTTTTGGATATGGATAAATCGAATGTTAAGCGAAGAAGATTCTATAATAGCAGTTGCCGAATATGAAGGGGAAATTATAGGACATTATGCTATTATTCCTCATGAAATTAGTATTAGCGGAGCAGAATATAATACTGGGTTAGGAATTCATGCTATAATACAAGAAGATAAAAATGATTTGGTATCTATATATGAAATATCAAATTTAGCTTACGGTGAAGCTAAACGAATTGGATTAAAGTTTCTTTATGGTTTTCCTAATAAAAATTATAGATTAATTCAAGAAAAGATTGAAAAATGGGAAATAATAAATTTGTTTCGATCCTACGAAACAAATATTAGTAATTATAAGTTTAATTATGAATTAAATTCTTTTAGTGTTAAAGAATTAAATAATAATTTCAAGTCCTTTTTTGAGTTGTCAAAAGTATTAGATAATTATATTTCAAATACTTCTGTTAGATTTAAAAAATCATTAAATTATTATATTAATAGGTATTTAAATCATCCATACCGATTATATAATTCATATATGGTGTGCGATATATTTGGTAATAAAGCTTGTTTGTTTTTAAAAAAATACCAAGATACTAATACAGGTATAAAAAAAGGACATTTATTAGATTTTATAAAAGAAGAAGAATTTGATATGAAAGCCCTTTTAGATATTGCTGTTTTAATTTTGAAGGAAAGAAAAATTAGTATGATATCATTTTGGCCAATTAACAAAAGAGTAAAAGAGATATTTAATTTAGCACAAGTTAAACCATCCGGCTTTGAAACTTTTTTAGGTGTTAAGTTTTTAAATAAAGAATTTGAAAAAAATCATAAAGAAGAATTGTTAAACATTGAAAATTGGACCCTTAATATGGGAGACTCTGATGCATTTTAAATAATAATGGTAAAAGAAATAAAAATAGGAAATAGAGTTATATCTAAAGATTCTCCAGTATTGATCGTAGCAGAATTATCTTGTAATCATGATGGAAGATTAGATATTGCTTTAAAAACAATCGATGCTATGCATGAAGCTGGAGCCGATTGTGTCAAATTACAAACAAGTAAACCTGGGAGTATAACTATAGATTGTGATAAAGAGCCTTTTATAGTTAAAGGGGGTACCCTGTGGGATGGGAAAACTTTATTTGAGTTATATAAGCAAACATACACACCTTGGGAATGGCATAAAGAGATTAAGGATTATGTAGAGGCCAAAGGAATGGTATTTTTTTCTTCCCCATTTGATTTTGACGCTGTAGATTTTTTAGAGGGATTAGAGGTGCCTGCTTATAAAGTTGCTTCTTTTGAAATAACAGATATTCCATTAATTGAATACACAGCAAGCAAAGGAAAGCCTATAATAATATCCACTGGAATTGCTAATGAGGAAGACATAAAATTAGCTCTAGATACTTGTTTAAATGTTGGTAATAACCAAGTAATTTTACTAAAATGTACATCGGCATATCCAACTCCATTAGATAAAGTAAACCTAAAAATGATACCAGACATTCAAAATAACTTTAATTGTTTGGTAGGACTCTCAGATCATACTTTGGGAAGTGTCGTTCCCTTAGGCTCAGTTGCTTTAGGAGCAAAAGTAATTGAAAAGCATTTTATTTTAGATAGAAAGTTAGGTGGTCCTGATGCATCATTTTCAATGATGCCAAACGAATTTAAAGATATGGTTTCTAGAGTTAGAGATTTAGAGAAAACTCTTGGAGAAGTTACTTATGAGTTAAGTAAAAAAGTGAAAAATAGTAAAAAGTTTGCTAGATCATTGTTTGTGGTAGAAGATGTGAAAGCAGGTAATATTATTTCAAAAGAGAATATAAGATCAATTAGACCAGGTAAT
>Ga0206126_10006217_pt1 | contig 10680 bp, 15 predicted proteins | sample Helgoland_Spring_5_FD_148621 | JGI IMG/M metagenome (GOLD analysis project Ga0206126, IMG submission 148621) | Pelagic subsurface seawater microbial communities from Kabeltonne, Helgoland, North Sea - Helgoland_Spring_Bloom_20160412_1 | ecosystem: Environmental > Aquatic > Marine > Epipelagic ...
CCACGTAGCTGCTGTGTCTCTTCGGATCTGAATAATATCAGCCACTTGCTGTTCCTCCATCTACTTTCTGCTTGGGTAGGTAGATCGAAGCAGCTGCTCCGCCGTCTACGTTCTTGTCTGTGCGTACGACTATCTTGTCGCCTTTGATTACGTCGCCGTTCTCATCTACGAAGCTGGCACGAAGCGCATATCGTGCATCGTTATCTCGTCTTACTCGTGCCATTCCTTATCCCCTTAGACTGAGCCGATGGCCGTTACGTCGCCTTCAGCTGTTGCGTTACCAGATGAATCAATCTTGAATACGTTGTTGCCGTTGTATTGGAAGTACAGTACAGTACCGCTGTCGAGTATCTTCCAGTTGCCTAGTATTACGCTTGTGAGCGAAGGCTCAGCCACAAGGTTAAGAGTATGGTTTGCTGACAGAACACCGCCGCCCGATAGGTTAGTACCTCCGGTGACGGAGCGTGAGCAGTTAGTGGCTGTGCCTGCTGTATAGGCCCCATCAGCTGTAGTAGCTGTAGTAGCGGTAGCTGCATTGCCTGTGATGCTAATGCCCCAAGTTCCGCTGGCTCCAGAGCCTGTCTTGGTAGGTACGTTAGAAGCTAAAGCATAGCCTGCTGATGCGTGATTGCCCCATCCGTATGCCGTGTCCCAGTTGGTCTTGTTGTAGCCAGAGACGGTAGGTACGTCAGCTGCTAAAGCGTACCCAGCAGCTCCATGATCGCCCCAGCCGAACGCTGTGTCCCAGTTGGTGGCGTTGATGTTAGAGCCTGTGACAGCGCCTATGGCTGCTACGCTACCTGTGGCAGTTACGTTACCTTGTACATCTACCGTACCTGTTAGGGTGGGAGAGGCGGAGGGTGGAGCTTCTAGGAAAGCGCTCTGGATGCTCGACCACTCTGCTTCAAAGTCAGCAGCGCGGATGACGCGGAGTGCGGAACCGTCTGGCTGGTCATCTCTGCCAATCCAGCTTGGGTTGTAGTTGTATGTGATTGCCATTGTTGTCTCCGATTGGATTCTTGTGTAAGCCCACTGTTGGGCGAATGGACTAACAGAAGAAAGCGGCCCCCGAAGAGGCCACTAGTTTTACTACTTAGACTGTTGCAGCCAGAACGATTCCTGACTCAGGACGGTACGTCTCAACACCGTAGAGGGTGTCAGCAGTCAGCAAGTCGGCAAGCCACTCTTGCTTGTACTGAGTTTGAGTACGAACGCCAGCTTGCTCAGCGATGACCAAAGCATCTTTGTGCATAAGCAGACAGTTAGACTCACCAGCAGCGCCAGTAAGGTTAGTAGAAACGTACAGGTCAACACCGTACAAAGAACCAACGTGTCCAGTCTCAACAGGCTTGCCAGTTACGAAGTCTGTAGAGATGTAGTTGCTGATACCCAACAGGTCACGCTTGACTGAAGGAGAGATAACCATTACACGGTTGTCTCCGGGTACGTTGTTGTCGTCAAGAAGACGGATAGCGTCACGGAAGCCAGCGTCGTTGAATGCAGTAGTAGTTGCACCAGCTTCGTCAGCGATGCCGCCATCGACGAAAGACTTCTGAGCAGTGAAACCAGAGTTGGCTTCAGCGATCAAAGCGCTGTCGATCTGAGTTGCCAAAGCGTAGCCAGCATCGTCAGTGTAGAACTTACGAAGGCTAGACAGTGCCTGCTTCTCAGTGATGTCTTCGATGAATACTGAGTATTCGAAGTGCTGGTCGATAGTTACAACAAGCTCACCGTGAACGTTCTGGTTCAAAGTAACCTGAGACTCAGCGGCCTTGACGTTAGCTGTTCCACGTACGGGCTTAGGGATGTGAACGGTGTCGCCTTTCTTTCCAACCATGCTCATTGCACGGACGAGAGGACGAACTACCAAAGACTTCTCGAAAGAAGCAATGATCTCGTCGCTCCAGATTTCTGGAATGAAAGTAGCTGCCGTAGTGTTGGTGATGTGTGATGATCCAAGTGCCATGATAAAGTTTCCTTAGAGGTTTATTTAACCCTTCCCTCAGAGTAGGCTCGCATGATCTCGTCTTGCATAGCCTCGTATCTCTTTGGGTCGCGGTTCATTAGTTCAATAATATCGCGCCGACGATAAGTCTTCCTCGTCGTCTGACCAGTAGGGTTAGTCCTAGCTGAGCCAGTAGCGGCCTTCTTAACCTCAGCCTTCTGAGCCTGCTTCTCCACTGCGGCGGTCTTAGCAACCACCTCCCGACGCTCTCCCCATAAATCAAGGAGTTCGTTGGCCGACTCATAGTCGTAGTTTCGATCTGCATTCTGATAGAGCTGAGTTCGTATCTTACTTTTGCCTACCCACTCTTGGAACTTAGCATCTTGCAATACTTCCTTCATGTTAGGGTGAGACTTCTGGAGAGCGTTCAACGCTTTCTCCTTAGCCATCTCAACCGCAACAGTCTCTGCCTGCTTTAGTGTAGGGTGGTTGGCGATTGCGCGGGCCACTGCTGCCTGCGGGTCAGCGAAGAAGTCAAATTCTTCGGCTTCAGGTTCCGGTGCAGAAGCCACACTGTTCTGAGAGGCGATGGAGGTCTTGACCATATCGTCAAAAGCCTTACGTAACTCTCCAACTTCCTGTGACTGTTTGCCCATTACTCGCTCAAGATTGCTGTGCATCTCGGCTAGCTCTGCGGCAGATTTACCTTGATACTTCTCAGGTAGCTCCTCGGATTCGGTGCTCGCTTCTACGGCTTCTGCTTCAGTCGGTTCGCGTTCCGCCTGTAACTCGTCCAAGTTGCTTGCATCCTCAGCGGGGTTGGCTGCTGGGTTAGTCTCTTCGGTTTCTACAATAGTTGCCATCTGATTTATCTCCGTCCAATAAGGATTGTGGAATAATGAAGGTGGGTGCTAGGCATTAGCGTTGTCCACCGTTTATAGTCTTCCGTGCGTGGTCGCGTTCCCACTTGATAGCAGCGCCGGGGAAATCCCCAGATACTCCTTCCAAGTGTGTACGTACGGGAGATATGATCCGCTTGGCTTCTCCTCCGCAGCTGCACCGTACCGCTGCTTCCAGATAGTCAAACGTCTCAAATACTGTCTCGCATGATTCGCAGCGAGCATCGAATATCTTACGACTCATGTTGATCCTCCAAATGCTTAGTTAGATTCTCATAGCCGAGGATGCGGTGGAGGGCTTCAAGCTCTCCCTTCGCCTGCCTAAACGCCTTCTCGTCTTGGATGTTCTCAATACGGTAGTTGTCTACGGCAGTCTGTATCTCGGCGATGAAGTTCTTCCAGCCTTCGCACATGAATAGCTCACGTGCGTTGTCGAAGTACTCTTCATTCGTCATCCGATGTTTCCTTTTTGGGTGCCCGTCGTGACAGAGGTTTGGCTTTCTCAAGCTCCTCAATGCGGCCTTCCAATAGTTTGAAGATTTGGTTCATCTGTGTAACCACGTCTTCCAGCTGTTCCATCTTAGCAAAGTCTTTCATGTGCATAACGATTATCCTTGTAGGTCGTCAGTTATTTACTGCTCTTAGTCCCCTTGCACTTCCACCGCTTTCGGCTCAGGTTGTTGGGGGTGTTGGGGTCGTTCTGTTTCTTCTTTGATAGTCCTTTCTTGATACCAGCAGATCTAGCGCAGTAGCTATCGCCCTTGCTAGTCCCCGGCTTTACTCGGCTGCCGCCATCCTTGGCTTTGCCTGCCTGACCGTAGCTCACCTTCTTACCGCTGGAGGTGACTTTAACCTTGGCCTTTCCTTTGGCTGGCTTCTTAGAGGCCATTATTTTCCCTTGCAGTGTGAACAGCCTTTGCTGCCCTTACCGCATCCGCATCTCTTACACATTAGTAGTCTCCTTACATATTGCTGTTATCTTCCTGACGCCCTCTTTGGGCTTGGAGGTGACGTAGAGAGCAGCGCTTTCGCAACTGCCCTCTCGTGCAAACTGGAGGCTTTCGACAACTGCAACGCCGCCATCCGCCATCCAGAGTACTATGAATAATGTCCAAGTAGACATTAGGTTAGGTTACGCGGGAACTTACGGAAGAAGTTCTCGAATAGCGGGTTGAACGCATCCTTAGTAGCTTGGTCAACAGGCGACGCATTGAAGCGGAAGTAGGCGATGTTTAAGCTACCCGCTGACAGTGCGTGTGACGTTGGCTCTAGGGCTGTGAACAGCGCCTCAGCTGATGCAATGCTCAAAGCAGCCTGCGCCACCATGAACTCTGCACGTAGCATCTGGGCTACTGCCTGCTCCTTAGCGATGAACTCAGCAGTAGTCACGCCGCCGTTAAGCAACTCAGACTGTACCGCTACCTGTGCTTCATCAACCGTAAGCTCTACGACAGAGGCTCCAGTAGGGGCTACGCCATCAGCAGGAACCTTGTAGAAGTAGTAGTCCCCTGTGGTAATATCGCCGCCTGTGAACAGGTCGGGAGATGTGCCGGGGACGTTACCGCTGGCTACTTGAACACCGTCGTTGATGCTAGACACGTTACGTACTACAAAATATTTCTTACTCATTATGTACGCTCCACGAAGTCATCTGATGTTCCGTTAACAAGGCTGCCAGTCACGTTAGACTTCTCGCCCACTACGTTAGGGAATGTACCCTCACCGCATGGTACGAAGTCACGAGCTGAGCTGTAGTAGCTGTGCTGTGTTACATCACCGCCAGCAAACCACTCGGCTATCTGAGCATTCGACATTACGTCATTGGTGAACAGCAGGTTGTCTACGCCACCTTCGAAGTCTACAACTGCGCCTTGGCCGAAGCTGATCCCGCCGCGTCCAAACTCAACGCTGTCGTTGGAGTGTAGGCTTGGGTAGGTTTGGTTGATGGTGACGTTAGCACGACGTACGCCGTCTAACCAGTAAGCTATCCTAGTGCCGTCACAGGTGAACACCACCTTAGATCCAGCTGAAGGAGCGTACCAAGTGTTAGCCTGTCCAGCAGAGTAGTAGCCAGCTGCGGCGTAGAAGCCCCAGTTAGATCCACCGCGTCGCAGAGTCAGAGCGTTGTTGCCTGAGCGGAACAGCGTCATAAACTTAGCGTCGGACGTAATGCTAGGCAGCTCAACGATCTCACAAGCTACAGACCAAGAGGCTGTGTAGTCCAAGATAGCGCCTGTGCCTGACAAGCTGAGGTAGTCGTTAACGCCGTCCATGCGAACGAATGCGTCGTCTGGAGTAGCTTCTGCTGCGCCACCTGTAGAGGGGGCTGACAGTAGGAACTGGCTCACGATGTTGTTGTACTCGTACGCTACGTTGCTTACTACGAAATCATACGTACCAGCTGGGTAGCTAGAAGATGTAGACAGCGCTGCGAACAACACCTCTTCAGCGCCTGACTGAGGGCCGACTGTGCTGAATGAATCTAGTACAGCTTCGACTCGTGTCAGACCTGCGTGATCGCCCGGATCAGTTCCCCAGTAGAGGAGGACGGTCTGGCCGACGTATGCCGTCAGGTCGTAGTTAACAGGTGCGTAGGTGAAGCGAGACTTGTACCATGACGCCGCATCGCCACTGCCCGTAGGCTTGGTGTAGACGCTGAAGTATGGTGCGCCTGCTGCCCGTACATCAACCACTGCGTACATGCTGTTCAAGTTAACCTTGGTCATGTTCAGTGAGGGGTTGCTGTTAGACAGGTAGTACCAGTTGATCTTGTTAGTGATGTCGGAGGTGTTCTTAAAGTGCCAGCCTGCTGTGTTGTTAAGCGGGTCAGCGACGCCTTGAGCAGCACCACCAGCGAGAGCTACGTTAGAGCTGAGTAATGTGGTCACGCCGCCGTAGCCGCCTGATGCATCAATCAATCCCTGTACAGTTGCTTCGCTAAGTCCAGCAGCTACGAAGCTACCAGAGTCTTCGTTATATACATATATCTGACCGCTAGATGCGTCCAGTCCCCAGTCGCCTTTCTCTGCCTGATTACCAGCAGCGCGGGCTAGGAAGGGAGCAGATGAGGTGAAGGTACCTAAGAAAGTACCAGCATCTTGCATGTCCCCGATGGCCTCACGAACCTCTTGGTTCATGTAGCCGTAGTAACCGTTGTCGTATGTTCTTAAATCAATTGTCATACTTTTTCCTTATAATGCCCTCAGAGGCCCTCAATGGCTCTCTAAGGGAGATTAGGGGGTAACCCTATGCTACCCCCTACCGAGCCTCACATTCCCTGTGGCGGCCCTTGTGGCGCTTGTGACGCCATACCTTCTAGCTGCTTGACCATCTCCATCTCTGCTTTACCCTGAGCGGCTTGCATAGTGGTGTCCTGCTTTAACTGAAGCTCTTGCTCTTGAAGGAGAAGCTTAGACATCTCTGCCTTGCGTCGGAACTCCTTCTCGTCGTCGTCTTCTGCGTACTTGAGCGTAAGCTCTTCTGGCATCAACTCCGCTTCAGTGTTGTACTTCGTAGCACGACTCTGGCTTTCTGCTGCTTGTCCTTCGAGTAGCTTAACCTGACCCATCGTGATAGCCTTCTGCATCTCAGCGGCTTCTTGCGCCTGCTTCTGGGCTTCTGGGTTTGGCTGACCTGCTGAATCAATAGCAGCAATCATCTCTTCTCGGTTAGATACATTCAGGTGGTCGATGATGCCCTTAACGATTGCTCCATGTGCTGGAGAATCAGGTGGTATGACCTGTAGGATCTGAGACAGCTGACTGACTTCGTACTCACGGGCCATAGCGCCGAGGCTGCTGAATGGTGTGAACGTGTAGTCCTTCACTGGGTAGTTCTCAGGATCAAACTGCATGTATCTGTTGGCAGTCTTGCGTATGAACGGAATCAAGAAGTTCTCTTGGAAGTTCAATAGCGTACGCTTCTGCCGCTTAACGATAGCCCCTTGGGACATACTCATGCCAGCTGCTGTCTGGTCGCCTGCTGGAGCTTGTGCTCCGTCTGACGCCCCTGCTGCCTGTGCCACCATCTGCTGAAGCTGTGCTCCCTGCTGGAAGGTGATAGCGTTAAGGTTGCCGAAGTTGAATGGCATCAGGGCTTCTTGTGGGTTGCCGTTAGTCAGCAACATACGTCCGGGCCTGATCTCAAGCTTCTTGTCACGTGGGATACGTGTAGCATCTACTGCCATCATTGGATGGGTGGTAAGTGCTAGGGCGTCGATACGAGCGCGTAGCTCAGCATCCAGCGCCTTCTGACTCATGTAGGTCTTCTCACAGATACCACGACCGTGGAACTGGCTGGGTACGATGTCCCACTGGAAGGCAACTACTGGTCTGTCTTGACACATGTAGGGGCTAGGCATAGCTTTGAGGATGGTGCTCCCATTCGCTATAACGACTACAGCTTCTACGTAATGTCCGTCGGTCTTAATCTCATCTTCTTCAATCCCTTCTTCGAGGAGTAGATCACGAGGTACACGACCATACCACTTAGTCAGTCGAACCTTGTCACCCTCTTCGTTAGACTTCTCAGGGTCTATCTGAATCTCTGTGTCATGTGCAGCGTTACCTACGTATACATCATTGCGGTAGACTCCCTGCTCCTGAAGCTCTTCGACGACGTGACGAGATACGAACTCATCAATCGCACAGCCCAATGCCTCGTCTACGCTTGTGGCGTACGGGTCAATGAGGAAGTTCTTAGGCATAACTGGGTTCAGCTTAATGAGTGGACGTGAGCTTTCCTCAACGCCATACTCCTGCATGTCCCCATCCATAGCTGGGCGGGTGGCGGGCTTAAGTACTGTCATCTCTTCAATGACAATCTCAGCAATGCCTGTGCCATATACAGCAGCGTTAATCAACACCTCAGCTACAGTGCTACGTACTCGTGCTAGGCCGAAGTCCTCGTGCAGCTTGTCACGCATCTTAGCGATGGCGGCGGCTGCTTGGGGGTTAGGCTCTACTTCAATAGCATCCTTCATGTCGAACAGCTTACCGCGTCCGAAGGTAGCTTCTTCAACCTCAGCTACGCTAGACTCTACAGCCTGTGCGGTAGCGGGGGCGATGAGGCGTGAGCGTTCGCTATCGCGGCTCTTGTCCTCTGGTGCCCATTGGTTGCGGAAGATACGCATGTACTCTTCGTGTCTGTCTGCGTAGTTGGATTCGTAATGGTCACGATACTCTTGTACCTTGCCATCAACCCACTCAGCTAAGTCCCCGGTCGAACCGAAGCCTGCCATTAGGTCTTGAAAGATTTCATCGCTCATGGTTCAATCTCATCTAGTTCTTGTGGAGTGAGTTCCCGTGGCTGACGCTTAAGAGCGCCAAGCTCATCAGTACCCCGCTATAATATCAAATGCTTCGTAACCCTCGTCTACCATGAGATCAGAGGCATAAGGAACAATAGCCATCTGGTCAATGTATGCGAGAGCGTCGAGTAGATCGTCGTGTACCAATTGACTCGGGAAGGCTGAAGCCTCATCGACCAGCTCTGCATTCCAATCTCCTCTCTTCAAGTGTATCTTGCCGTGTTCGAATCTACCTTGTAGTGCCCACAGTATCCTGTCTTGTTTCTTGGTGTTGCCGTGGGTGAGTAGGTCTATGCGGAAGACTCGGGCTGTACGGCGCATGAGATCCTGTAGTGGACTCATTACAGCCTGCTGGCCTATCCCCTTCTCAATCCCCACCGCCATAGCTCGGTAGTCTCGTACCGCTCCGAAGATCTCCTCGGCTGTCTGATCTAGTGTCCAGCGTCCGTAGCGTATGTCCTCTACGTACCACTCGCCTGTACCGCTTACGCCTACAATGGCGATGGCGCTGTTGTCTCGACGCTTGGACTTGTTACCTCTGTCTGTCTCGAAGCCTGCCAAGTCACATGCTATGTAGTAGTCTAGCACTTGCTCGGGCTTGTCTTCGTAGTACTTGAACTCTTCTACATCGAAGAACTCCGATCCCTTAGCGTCAAACGACGCCATGTATTCCTGTCTGAATGCCCACCCCGGTAGTGTTTCCTTGGCGTCATCGATCTCTTCTGGGTCTAGGAAGGGGTTGTCGTATGATGTCAGGTGCCATGACTTCCAGCCCTTGACTCCCATCTCCCCCTGCATGTATGCATCGTAGAACCCGTTCCTTCCTTCAGGAGTGGAGATGAACATTGCTGTTCCCTTCCGATCCGAAAGAGCTGGCCGTAGGATAGTATCAAACACCCCGTCCTTGAAGAACGCATACTCATCACAGACCAAGTGCTTAAGGGAATAGCCACGGAGAGTATCGGGTCTATCCGAGCCTTTCAAGCTAATCTTGTTCCCGCCTGCGAGTACGATCTCTAGGTTGTTGATGTTGGAGGACTCGATGATATCCCCGGCCAGCTCTTTCAGCAGATCCCACATAAGGTCACGCGCTAGTGCTTGCGTTGGCCCTACGTACATTACTGCTCCCTTCTTACCGTTGAGGGCTGCGAGGATCAACGTCACTGCCGCGAAGTGCGTCTTGCCGCATCGGCGTCCCGCTGCTATCACCTTGAATCTCGCTGGGTCTTGGATCGCCTGCTCCTGCCAAGGGATCAGCGATAGGTCTAGGTTCGCCACGGCTTGTCTCCACTATGTTAAGTACCTTGTATACGTCATCAACTGAAGCCCGTGTAGGGGCGTCATGTGATCCATCACCCCCGTAGTAGGAAGTGTTCTTACCTTCTTTGTAAGGATCAGGCAGCGATGCCCATTCCTTGGCTAGGTTCTCAGCCATCTTCTTGTCAGAGATCTTCCCTGCTACGTAGTCCTTATACCCTCTCCTGTCAATCAGAGTATCTGCTGCCCATTCCTGTGCTGCTTCGTCGAAGGGCGTGTCGAGGTTGAAGTCGGTGGGGTTGCGTAGCTTGTCGCTGTATGTCCCTGCTTCCTTCCCCGGCTTGTAGACCAAAGACCTCAATGAGCTTTCCTTGATCTGGTATTTGCCAGCGGCTGTGTTACCTTCCATTGCTTCTTGCATCTTCAGCACTTCGCCAACTGTCATGTCCGTGAGGGGTAGCTTCTTCCCGCCGACCATGATGTTATAGTCGCCGTTGCTCTCCAACCCGCCGATCATTTGCTTGATGGCTTCCTTTCTAGTCTTCGGTACCATCTTCGATCTCTCCGCTGCTTCCGCTAATGGTGACACCGGGAGTATCAGAGCTGCCGATGCCAGTAATGTTAATGCTAACTGCGTTATTCGACTTGCCATCTGTAGTGAACCCCGCGACTGGTAGTATTCTGTCGGCCAATAGCTTCAGGGCTACGGCTTGGTTCTTAGCTTCATCGTCTAAGGCTAGGCCGAATAGCTTCTCGACCAGAGCTGGGGACTTAGGGTGGAGGAGAAGACGCTGCCTGAACTCTTTCATGGCGGCAGACTGCTCTCTCTTCGTCAATTCCCCAGTCTTGCCTAGTTCAGCGTTGCTTGGACGACCTATCTTCTTCCCTTCACTCATATCGACTCCAATAATGTAGGATGAGCTGAGCAATGCTTTAGCTATATCGACCTATTATGCGATACGGCAACCCATCATAGTCAGTCTCACCCATTGTTCTTAGGACTTGGTTAACTATAGCCTTCTTAAGCTAAGCCTTCATCATCTCCTCTCCGTCTTAGTAGAAGAAGAGCTGAAGATGGTTTGGCTATAGTTAAGCTATAGTAGTGCCCCCTACAATATTAACGATATTCTACACAAGGAAGGGGACGTTGTCTCCAGAGAGACGTAAATAATGCACATATTAGCGACTGAGGGGCAAGAGTTTCCACAGACTTTCGGGTAACTATAGGCGAACCTGTGCTTCGGTGGAAAACTCAGGCTTTTCAACAGCTT
>Ga0206126_10006218_pt1 | contig 10679 bp, 11 predicted proteins | sample Helgoland_Spring_5_FD_148621 | JGI IMG/M metagenome (GOLD analysis project Ga0206126, IMG submission 148621) | Pelagic subsurface seawater microbial communities from Kabeltonne, Helgoland, North Sea - Helgoland_Spring_Bloom_20160412_1 | ecosystem: Environmental > Aquatic > Marine > Epipelagic ...
ATACAGAGACGATGTAATGCCTGATGGGGACGTCCTGTGGTATTCTGAGGGTATTGAGGACTTCTTTAAAATTGGTGATAAGGTATACTTCCATTACAACTGTGTTTTGGATAAACAGAAAATGATTGAAGATAAGATCTTCTTCATACCAGCCCGACGAATCTTCCTTAAAGTTCAATGCGATAATATCATAATGGCTCCAAATTTCAGCTTGGGAGATAAAATCTATGGTGACAATGTCAAAGAGATAGAATTGGATGGTAAGAAGACTATGGCTGAAGTATTGCCAAACACTGAAATAATCACTGATATCTTCCCAAAGCCAATACCAAAGAATTTATTCATTAGGCATAGTAGCGTACATGATAAAATGAACACAAGAGTATTGATGCTTGATGATTCAAATATGGAGATAGAAGTTGAGGGGAGTACCTATTGCTTACTTGAAAACAGAGATATCATTGGAACGTATTGCGTCAACTAAATAATCAAAGAAATTATGATTACAAAAGATTCAGGAAGACTTAGGATAGCGGAAAAACTATGCTCTGAGAAGGGATTAAATACAGTTTTACTTGTGTTGGCTAATGGAGAGGACTCATACTTTGCCTCCGAGACAGTCAGTTTCACTGCGATTGAGAATTTACTATTTGAGATGGCAAAGACTCCAGACTCAAGCGATAAGGCTACTGTCTATGTCAATACTAGAATTAGACCGATAGAGCTATCCGATTTGGATATGCTTATTGCTGGTGGAATTACAAGAGTTATTACAAATGAAAAGGTTGGAGAGGGATTATTAGAATCCTCAAAGGATCTTGACATAGTTATAGTTTCTGAGAAGGATGCCTGATACAAGTCTTAACATATCACAGAAGCAATTGGATTCAATGGTTTGTAATACTTGTGGATCTAAGGGTGCGGTAATAGAAATAACAACAATTTTTGATTGGGCTAACATTGATGAATTTAATAGTATGGATGATGAATGGGAAATAATAGTATGTCCCAATTGTGGATCTCAAGATGTAGAAGAATAATATGAACCTCCTAATTATTGGTCATGCTAGACATGGCAAAACAGAAGCAGCCAAGATTTTAAAAAGAGAAAGAGGTTTCCAATTTAAAGACTCATCTAGGGCAGCAGCAGAAATATTTCTCTTTGAGAAATTAAAAGGTAAGTATGGATATAAGGATTTTGAGGAATGTTATGAAGACAGAGTGAATCACCGCAGGGAATGGTTTGATGAAATATGTCAATTTAACAAGTATGATCCAGCAAGATTGGCAAAAGAAATTATGGACGATGCCGACATATACTGTGGTATGAGAAGTAATAGAGAAATCCAAAAATGTATTGAAGACAATGTCTTCGATCATATTATTGAAATATATAATCCTCGTCTTCCAAAGGAATCATCAGAGTCTTTTGACATCGATTTTAATGCTTTACCTCAACGATACACCATATACAATGACAGAGATTTAGAATCTCTGAGACTTAGATTAATGGAGCTTTATATGAAGCTTAATGTAATAGAGCTTCAAAAGGATATAATGTGACATTAGGTCCTTATATAATAAGAGTAACAGGCTATTGTCGCACTTTGTAAAGTGTAACATTAGCCTATAAAGTATATAGAATAACACCCTATTGTTACACTTTTTTAAAAGTAAGAATTAAGCGTGGAGAGAATATTTAAGAAAGAACAATTTGATGGTATGATTCTAAATCCATTTGAGTTATCAAATGATGAATTAGATATTGAGATTCGTAGTGGTGTTTTATTTGAAGCACTAGGATCCGAAATATGGGATTACCCCAACAAATACAGGTTTTATCTCATTCGATATATTCTATATCTCTATGACAAGGGATCCGAGCTTAGACGATACTTTCCAGACATTGAAGAGCGTAAAAAAGTATGTGCTGAATTGGCTGGTTTTGATTTAACTAATAAGATTCATCAAGACAAGGCTGAAGAGTTCTATGTGCTCTCTAACAAGGCTTCTAGGCTATCAATGATAAGTTTCATCAAGTATCAAAATAATGTCATATACGGCTTGTATTGGAGTAATATAGAGCATCTATGGAAGCTTATCTCTGATGTTTCAAAGCAGTTTAAGGAGTTCTCAAATGACAAGGCTTATCTAGAAGGACAAAAGATAAAATCGCAGATGCTGGAATTAGCGGAGGAGACATTAGGTAGAATTAAAAAGCATGAGCTAGAGCTATTTCAGGGGGATGATTTAGCAAAGGAGTTAACAACAAAAACAAGGCAGGGCAGCTTCCCTGAAGACATGGCTACGTTATCAAATGTTTATTAAGCACGAGGAAGGAACTACTGAATTAGTATATGAAGTAAAGGTGAATATACCACCAGCAGGCATAGTCTACGACTATGTCGAGAAGGAATGGATAAAGGTTCCAGTATTTAAAAAATCAAAAGTTAAGGTTAATCAAAAGTGGTTTAGGCATATCCCAGCCTTTGACTATGATGTGGAGCGAGAACTAGAAAAGGATAAGCAAAAATTTGATAAGCTATATTTTGATCCAAAGCTCGAAGGATATAGAAATGAGGAATGGTTTAAGAGACTTAATGGAGTTTGGTTTATGTGTAAGGGAAAGCCGACTTACATCACAGGACTCCACTATATGTACCTTAATTGGTGGAAGATAGATATTGGTTATCCCCATTACAGGGATAGCGATAGAAGAACTTGGTTATATTGGCAATGGTGCGTAGAAAACCCTGATAGCTATGGTCTAATCGAATGTACGAGGAGACGAAGTGGAAAGACAGCTCGTGCTGCGTTAGCTGCATTTGATCCACCAAGTCGAATGTTTAACGTACAATCTGGGATCCAATCGAAAACAAGAGATGATGCTAAGTCATTCTTCACAAAAGTTATTGGTAGTTTTAAATACCTACCTGACTTCTTCCAACCAGTATATGACTATAAGAAGATTCAATCTACTCTAGGATTTAGATTTCCAGCCAGTGCTCAAAAGCTTACTAAGGGAGCTAAAGAATTAAACTCGGATGTCACCTTTAAGTCTAGCGATAACCTAGCCTATGACTCTCAAAAGCTTATTCGTTACATCCGTGATGAGTTTGCGAAAATTGATGTTAAAGACCCTAAAGCAAATATTGTCGAGGGATGGAGTATTGTCAAACCTACTATGTCTTTAGGCTCCAAAAGTATAATCGGTAAGGCATACTTCACCTCCACAGTAGAGGAAGGAGGATCGATCCCAGCACAAGAGCTTTGGATGGGTAGCGGTTGGCAAGAAAGAGACAAAGAGCTTAATAGAACCAAGTCAGGACTTTGTAGACTGTTTACTCCAGCCTATGAAAATGATGAAGACTTTATGGATGAGTATGGTATTTGCGATAGGTTCAAAGCCAAGCCATACCAACAGCAAATAAGAGATAGTCTTGCTGGTAGCCCTAGACAACTCGCTAGTTACATTAGAAAATTTCCTTGGACCATAGAAGAAGCGTTTTATCGAGATGCTGACTTATGTCCTTTTAATGTCCTTAAGCTAAATGAGCAATTATCAGTGATATCATTCCTCTCAGATCCTATGTACGTTCAGGGCAATTTTGTGTGGGAAGATGATCTACAGGACACTAAAGTTAATTTTGTCGAAAGCAAAGATGGAAGGTTTTTGTTAAATAAAAATGTGGATTTAAGTGAAGACTGGAATTATGTTGAGGGTGATGAAAAGAAGCGACCATTGAATAAAAACGTGGTTATTGGAGTGGATCCCTTTGACCATAAAGTAGTTGATTTAGTTGATAAAAAGAGAGCCTCTATGGGGGGTTGTTTTGGCTTTCATAAGTATGATGGATTAGATAGCAAACTCAGTGAAACATTCTTATTTGAATATCTCGCTAGACCTGATGATCCTGACGACTTTTATGAAGATTGCTTAAAGGCAGCTTACTTCTTTGGAGGAAAAGTATTGGTAGAAAACAATAAGAGTGGATTTATAAATTATTGGGATCGAAGAGGATACAGCTCTTGGCTAATTAGACCCAAGGGAGGAAGAAAGACACAACGAGGTATCGCAGCAGGTGTTGCCTCAAAAGAGCAGTTAGCTAGTGCATTTGCTAGTTATATAGACAAGAACACAGATAAGATTGTGTTTCCAAGACTGCTTAATGATTTATTGGATTTTGATATCCAAAATAGTACAAAGAATGATGCGACAATGGCAGCAGGATGGGCATTAGTGGCAGCATATAGATTAAAAAGAAATAAAAAGGTGATACAAGATGAAGAGGAACAATCGTCAAAAGAGGATTACAACTTTGACTTCAGTGACATCTCAATGATATAACTATGAATCAATACACTAAAGATTCCCATGACGTACCCTTTTCGGATAAAAAGAAAAAGGATTGGATTGTAACGCAAGCAAAGAAATTTTGGGATGTATACACTAGCACTTCAAAAGCATTCTACAATGACAGGTACAAAGCTGTGGAGCGAAAACTTCATATGCTGGGGAGACCAGATACAAATCAATTTAAAAAGATATTAGTACCTAAAGAACTAGCGAATGGTGATGCCAGTCAAATGAGAATAGACTGGTCACCACTACCAATTGTATCAAAAGTGTTTAAGATGATCCATTCGATTGTCGAAAAAGCTGGTTATGATATTGACATTCAAGCTATAGATCCTGTCGCACAAGACGATAAGGAAAAATACTACGCTGAGTTACAAAGTAAAATCTTAATGGCAAATGAGTTAGCGGAGGCTGGAATTACACCTGAGGAAGTTGGCTTGTCTAAGGAATCTCCTACAAGCCTTGAGGAGGCTGAAATCCATATGAAATTTGGCTATAAGCATCAAGCAGCATACGAATGCGAGAGTGCTCTTAATCTTATCCTTAATGATAATAAATACGATGAAATAAGGTCGCAAGTGATTGATGACCTCATCACACATGGTGCTGGTATTGTAATGGATGACATAGACTTTGATGGAGAGATAAAGCCTAAGTATGTGCGTTATGAAGACTTCTTCTGCGATCCTACCAATGATCCCTATCATAATGACATAAGTATGTGTGGACATATTGAGGAGATGTCTATTGGACAAATAAAAAACTATTCAAGTCCTGAAGAATACGAAACTGCTGACTTTGAGGCAATGGTCCATTCAGCAGCATCAAAAACTAGATTTAACTCTAATAGAACCGATAGGGCTATTCAGGATAATAATGTTATGAAGCACGTTGCTATCATGCAATTTATTTCTCATTCTGAAATACCATATGAATCAATTAAGAAAGAGGATGGCAAGACAGTCTTTGGACATAAGACTAGAGGCAAGAAGAATAAGCAAATCATTAACGCTAACTATGATCTTGTCTATGAAGTGAGATGGGTACTAGATACTGATTACTACTTCGGAGCCAAACTGGTTACCAATATGAAGCGAGATGCCAATGATTTAAAGAGAGGACATCTCAATTATCACGTTGTCGCACCTAAATTATACGAGAACAAAACATTTGCTTTTGGAGACCAAGTAATGGCTATTGACAAAGCCTTACATATAGCTTGGTTTAAGCTCCAAAATGTAATCGCTAGAGCAAAGCCAAAGGGTATTTTGATAGAGGCTAATGCGATGAATGATGTCACCGTTGGAGGACAGAAAGTGCCCTTTAAAGATAATCTAGCCATGTATGCCTTCAGTGGTAATCTAATGTATCGTAAGGTAGATGACGATGGAGAAGTGGCTGGTGACATTCCAATAAGAGAGTTAGATAACGGAATTAAAGATGAAGCTGATCGCTATTTTGGAATCATACAACAAGAAATGCAGCTGCTTCGTGACATCACTGGATTTAACGAGATCACTGATGGCTCCACTCCGAATGCTAGAATGTTAAAATCTGTGGGTCAAATGGCTCAACAGAGTACCAATAATGCGATTAACTATTTGATGACTGCCGAGCAAAAAGTAACAGAAAAGCTCTGTCGATCGCTAATGATGCGTATTCAAGATGCAGCAGAAGATGGATCAATTGTCGGTTATCAAAAAGCATTGGGTAGTAACTCAATGGAGTTCTTCAAATTATCAAAGGATGTAAGTTTTAGAAACCTTGGAATCTACTTTAATAATCATCCTGATATGTATGAAAAGGAGCTTATGGTTCAGCGACTTGAGACAGCCTTGCAATCAGGACAAATCACACTTAGCGATGTAATATGGATTGAGGGTATGACTAATCTCTACCAGCAAAAACTATATCTCGATTCAAGGATTAAAAAGAACGAGGAACGTAAGGCAATGCTTGAAAGGCAGAATATGGAGGTTAACGCTCAAACACAGCAACAATCTCTTGCCATGAATCAACAAGCCGAGCAACAAAGATTACAATTAGAACATCAATCTAAGATGGAGCAGATCAATGCTGAAGGTAATTGGAGGATGCAAATTGAGCAATTAAGAATGCAAGGTTTGAATATTCAAGAACAAGAAAAATCTAGGGCTAGAGCTTATCAAACTGATAAAAATGCGGATGCTAAAATTGTTTCCTCAGAAATAAGTTCGAATAAAGAGGCTGCTGTTGAGGAGGAATAAAAGACTTAATTATCACAAGGGTATTCATATTCCTTGGTTTAATAAGTTCGAGAAGAACGCTAAGAGAAGACAAATAGACTTTGATATAACAATCGATGATGTTTTGAAGGTGTATTTAGATCAGAATAAGGTTTGTAATCTATCAGGAATACCGATTGGATGGACTATGGTAGAAAAATCACATAACATCTCTATAGACCGCATAGACAGCAATAAAGGCTATCATCTAGACAATATTCAATTGGTATATCCAAAAATCAATATGATGAAATTCACCTATTCCCAAGACGAGTTCATTGATATGTGTAAGCGAGTTTCTAATTACACGATGTCAGTGGAGGAATCAGAGATGGGTTCGGATGTTTTAAGTTCAACTATTAACCAATCATAAATATGAAAACCAAAAAGAAGAAAAAAGCATACTCGTCAAAAAAGAAAATGGGTAAGTACTAATGGTAAAGTTTAAGCCACATATGATGTATAGCAAGGCTGGTAAGTCTGTGAAGGCTGCCACCTACGCTGAACATCTAGAACTAAAGAAAAAGGGATATGGACACTCAAAACCCAAAAAGAAATGATGAGAGATACTAAGTGTCCTAGATGTAAAAGGAGACCTACTCATTGTAGCTGCTTATGTTTTGGGAGAACCCACTAGATAATTTACCAATCAATTCAGAAAACAGTGTGTACTGGTTAATCGGATTACTGGCTATCCTGTACGTAATTATAGTGAATTGGTGAGATAACAAGGGTTATTTAATTTACGAAGCACGATACGTTTACGCTCATAGGCAGGCACTTCCGTAAGTTCCTTTAAAACTTCATTCAGGGCATCCAACGCATTGTCTATGGCAGATAAATTTCTACTTTGATGAGCTACTTTTACTTTAAGTAGTGCCCAATCCCTCATTTGTTTTGCTTTTGTCGCTTGGAACTTTTTGAAAGATAAGCGTCTATTATGGGTCAACTCCTCAAGTGGGTAATCGGCTATTAATTCTCCTTTACTCAACGGTATTTTTTTTGCCATCTTCTTTTTTTTTGAATCGAATAAAGCTAGTTAATCTCTTTAAAAGAATCAAATGACCCTAGTGAATTTGTGAGAGAACAAAGGTTTCACATACCCCTAAATAATTTTGTGAAACAATGGCAGTAAAGAAAAAGAAAGATCCATGTTGGAAAACTCACAAGATGATAGGTATGAAAAAGAAGGGTTCAAGAAAAGTGCCCAACTGCGTACCAAAGCGTAAAAAAACAAAAAGGAAATAATTCCATTAAACAACCAAATAGAATAATATGAATGAAGACATACAAGAGGGAGTCGTTCCTCAGACTATTGATTACGACAATCTTGATCTACCTGATCCAGATGCTAAACAAGAAGATGAGCAACCTGAATCAGAAGAGCAACAAGAAACCGAGGAGGATACTGAAGAAGTTAATGAAGAAGCTCAAGAAGAGGTTACTGAAGATGTTGCTGATAGTAGCGAGGAGAACGAAACAGCAACGGAGGAGAGCGAGGGAGTTGAAGAAGTTAAAGAGACAACTAATGAAGCTGTCGAACAAACCGAGGTTACTCAAGAGTCCAACGCATTATTCGATGTTGCTGCGGAAACCGAAGGAGTAATACAAGATATAGACCAACTAAAAGAAGTTAGTCGAGTACTTAGTGATCCATTTTTTAAAAAGATGTACGATTACTACAAGGACACAGGAGATATAAAACCTTTCCTACAAGCCAATAGTACTGACTATTCAAAGATGAGTGATGTTGAGATACTTCGCATTAAGCATCAAGAAGACTATAAGGATCTTGATTTAAGTCAAGATGTTATGGATCACCTCTTTACTGAGGAGGTATTAGAAAAATTTAATGGTAGAGAAGATGATAGCCTTGAAGGCAAAGTCGCTCTAGCAAAATTGAAGAAGGAGGCAAATCTAGCACGATCAGCTTTCGTTAACACTCAGAATGAGTTTATGGCTCCAACCCTTGATGGGCAGCCTAAAGTAGACGAAGCAGAAATGGTCAAGCAAAGAAATGAGCAGCGAAGATTTGCAGCCACTCAACTTAAAGATTTTGTCAAGGACAATAAGCTTTCTGTTGAAGTCGCTGAAGGTGTCGATGCCTTAAAACTAGATGTCGATCCCAGCAAGATAATAGAGGCAGCAATTAATCCTATGGATTGGATAGCTCAAACTATTGTCAAAAATGGACAAACCGATTGGAATAAATTATCTCAACTCGTTGCGTTCTCAAACAATCCTCAAGGGTTTAAAGAGAATTTGTACAAGCATGGAAACAATTTAGGTCAAAAGGACTTTGTCCAAAAGAATTTGAAGAATAAGCCTAAAGCGACAGGAAGAAAGCCTACTAATGGTACGGCTGGATTAGATCCCTACTCTTTGGAGGCATTTAAAAGTTCAAGGAAAATCAATTAGAAACAATGTCGATAAACTACATTTTATAGTAGTTATGATATTATAAAACATATAAAAAATGGCAAATTTAAGATTATCAACCATTCCATTTTACACTGACGTACAAAAACGTGAGATCTTAAAGTCTTACATAGACGTACACGATGAGTTCACAGGAATTGTAGATTTATTAGAAATGATGGGTCAGTATTCTGGCACAGATAACAAGGAGTATTTTAACTATACTCAAGATAAAGTATTCCAATCGGCTACTGTAACAGGTAGTGGAGGAATATCATCACTGGCTGCTGCTGGATCTGCGACACTTACTTTAACTGCTGGACACGGTGTTCGAGCTAAAGTTGGAGATTTTGTTGTTGGACCTGATGGGGCTGTTGGATTCGTTAAAGCAATTGCTACAGATGCATTGACTATTCAAAATCCTAATGCTACGGCATTAACTATTGCGAATAATGCTGTAGTAACATTCCCAACTAGTGGTGTTGCTGAAGGTAGCGTTTCAACGGAAATGGCTGTTCCCTCAACGACTAAGAGGTCAAACCAATTACAGTATTTTGACTCCTTCACATCTAGTACAGATATAGCATTAGGATCAAGGATTGAACTCGAGTTTAATGGGCAAAATTATTATTTTATGATCCAACAGCACATTGCCTTCCTAAAGCATCGTGCTTTGATAGGTAACGCTTTCCTTATGGGTAAGAAGGTATCTGCTGTTGATGCTGCTGGTGGAGTAGTTCCTATGACTCGTGGACTCAATAGTTATGTAGATGATTTTGGTGTAACAACCACATCAACCACTAACTCAGCTCCAGTTCATATGGCAAAGAGCGATTGGAGAACCTTCTCTAGAGCATTAGATGCTGCTAAATCACCTGATGAAGGAATGCTTTGGTGCGGTGGTTCAGCTTCGGCTAGTCTTGACGATACATTCGATGGAATACTTGCTTCAGGGGGTGTCAAATATGATGCTTTTGGAAAGGGTAATTCTAAGCAAAAAGCTGTCGATATGGGTATTCAATCATTTACAATTTATGATAGAACTTACCATAAGTCTAAGCTAAGTGCTTTTGAAAACTCAGGAACAACTTCTGCTGCTGGCAGTATTTATCCTGACGTAGCCTATTTCGTACCTTCAGGTCAAGTGGCTACTATGGATGGTAGTTCAGTGGCTCGTATAAGTGGAAAATTCCTTAATCTACCAAACGGATTATCGGGAAGATATCACGAAATCGAGACAGGTGGGCTCGCTAGTCAACCGACCGATCGAACAGCGACTCTTGATTATTCAATAAAATCATGGGAAGGACTCGATATAACTGGACCAGAGCACTTTGGTAAATTCAAATTGTACTCTTAATATTCAATAACTGGGAAGTCCTCTTCGGAGGGCTCCCTTATTTTTTTTTACAAAACAACTAATAAAATGAAAGCAACAGATTATAACAAATATCCTGAGTGGATGAAGAAGCCGTTCGATAAAACGGTGATATATACATTTAATAATATCAAGCAAGATCCTGACAATTTAGGGAGATACATTATTCCAAATATTTATAGATTCAAGCTTATAGATCAAATAGTAGTTTCCGATGAAGATGGTACTAATTCTAGACCAATTCACATTGCTTATTCAA
>Ga0206126_10006226_pt1 | contig 10672 bp, 10 predicted proteins | sample Helgoland_Spring_5_FD_148621 | JGI IMG/M metagenome (GOLD analysis project Ga0206126, IMG submission 148621) | Pelagic subsurface seawater microbial communities from Kabeltonne, Helgoland, North Sea - Helgoland_Spring_Bloom_20160412_1 | ecosystem: Environmental > Aquatic > Marine > Epipelagic ...
AATTGTATGCCCTTTGTAAGCGGTTAGATGCCGCCGGCGTGGTTCAAAACGATGGGAATCCCCTGAACCTGATGTTAGACGGGAATGGACGTTTGTACATTATTGACTATGGGTTTGCGAAGAAGATAACGGCTGCTGTCAAAAAGAAACGTGGTTCCCAACCGAATGTAAATTTGACTCTTTGGCATTTTGCGAGACAATTGCGCCACTATAGATTTGAGAATGACCTTACAGAAAGGATCGTGGAAAAATACATGAAAGACAACTCATTTGTGGATCAAGAGTTATTGGATAAAGGCGAAAGACTTTTGGGACCTATTGGGGCAGCGCCAGCGGCTGTAGTAAAAGCACCGGCCTCCAGAAAAAAGAAGCCGCCGGCCGCCATAAAAAAGAAGTCACCACCACCGGCTGTGACGCCACCACCCATGGGAAGAAAAAAGAAGCCACCGGTCGTCAGAAAAAAGAAGCCGCCGGCCGCCATAAAAAAGAAGCCAGTCGTGACGGAGACACCGGCCCCTAGAAAAAAGAAGACGAATAGAGTTATACTCGAATCCGATTCGGACGATTCGGACGATTCTGACTGGGTTCCAGACTCTGATGATTCCGATTCAGATGATTCCGATTCAGATGAAGATCGGGGCGCCTCCGCTAGTAGAAGAACTACTCAAAGCAAGAAAAAAGGACAACGGGCCCACTATCGCCAACACGTGCAAAAGGATACTACGATGGAGGAAAGAATTCAGGCCAGAGCAAAGTCCTTTAAAAAGTATAAACTAAGTAAAGATTAATTTTTTTTTATTTGTCGAAATATGTATTGAATGGTATGTTGACGACTAAACAGACGGAAACTATATTTTTAAAAGCTAGAGATGTAACAGAGAATTTTCCAGTCACTTATGAATATTTGGTTGGCTACGAGCGATTGGCAGTACTTCCAGTCCTCCGGGAGCCGATTCAAAGCACAATGCATGCAATATTACAGCAAAAGGTTGCGCCGGGTACCCGATGTATCTTGAAGGGATGTGATGGCACTCTGGATCGAACCGGAAAATGTTCTAAACTTTGTTCTCAATCGGGTGTAAATATTATCCAAGACATTATGGATTGTCGTGCGTGCGATACAATGAGTTTTCCGTGTCCGGGATGCCATTCTATGATATTTCACGGACAATTAAAGATGTATTTGAACTAATCTCTTCGTTTGGCGGCAATGTAATACTCTTTGAGAGGCGATGCGACCCATACGTCAAACCATGTATTTTCCAGAGGTTTTCGAACGTTATTTTCTAGAAATATGAGTGTTGGTTCTATAATATGTGCTGAAATTGGTGGAGAATTGGAAGCGGCTTCTTTTAGCTTTTCTGACATGATGCGTTATACAAAATAGACCTAAATAGTATATAAAAGTTTTGTTTTTGTTTGTAAAAACTATGTACACTTCCTGACACTGGCCCGTTCAAAATCACTCGTAATGAGCCTCTGAAGGCGTGGGCGACATTTCAGAGAACAGTTCCGAAAGCTGGCTGACGTCAGAGGCCTCAGAATCGGCGAGGGTTTCTGCGGATTCGACTGAGCCAGTGTCAGAAGAACTTGCGTCCGAAAGACGTTCTTCGAGCCAGTCCGCACGTCCAAAGATCGCTTCTTTAACGCTTTGAAGGGTCTTGGCGCGCTCTGTAGTGGGTGTGTCCCACTTAAACTTGACATAGAACGCGCCCTCGTCGTGGTAGATGGTGCAGTTGTTGCCGAGACTGGCTTCAATGTTCCGGAGACCTTTTCCCCCTTTGCCAATGACTGCTCCAGCAAAGTCAGGGTTGGTGTGAATGGCCTCGTTGGCCATGGCAATCTCGAGGCCGATGGTCGCGTTGAGATAGGCCACGGCGGCTGGAATGGCTGCCAAAGTGAACGAAAACGCCCCGTCTTCGTATTCCGCTGCGAAATCGAACCCGGGGAATGTTTCTTGGAAGTTTTTTTGGAGTTGTTTGATGCGTGTCCAATTTGGCCCAACAATGTGTCCGGTCACTCCCTCAAAACTGTCGAGTGTGATCGTGGTAAGACCGGTTCCCGCGTGAACGGGCGTCGTCATGACGGCCATGGGCTCGCAAAACGCACCAAATTGATTCGCGAACATGTTTGTGTGGTCTGTTTGTCCGTAGGGGTCTTCGTAATAGGTGAACGGGTGATAGTGGAAACACGTAGATGTAATGGTGAAATGAGTGACTAAATATTCCCTGTAATATTGACTAAATTTTTGGTGCCTAAGCAGGACTAAAATTTTGGTAATCCTGGCTAAAATTCCTGGTCGGAAAATATTTGGTCAGGAAATTTCTTCGAGAAAAATTTAGTCATATTCAACAGGAAAACATTCACTCAAGACCACCACTCACTAAAAAACATGTCCACCCCTACCAGTTCACCATCATCCGGCGCGATTCAGGCCATGACAACCCCATCAAACGAACCGCAATGCAATTCCGCATCGAATGTGGCCCCCGACGTCGGCGATAGCAAGGAGGAAATCGCCGAGATCTACATGGTGGTCGCATTCAACCACCACCACACTGAGATCTATACTGATCTTTCCGCTGTGGGAGGCGACATCATTTTGGTGGACATTTCCGGAAGTATCTGTGGGCCTAACGCCATCCTTTTGCGCACCGCAGTGGCCGCAATGACAAAAGGAACCAAATCGCATGGCAAATTCGTCATTCCCAACCCTGGCGGCACCACTGGCATCATTTCTGCGGTCAAACATTGTCTGAGTGTGCCAGACTGTGGAACCATCTACTTGTTCACAGATGGTGAAGAGAACTGTTGGTCCGGCCCGTTGACAGTTGGAAAGGAAGACGATGGCTCGCCGAAAGTCTTAGACGTATCCTTTGGCGATGGCATTGTGGGCTCGCCGGCCATTCTCGCTGATTTTTTGCAGGAATCCGGCGTCAAAGTGTGCATTCTTGGCATTGGCGATGCGGCCAAACCCATGGTCGATCACATGCTCGGGCGTAAAAATGTCTACTGTGGGCACATTGCCCATGGAGCCGACACTAGGGCTGTGGTAAGCACTGTGCGTACTCTCAAGCACATTTCAAAGGGTAAGCGCTCCTCAGTGACTCGCAATGGGACGCAACACGCTCTACTGGTCTGTCTTTCGGACGATGTTCAGGAAGCCATTCAACAGATGACTCCGGCCGAGATGGACGAGTTTGAGGACGCTGTTGGCACTACAATCATCTCTGGAAGTGCTATAGTGACTCCTAGCGAGCTCAAAGCTCATATGGAGCTCGTTTTCAACGCATACGACGAGCCTATTCCCGACGAACACGTCAAGGATATCAAGGCCGCTCTTTTGCTGTTCATGCTCGCAGCAACGGCCGATGAAATGCCTGGCGCGTTGATTACCAGCAAGCATTCGGCCGTCATTGGCGTTCCAAAAGGCTGGCGGCCATTCCGGCGTCATTGCAATCGTCTTCTGAGTCGTTTGGCGGCCGCTGACATTCTCAATCGCGCGGCGGCAGTTGCTGATGGCGGCAAGATCATTACGGAAAATGGCAATCAACACAAATATGCCGCTGGTTGTGCCCAGTACAGCTGCTCTATCATTCCAGCAGCAATTACCGGCCTTGCGGAGGATGAGGAGTACTGCACGCCCCGCGACAAGCTTCCAGGGCCCAAGATCAAGAAACGCAAGCATTCCAACAGCTCTGGATCGGCCAAACGTGTCCGTGTCAATTAACAGGCTCTTGAGTCGGGCAATTATTTCAAAACAAGACGAAGATAAAAAACCCTAGAAGATAAAAAACCCCTATATAATAAGAATAATTATCGATATACCATGTATAATAGTTATTTATCTAAAGAATTTCAATTTGCAGAAGAAGGTCTTGACGACTTTAAAAGATACAAAGAAAGAGAAAAAGAGGTACTCCCAACTACCGCGGGTGCATTTGGTTCAGTGCGCATCTTTACATTGGACTCGGATTTTGATGACATGGTGCTCGGATTGCGCGTGTCTGCTAAACGCGGGCAGAAAATAGTGGTTAAAAAGATTGGTAAATATCACGACGAGGATTCGTTAGCCAAAGATCTAACAAGAGATGATACCACAGGTGATGGTAGTCATTTTACCAATGCACAAGAACTATACGATTGGCTTAAAAGCGTACCCAAGGATGATAAAGCCCGTCCCGATTTTGAAGTGAATGATTATGATTCTTTGCTAAAATATTATGAATATATGGTTGGATATACCGCCAAACAAAATCCAATACGATTAGAAAACAAAATGCGTAAAGAAGCTGAACTACAACAGAAGTGTGCTTCATTTAGTCCAAGAGTTGCGCCGTATGTCTATGGACTAAATGAAGTCGAAGAGTTCGAAAATAACTCTCATTTTATTGCAATGGAATACATGGAGGAAAGTTTAAAAGATTGTTTCAAAAACAAAGAAGAGACGGACAGTACTAGTATCTCCGATGAATTTTCTTGTCAGCTACTAGCCCTCTGTGTAAAACTGTTCCAACATGGCATTGTGCACAATGATATGCATAAAGGAAATATAATGGTTAATTCCATTGGAAGACCGTATTTTATTGACTTTGGATTATCAAAAGACAATATGAACCCATATGAAAGTTTTATAAACTTGCATAAAACAGGGTTGTGTGTCCCTCGTTCAACCCTATCGGACGTCTACAATTGGGCCAAAGAAAAAACGCGGGCAGGAAAATGGCCAGAAAAGAACGTTGATGGGCTTTATGCACTCGATGATGACTTTAAGTTTTTTGACAAACTACACATTGGATTCGAACTTTTAAGAAAGAATGATTTCACAGTTTCACCCGTCCCAATCTTCAAGAAAAAAAATAAAAAAACAGAAGATGGTAATATATTCAGCAGACTATTAGGTCTAAAGCTTTAGATCCTCAAGTTCAAAAATAAAAAATAGGTTTCAGCGCGTAAAACAAGGTATGAAATATTTCATAAGCCAAGGATGGACGGTCTATAAAATACAATAACGAATTTATATCTCTGTCATTAATCGACTATGTACACGTTCAGGTGCGACTATTGACACAACTAATTCACTCGCGCACTTTTCCAACTGTTTGTAAATATCACAGTAAAGTTTTTCTATTTGTTCGTTTGTATTTTTCTCAAATTGCCAACAGAAACTAGCTCCTCTCCGCATTGTATAAGCTCTCCATGCCTGCAACTTCGTGTAAAAGTCTTTCTCCTGCTCTGTGCATTGTTCGAGTTCTTGTGTAGTTAATTTCTGCCAAGAAACGTCTTTTTTCCACCCGTGTGTTTTTTGGTGATTAAAGATCTTAAAGCCCGCATTTTTTGTTTTATAAACCATGATAGTGTTCCACTGTGAATCGCTTCCCCTAAGACCTTTGTTTATCCATCCGGTTTTAAGACTTGATTTGTTGCCATATGCTCCACGGATAGGGTACAAGTGGTCCACGGATAAATTTGATGTTTGACCGGTCCATACACACGTTTGTTCCCAATCGTATCCCCAAATTTCTTTCTTTTTCTTTTCGGCTTCTTTATCGAACGGGATATTTTGTTTTTCAACGGTTTTATGTAATATATGCATTTCCACATGTTTTGCGGTGTCATACTTACGAGACATAATTCTAGATTTTGGTTTTGGTTTTGGTTTACATTTTTTTTCAACTGTTTTGCACATATCAGTTAGAAGTCGTTTGATAATACGCTTCGTTTCTCGTTCCTTTCTGTTTTTCTCTTTCTTGGCGGCGGCTCTTCTTGTTAATACCTCCCTTTTTATACATTTCATAGTTTTAAGGGTGTCTATATTCGTTTTTCGTACAAAAAAATAGACAAACACGCGGAATTTCCTGGACAGTCTCCTCTTCGTTACGCGCCTATCAAAGGCCTTGTATTTTCTTTTCATTGTTTTGTTCTAAAATACTAGTTGCGAATATAATACAAAGAATTCCTTACCTATGTGTTTTTCGCCTTTTACGGTTCCATCTCACATACTTTATTTATTTTCAAACTTTTAAATGTGATTTAGTATTTAAGTAAAAGTGACCAACACGTCATGGAGGAACAACACGATCTAAAAAAAGAAATGGAATCTCTAAAACAAAAATTAAAAGAAGAACGCAAAAAAAATAGATTATTGCGAAAAGAAAACAAACTGATACTAGAAAAAGTAGACAAATACCCATGTTGCAAACACATTCACAAGCGTGGATTTTCACTAGACTCGCCATTAAACCCCAACAGACACGCTTTGCCCGAAGAAGGTTCTCCGGGCCATGCGTTTTGTCAAAATTGTGACAGCTTAAAACCTTTATATTTGGGCGAAATTACAAACACTGAGATGCGTACAAAATGTGTCTACATCTGTACAAAATGCTGCTCTCCAGATGATCCTTGCTCATTTGGGCCAGAATTCAAAATATTATGCGAAATATGTTTGGCCAAAAGGAAAAAGGTAAAAGAAAAGAACGATACCAAAAAAAGGAAAAGGGAAAATCAAGAATGGTACAGAATTCAAAAACAGAACGAGGACCATAACAACAGACTATTAATGCAGCCTGCACCAAAAAGGGTCAAACAAACGAAACATACCATAAACAGAGACCATCAAATTTACGCTTCAGATCTAATGCGTAGGGTATATAGCCCAGTATATGAATAAAAATAAAAATTAAATATCTTTTTTTAATTTTTCATAGACATAAAATGTTGCACTATTCACTAGTATTGCTCGCATAGCACATGGCAAATAACCCCGCCACAATCCACCATGCAATGCTTCTCTAATTAAAAGATTGCCGGCAATCTGCCGAGTTGAAACAATATCTAATGGATACGTAATCGTCCAATTGGCCAATCCCGCCGCAGCTCCCGCAACCAACGGCCCTAATGCTTGTGTTAAATCAAAATAAACACCAAAATAAACACTCTGTGCGATGATAGTCCTCAAGCATCGTAGCGTCGCTCCATTTAGTTGCAGTGGAACCCTTGTAAGTGTTTGTCTGCGTATTTTACCTATATCGAAGGCGTAATCGATCGGAGCAATGGCGATTCCGGCGATTGCCCCCGAAAGATATGCATTATTATTTGTTTTCGTCTGTAGATGCTCAAACATCGGAAATGTAGTGGCGTTAAATACGAGTGAGGCCGCTGTAGGATACGCCACACCCCTGTAAAACTCCATTGGCTTTAATTTTCGGAAGGATTGGCCGTTTTGAAGCAAAGTTTTGACGGTATCAAACGGATGACCTATGCCTGCCTGTACAAGACCAATGACTCCACCATTAAAGAAATCATGCATTTGTTTTTGTTCGTAGATCTTATATACTTAATCGGAATCCCATTCATCCGCCGAAGACATCGAAGCCAATGACTTTCGACGATTCAATGTAGTCTTCTCAATCAAACTTTTCATAGTCTTCTCCGGTTTCGTAGGTTTCTTTTTAAGCTTTTTATGCACCTTGTTGACAATAATATGCCACCGTTTAGTAAATGCTTCAACCATTGTTATAATTGTAAATGATTCTGAACCCGACTTTATATTGGCCCATTCACCCGATTCGCATAAATATTGAGAAGCTGACCGCAACTGCAATTCCATTCTATCCACATTTTCTTCGAGTGTAGACATTTTAGAGCTCGTTTCGTCAATGAAAATACCGAGCTCAAGTTCTTCTCGAAAGCTTACGATCTTTTTAAAATGAGTTTTTAAACGCTTTAAAGGTTGTATAATACGCTCTGGAATAGAAATATGGCCGGCCTCTTCCATACCGTCTATAACCAATCGAGAAGAAGCGACGGCACTTTCTAATATCTTTTCAGCAATGATCTCCATAGTTAATTTATTTTGACCCATAAACATTAATATATCATGCATTGGAACACCTTTGCGCTCATATTTGTCGAAATCAACTTTTTCGTCCGATGCAAAGTCTTTTAATCGCTGGTTTATCGCCTGAACAATGATCTGAAGGAGTTGTTTTAAAGATCTTGAATTTGCTATAGACGAAGCCACTCCAGTGATAATGTCCGCAGCTTCTAATAGGTCATCATATTCTGAACTAAACATCGTTTTAAACGCCAAAACATCGATTCTTTTATTTAGAAGTGGGAATTTGGACAGACGCAGTGCCAAAACGACAGATTCTGATTTTTGTTGTTGTTCTTTCATTTGTTTGCGTTTTTCCGGGGGCATGGTGGTCAATTGCGCATATAATTTTCTAAATACTGCCAAAATAGTCGTCCTATTCAAAGCCAATCCCTTGAAACTGAGTTCGCGCAATAGATCTAATGAATTTGCTCGTCTTGATTTAACAAATTTTTTGAGAACGGCCAATTCCCCAGTATTCAGCTGAAAGTATTTTTTCTTCTTTACTGCTGGTACAAATACGGTCGTCTTGGACTTTTTTTTAGGAGCTAATCGCACACTAAGATCGTTGAAATTGCAACATTCTGGTTCTTCCTCTGATTTCTCATATACCGTTTCGGCGACATCCGCTATATTACTCACGCGGAATGTTCTTGGAGGCTGTTTGGCGCGGGGTCCGCCTCTGGGTCCGCCTCTGGGTCCACCTCTGGGTCCACCTCTGGGTCCACCTCTGGGTCCACCTCTGGGTCCACCTCTGGGTCCACCTCTGGGCCCTCTAGGCGGAGGTCTTGCGATGGCTCTAGGCGGAGGTCTTGCGATGGCTCTAGGCGGAGGTCTTGCGATGGCTCTAGGCGGAGGTCTTGCGATGGCTCTAGGCGGAGGTCTTGCGATGGCTGCGATGGCTCTAGGAGGAGGTTTTGCGATATTAAATGGTGGTCTTGTGGGTATAACGTTGTCACCCAGCTCAATAACTTCACGATTATAGCCGTCCGATATAAATTCATTGTACATGATATACAGACCTTCGCACTTTAGTTTATATTTCCTGAACTGACGAGTAAACCCCCACAGTGTTTGGGTCATATTTGGGGAAACGGCGTCAAATGGTTTGCACAATTCGTATTGTGTAATATAGAGACGATTTTTGTCGGATATTCGTATGGCTGTTGGGTCTGCAAAGTAGTGAAAGACTTTCGCGGCGTCCAATCTAGCACATAGACAATATATTTGTGCTTGTAGTTCGAATGGCACTTTCCTGTGTCCTTCTAGATATTTTACCAGTTGTTTTTCTATGAATTGTGTGACAAAGAAATTTCGTGTATCGTGTATGAAAATGGGATTGGGTCCGACTCCCAATGCGGCTGCTTTTTGTATGAGTTGATATTCTGGTTTGATGGTAGTACTGTTTGATCTGAATAGTTTTAGTCTGTATTTTGTTCCGGATGGAGCAATGACGATCGTGTCTTTGTTTTTGTATACGTCTGCTGGAACAAGGTTATAATTTCTTTTTATCTGTTTCCTAGTCAAATCTTTAAAAAATAGTATATCATTTTCCATTTGTTGTTTGTGTGGTCTTTTTATACATACCATTTTCATATTTTTTGAGGATGTCTCTTTCTTCATCGGTTAGTAATGAGCATTCGTCCTGTTTTAGGGTGCCTCCTAGAAAGTGATATGCGCTAAACAAAGCATGTGCCATGACGGACCAGCCGGTTCTTGTGCTGATATGTCTGACTAGTTTTTCGGCAATGGTTTCGGCGACTTGTTGTGAAGCATCTTCGACCGTCAGACATTCGTAAGATAAAATGGGTTCTGTTTTCCAGCCCGTGCTGCCAGGCCTTGCGATGACCATTTCCTGGCTGTTGGACATGAGTATTGGGCTTTTTTTGTGTGCTCTCATGAAAGATTTGACAGCTGCGTCTCTTTTTTCGTATGAAACTTGTTCGGGCCTCCATAAAGAGCTTGGTTGGCATTCGTATCTGGTCCAATTCGAATCATCTGTTGTAATGTGAAAAGCTTGTTCTTTCTCGTAAAATTGTAGTAGTGGCGCCCACATTTTATGTACGGCGACGGTATTTCCACTTTGAAATCTATTGTATACGTCTTTTTGAGTTTTGGGCCCGTCTAGACCTACCCACGCGCCTTGTTTGTACGCCCAAGCGTCTAATGTGTCTTTATCTATAAACCCTACAAACCCTGGCGCCTGTTTGAGATAGGAGGGACTGTCTATGTTCCATATCCTTCCGGCGGCGGCTTGTGTGGCGCGCATGCCTCTTTCATGTAGGAAATATTCTACAACGGGCCATGTCCAATTTCCCGCAGCATTTCCGTATGTTTCTACTGGTTGTTGGTTTTTCTGTGCCAGTATTGCGGCAATATTATGTAGTGTTTTCTCGGATATGTCATAGAGAATATGTTCTATACATTGGAGTGCTTTTTTTGGAGTTTGTTGTAAAACGGACATTAAACGGTTCATTTATGGGGTTTGTCTTAATATATTGTATAAACATAAAGTGAATCGGATTTAATAATTTCTATGTGTATTTAAAAGATCGTCCAAACTTATGGACGCCGAGTGAGTGAAATCGGATAGTTTTTGTACCCAGCTGGTCTCTGCCGCCTGTTGTACCACCGTTTGTATTTGCAAGGATGCTTCCGAGTGCCATTCTCCGGGCACAAATCTGTTTAATATATGTTCATGTATTCTTTTGGGTGGTCTAGAATGGTCTTGAAAGATGTAGTATTCTGCGGCCAACAAATGATACCAGAAATCCGCATGCATCCTCATGATGGCAT
>Ga0206126_10006232_pt1 | contig 10666 bp, 15 predicted proteins | sample Helgoland_Spring_5_FD_148621 | JGI IMG/M metagenome (GOLD analysis project Ga0206126, IMG submission 148621) | Pelagic subsurface seawater microbial communities from Kabeltonne, Helgoland, North Sea - Helgoland_Spring_Bloom_20160412_1 | ecosystem: Environmental > Aquatic > Marine > Epipelagic ...
ATTTACCTATTACCATAGGTCGTGTTCTAGAAGACATAGTAAACCCAGCTACCATTTTTGAATGGTCTTGAAATTTATCAAAATAAGAATTTACATTTGTTCCTTCTGATTTTTGGGAATAATATAAATTAGGGTAATTTCTATCAATACAAACCTGTATTGTAGCCCATCCTATATTAGCATTTTCTATTACTAATAATGCTTCATTATACTCAGTTGCTATACCAACTAATAAATGTCCAAATTCTTTAGTACCTAATTGTCCTTTATATTCTGCTACTTGAACATTATTAGTAACATCTAATACATGAAATGCAGAATAATCTTTTCCGTCACCTCTAGATACATCTGCTACTACTAAATAATCTCTAGTATAATCTGCATTTTCCCATACCCATAAATTTTTATCAACTCCTCTTCTTTCTAATGGTGATTTTATAAATGATTTTTCATAATATTCTATATATTCACTGTAAAATACAATATCACCAGAAGTACTAAAATCACAATCACATTCTTGTGCTGCCATTCTAGGATCACCTAATAATTCATTTTGTGTATCTCTCCACTTTTGATCTCTTTCTGGATGGACATACCAAGGTAATTTAATAGGTAAAAATTGATTTTCTTTTGCTTCTGCTCTTGTCCATGTTTGGTGAAACCAATTACCAGTACCATAAGGGGTAGATAATGCTATACAACCACCACCTGTTGCTAATGTTTGTTGTGCTGATGCCCAAATTTCTCCAATATTATCAATAAAAGCTGCTTCATCAATTAATAGTAAAGATACTGCTTCAGATCTACCAGCATCACTTGAAGCTGATGTAGCTTTAATTTGAGATCCATTTGATAATCGAAGATTTAATTTATTATTTTCTGCTGCATCAATTTTAAGCCAAGATGGTAAATTTTCATACATAAATTTTACCTTTGTAACCATGTTTTTAGCTGTTTCTTGTTTTGTTGCTATACAAAGTATATTTTTATCTTTATGAAATGTCATCATCCACAAAGAATAACCTGCTGATAAAGTAGATATACCTAACTGTCTAGATTTTAAAATAATAGAATAAGGATTGTCTTGAAATAATGTAAGTACCTTTTCTTGGAAAGGAAATAGATTAAATTGTATGCGCCCTCGTTGTGGGTGCTGTATATAACAATATTTACGCATAAAATGTACAGGATCCCGAGCACATTTTAAATATTCTTGACGTATTACTTTTTTTAAATCAGCCATATTATTTTGTCAATACTAAAATACCTACTGCAACTAATATACCAGCTCCAGACATTAATTTGGTTTTTACCTTTTGCTTTTTTAAATCAGTTTGAAGTTTTAAAGAAAGTTCTTTTGATAAAGCTATTTGGTTTGATTTGGTATTTAACATACTTTCAAAATTTACAACTCTTTCATTTAATTTATTTATAACACTATCTTTAATAACAACTTTTTTTTCTAATAAGCCTATTTTTTCATTGACTATTATTAGTTCATTTTTATTCCCGTCTCCTTTAATTAAATCTTTAATTACTAGACGAACTATTGGCTTTTTTAACTGAATCGAGGTACTGTCCGTAACGTTCTGTGAAAAACCTTGTAAGCTCATCATCATTAAAGCTATCAACGGAATTAACTTTTTCATTTACTTTATATTTTAAAGTGACAATTTTTTTATCTTGTTGATATATTTCTTTGTCTAATTTTACTACTTGTTGATTTAATGTATCAATTTTAAATACTAGATTATCATTTATATTATGTAAAGAATCAACTTTAGATTCTAATTTTTCTATTTTAGTATTATAATCTATAACATATTCCTCATCTCCTATTAATACAAAATAAATTAATGCACTACTTAAAAGAAGGATTATTCCATAAGTGATAAATCTTTCTTTAGACGGCATCTTTTTCTAATTGTGCAACTAATGATTCTAATTCTTTTTTTCTAGATGTTTTTTGTTTTAAATCATCTTTAATTTTTTCTTTTTCAATTCCATCTGCTTTACTATATTTTCTAGCTAATGATTTCATACTAGTAGTAATATCTTTTAAAGCTTTAACAGCTATATCTAATTTTTTAAATTTACCTCTAGCGGCTTTAGCATTTTTTATAGCATCTTTTTCATCATCTTCCTCGTCCTCACCTAATTGTTTTTGTAGGTCAACTGTTTTTTTAAGTTCAGCGTTATAGGATTGTTGAGCTTTTACATCTTCTGGAGATATTTTATTTTCTTCGTTCTCTGATAAAGTCGAAAGTATATTTTCTTTAATATAAGATTTTAATTCAGATTTTTTCATTGCTATTAGGTTTTATTATAAATATGTTAAAGCCCTGTAACAGTTAATATTTGTTGAATACGTTCCTCTGTAGATCCTGATATTTTTTCTATTGTATTACATTTATGGCTATATCTTTTAATTAAAGTTGTGATAGTAAAATCAATTAAATCTCTATAATGTTCATCTGTTTCACGTACTCCATTATCTTCAATAGGTAAGCCATAAGGAGAAATATAAAAAATGTAATCATATTCTCGTACAAATTCTTTTGCATATTTTTCAAATATATCTTTATCTTGATGGGGTATAGATTTAGCATTCATTGTAAATGCCATAACATCAAATACAGTTCTATCTGTAATTATATTATCTTGCATTAATTCGGCACAACGTTCAGCTAAAAATACTGTTTGACCCTTTAATGTAGAATCAGTATTTAAAGGAATACCTAAATTACTTAAATATTTACTACGCTCAGTAGCAAAATTATAATTATTAAATTGTTCCGTTTCTTTTAAAGCATTAACTAATGTAGTTTTTCCTACACTCATTGTACCACATAAACCTATTTTCATATTTTAATTTCTATGATTTTGACCTTTAGGTGCTGGTTGTTTATACCAAGGCAACCCCGTTTGATTTCTAATTGCTTCTTTATGATCTTCTTTACTAAATTGTATACCATACAAATGATATTCTGCTTTTTTCTCATTGCCTTCAGGTATTAAAGCTGGTCCTTCCCAATTATGTAGTTTACCATCCCAAATATAAGCTATAGTTCCATCTGCTTTTTTCAATCTCTGACTTTTAGGCCACTCGTTTTCTTTATTTTTCATATGCTATAATATACGTAATATTTATTGGTTTTCCAAAATATCTTCAGCAACTAGTGTACCATGAGCTCCTGATACCGAAATGCCTCTTGCAGAAAGGGCATCTCCCACAAAGTGAACATTTGGATATTTAGTTAATGATAAGTTATCGTAATTAACTAATGGTTCAGGAGCTAGATATTTAACTTCAGGTACATATATTCCCCAATCATCTTTTAATGTTGGAAATACTTTTTTCATGTCATTAATAAAATCATATACATACGGAAAATATGGTTGCATTGCTTTAGAAATTTCATGTAATCTATCTACTTTAGTAGCTGATACTTCTACACCTTCTGATGTAGTTGATTGTTCTCTTGTTGGACTATAAAATAAACCAGTACCTTTAGATTGTAAATTTTGTACTACTTTTCTAGCCCATTTAAATGGTTCTTTAATACCTTGTACTTCCATTAATATACCAAAATTAGTCATATCATTTCTAAATGCTTCATCTTTTTTAGCATGTCCATTGTAACTATGGTTACCATATGTTTCTTCAACTGCTACATAAGCTGCATTATTATTAGTACAAAATGATCTTAATGATACACCTTTATCTTCATACTTTCTATATAATTTAAAATCATAAGCAATATCAATTAACTTTTGAAAGTGTTTTTGTGGTGCTTCAAATCTAACACCAATTTGAGCTGGTTTTTCTTCAGTTGGTAAATCATATTTTTTCATTATTTCTGATGTAAAATCTATACCTGATTTACCTACACCAAATATAAGTTTATCATATTGCATTTTTTCTCCATCACAATAAATCCATTCATTATCAAAATCAATATCATCTACTTTAGTTTCCCATATAAATTCTACACCTTTATCAACTAAATAATCATACCAACTTTTACCAATTTCATGTAGATAATCAGTACCAATATGCCATACTGGAAATAATCTTAAACCAAAATATGGTTTGATAAAATCTGGTTCTTTATCAGGTGAAGATAATATAATTTGCTCTGGGTGAGGGTGAAATCTAGTAAAATTATCTACTACTTGCTTCATAAGCTCCATTGCTTTTTCATCACCTACATATTTAGATAATTGTCCCCCAATTTGAGTAGAATATGTTAATTTACCATCTGACCAACCACCCGCTCCTAAGTAACCAGTCATTACTTCTTCATATGGTCTTAAATATGGATCTTTACCCATATCAATAATAGTAATTTTACCATCAAAATTATTATCAACCAATTTAGTAGCAGCATTTACTCCTGCCACCCCTGCTCCTAATATTATTATGTTTTTGCCCATGTATTGTATTATTTTATATGCGTGAATATACGAAAAAAAAATGTGACCTCCAAATGGAGGCCACAGATCTCTTAATTTAATTTAATCGCCAGGCTATGAATCTGACTATATGTTTATTTAGCTAGCTCTTAATACTGATACTGTTGTAGCTGATGCTAATGAAATATCAAAACTTGCTGAAGCTCCAGCTGCTACAACTGCACTACCTACAATAGTAGCTCCTGTACCACCTACCATTGTTATAGCGTTAGCTCCTGATATGTTAATAATGTGGAGTTTATACATTTCATATAATTCATGAGATGCTGTTCCTGATGTCCCTCCAAATAATCCATCAATTAATACTGCTGCTGTTGAAGTAGTAAAATTAATAGCTCCACCTGGGTTACTTACAATAATTTGCTTTTTAATTACAGTTGGTGTAACTGAAAGAGCTATATTAGATGTTTCGTGTACTGGTTGGTAATTTATTGGAGTATTTATGTTTTGATAGCTATATACTATATCATTTACTTTTGCTATCTTATTATTCCAGATAAATCTTTCTCCACCACTAAATGTTTTTGATGTTGTAGAAGATAATCCTCCTGGAGTATATGCTGTTCCTCTTGTTCCTGCCATGGTTTTATTTTTTATTTAAATTAAATTATAATCTGATTATTAATCCGTCTTCAATTCCAGAAGTAATTGTTCCAATATAAACACGGAATCGAGCTGTTGCTCCTCCAGCAATTACCATTGATCCAATTTCTGTTAGTCCACCTGCTGATGCTGTTACTGTAATAGCATTCCCTCCTGATAGGTTAGTATAAGAAAATTCAAAATATTCTCCTACTATAAATCCAAAATTTGATATAAATTGAGCTGCTGTAGGCATTGCTACACTAATAGGACCTGCTGGTGTTTGACCTAAGTGAGCAGAATATGCTGCATTGTTAGATTCTGATGAATCAAAAAATGAAGTTACAGTTATTGAAGTTGCTCCTGCTGTTAAACCTACTGAATTACCACCAAAATTACTTGGTTCAACTCTATTTACCCAAGACCATAATACTCTATCTGCTGTTAATAATTGATTATCCCAATACCAATGTCCTGGTCTTCTTTCCAATTGGTTAGTCATGTCTACTGGAGCTAATACTTTTGAATATGCCATAATTTTTTCTTTTTTTTAGTTTTTATAAAATATACATTGAAACAGTAGTTGCACTAGCTCTTCTTAATCTAACTTTAACGTTATTACTTGCTGCTATTGTTAGGCTTCCATATGATGTTACACCTGCACCCGCTGCTAAAGTTAATGCATTTGCACCACTTAAATTTGCAATAACAGTCTCAAATGAATCATTATCTTTAGTAAATCCTAAATTTGCAATTAGGTTTGCTGCTGTATCTGTTGTTAATGTTCTTGGTGTTGCATTAGCTATTGTAGCATATTCTGCTAACCATGTTGCTGCTCCAATTACACCACTTACATCTGCTAATGTTAAAGGTGTCATGTTTTTTATTGGTAAATATTTTGATACAAAGCTGTATACAAAATCGTAAGCATCAAGTGTTCTTGAGTTCCAATATTGGTGTCCTGGTCTTTCTACTAAGAAACTTAACCAAGAGTTTGCTGATTTAATTGCCATAATGTTTGCTGTCTTTTTTAATTATTAAAAAGCTGGTATTTCACCAACTACAACTTTTTGTTTATTATAAATATATGATAATCTATTAAGATTACGAAGCACAACACTTACTGTTACACCACTTTAAACATATTTTATTAAATGTTATCTTACAAATAAAATTACAAATTTTTTCTTTCATTTTATTATATTTCATCGAATTAGTCTATATAATAATCATCAATATCATCACCCTCTCTTTCGGTTTGAGGAAATAAATAATCTAAATAGTTATACCATTTATCATCATAATCTTCATATCCACTTTCTGTTTGATAATAACCAGCTATTAATTTACCAATATCTGAAGCTGGTTCATCAAAATAATCGGCTACATCTTCTGCATCTGTCCAAGTTGAAGCTGCATTCATAAATTCAATTACATCTTCATCATCCATATCATCAAAACTTCCTTGTTCTTGCATTATAGAATATACTTCACCGGCTAGATTATCATCTTTAACTTGAGGGAATTTTTTTTGAAAATCTTCCCATTCAAGATCACCTGAATTTTCTACTTGGGGGCTAAGCATTTTCATCCCTGGATACTTGGGGTCAGAATAATATTTATCCTCATCCTCTTTTAATAGCCTTCCTTCAGCTAAATATTTTTTTAAATCGAAATTATCCATATTATTAGTATTTATTAATCTTCTTTATCAATTGCTTTCATATATTCAGGTGAAAAGTAAATATCTGCTCTAATAGTTTCTCCATCACCTTCTAAAGAAAACTTAACTGGGTATGAAAATATACCTTCTTTTTCATCTTGTTTTAAATCGTAAGTTTTATTTTTTGCAAGATAATCTTTCATTATTTTATAATCTCTTATATAATCATCATCTTCGTATGAATCTGGGATTAATGTAAAACTATCAATTTTACTTCCTGGTTCAGAACCGTCTTCTAAATCATCAAAATCATAATAATAATTACCTTCAGCCCATCTAGTTATATAATCACCAAATAAATCATCTATTTGTAGATTTTCATTGATTTTATCTTCAGATATGTATCTTTTTAAATCAAAGTTATCCATATTAATTTATTTTTTTAGTTTTAATATTGCTTTAGCCAAATCTTCTAAATATTCATTAGCTTCTTTATCATCTAGTTCTTCTAGATCACGTTTAATTTCATCGATGTAATAAGAATCATCTTCATTCTCATTTAATTTACCTTCAGCTAAATATTTTCTTAAGTCAAAATTATCCATATTAATTTATTTTTATTTTTAAATCGGTTGTCCCTTTATGTATTCTATGGACATCTCCTTCGTTAATAAATATACGATCTCCTTTTGTTAATGCCAAGGGTAATCGATTATCTAATTGAACTTTCCATCCTTTACCTTCTAATACTTCAATCATTCTATCTTCTCGATCAGAATGCCATACTAAACTTAAAGGATCAACATCTTTAGAAAATGTTCTTATATTACCTTGATTAAGATATGCTTGCATTATTTTTTCTTAAATTCAGCTTTCTTTGTATTTTTAACAAATTGCTTTCCTTTTTTATCTCCTCTAACCTTTTTAGCAACTGTAGCTTTACGTTCTGCTTTAGTTAATGATTGTGCTTTTTTCTTAGGTAAACATCTAGTTGTAGCTTTACCTTTTTTCATTGTGCCACAATCACCTGATATATTACCTGATGTATTGATTCTTACCCAATTTTCTTTTTTAAACCAATCGCGTAATGATTCTGATATTTTTTTGATATCTAGTTCTTTATATCCAGAACCATAAGGTGCTGATTTTCCATTATGATTAGGTGCTGTATTTTCTTCTAATTCTGGGTGGAATAATATATCTACTTCTTGAGCATCTGGTTTTATAGAAATACCATCAACTACTACTTCTGCAGGGTAAACTTTTACGTCGTCACCATACCAATATTTTATTTTATAACCACCATCTTCCGTTAGTGTTACAAGCAATCCTCTTTTATAATCTTTTTCTTCTGCTTGTAAAATAACTTCTTTACCTCTAGGTAATATTAAGGCAGCACCATCTACTCTATTGCTAGGTTCTTCTTGCTCGTTAGTTTTTTTCTTTTTCTTACCACTCATTTGTCCCTTACATACTTTAACAGCACGACCAGATAAATAAGCAGATGATTTTTCACCAGCAGCCATTCTACGCTTACGATACGCTTCACCCTTTTTACAAAGTTTTTCGTTAACTAATTTTTTAATTCTATCCATTACCAGAATGTATTCATGTTAGCACCTAAACCTAGTTGGCTAGCATATCTAGGTAAATTGCAAGACCAATATCCTGCTTTTGTTCTATCTTTTTTATTTTTACAATTATGTCTTGCAGCAAAGGCATTACGAGCTTTTTTATTTTTAATTTTAGCTCTTAAACCACCAGACCCAAATGATACTTTTTTAACTTTTTTGGTTTTTGGATCACGTACATAAACATAATATGCTTTAGAACCACCACGTTTTGGTTTTCCAATTGGTGGATCTTTTTTTTCTTTTTTCTTTTTCTTTTTAGCTTCGTCTAATTGACTTCTTAAAAGTGATTTCCAACTAACCATTATTTGAGCTACTCCTCTTATAAAATCAGGATTATTTAAATCACCTTTAAATTTACCAAATAATGTTCTTAAATCTTCTTTAAATTGATCTACTTTTCCCTTTATTCTTTGAGAAGTTGGTTCAAATTCTTTGGAATCTGGGTCTTCTGGTTCTCCTCTTCTAAAACCACTATAAGCTTCACTCATAGACATATTATCTATTTCATCACGAACCCAATCTTTTTCATTTGAACCTAATTGATCATAATCCATACCAAATTCTTCATTTGCTATTTCATCTTCTATATCCATTTGTTCTTCTAACATAGGTAAATCTAAAGGTACAATTTCGTTTTCATATAAATCGAATTCACCAATATGTGTTCCCATTAATGCTTCATCTTCTTCACATAAATCAAGTACATTACGTGTGTATAATTTTCTTGCTTCTTTAATCATAGATAAATGAGCATCAGAACCAATTCTGAATACATTTTCCATTAATGGAATATTTTTATCTATATGATATTGTAAGTTTTCAGATATAAGTTGTTGAACTTTACCTTCAGTTAAGAGTGGGCCTCTTATTTTTGTTTCGCAAGTATTACATCCACATTTACACATATTAATTCATTATTTCGTTATACGATATTTCTCTTGTACCCGCCGTAATATTAGCTTGTTTGGAAGGTATAATTCTATAATCTAATCCTTGAGGAGTATTTCTATGTTGCATAATAGCAAAAACTGGGTCAATTCCAATTTCTTTTAAATCTTCAAGTTTGGTATAAATATGGGTAGTCTTCATTGTAATTACCCCATTTTCTAAAGAATAATCAGCTTTTGCAGGTTTACTAACAATAAAAGTTTTAGGTATTTCTGGTCCAAAAGTCCATTTATTTATATCATCCTTAGGAAAATCTGGGATGACAACTTTAGTTACTCTCTCATCAGTTTTAGGATCATACATTAAATATTTTCCCGGGGCAGAAGGGTTTGGTAAAATTTTTAAGTCTGTTAATTCTACTTTTAGTGCTTTATTAAATAAATTAGTAATAAAAGGTTTGTATAAAGAGGCAACAGAAGCCCATCTAAACCCACCATCTAATTTTATTGATATATTAGCTTTTACTTCATTGCCAGAAAATAATTGAGCATCCGATTTGTCTCCCTTACCTGCTCCTGATTTAGATGAATCCTCAGCTTTAGTAATATTATCAAAACTTAAAGTATATTCAGGTGATGTAATAACAACAGTTGCTTCACCTCCATTTTCTTCTATTAAATTATTAATATTTTCAATAAAATCAGCTTCAGGTCCTTTTCCATCTCCTCCTGGGGGTTTACTACTTACTACAATACTAACTTTACCAAATTCTTCGGTTTTAAAAACATACATATTAAACATACCACTTGGGTTTGGTAAAGTATTTTTTGGAATAATTTTTATATCTAATTTTTCATCAGGAAAAGCTTCTTGGAATAAATCAAGGAAAAATTGTTCTTCTTTTTTACCTTCTATTCCTATTCTTGTTTTATCTGATTTTATTACAAAATCATATTTTTTACCTAATGTATCAATAATATGTTGTACTGCTTCTTTAGTACCTTTTTTATTATCAATTTCATTAATTTTAAAAGATTCATTTAGTACTTTACTTAATAAAGATTCTAGTAATAAAACATCCTGATCATTATTCATGTCAGGATATCCTTTATCAAATTTATATGCAAATTTTGTAAAAAATTTATCGAATATGCTCATTATGCTTCTACGTCTACATCAACATCTACTTCGTCTTCGACTTCAGGTGCTGAATCGGTTTCACTTCCTTCTACTTCTGCCCCACTTTCTGGACCATGTTGTAATATACGAGCTATAGCTTGACAAGCATATTCTTCCTCATCTAAGTTTAATAAGTAATATTTTTTACCTTCAACTTGAGCTATCCAACTACGAGTACCATACATTAATAAAAAGTTTTCACCGTTCAACAAATTAATACGAAATGTTGATGGACGTGGAGCAA
>Ga0206126_10006235_pt1 | contig 10659 bp, 18 predicted proteins | sample Helgoland_Spring_5_FD_148621 | JGI IMG/M metagenome (GOLD analysis project Ga0206126, IMG submission 148621) | Pelagic subsurface seawater microbial communities from Kabeltonne, Helgoland, North Sea - Helgoland_Spring_Bloom_20160412_1 | ecosystem: Environmental > Aquatic > Marine > Epipelagic ...
TTATAATGGATAATTCACTTCACGAATTAGGAGAAGCATACGATTCTGATAGATTAATGTATTGGATTAATGAATTAAAACCAAATGAATTTATAGTACCAGATGTTTGGCAAGATCAAACAGCAACATTAGTTAATGCTAAAAGATGGATGTCTATAAAATTACCAAAGGGTGTAACTAAAGTAGCAGTTGTTCAAGCACAAAGTTATGAAGAAGCATTTCAATGTTATAATATATTAAAAATACAAGGTTATAAAAAAATAGCCTTTAGTTATGGTGCAAATTGGTATGCTGAAGAATTTCCTCATCCTAACCCATTAGTTGGTAAAATGATGGGTCGTATAATGACTATATCTAAGATGTATAAAAGTAATTTAATAGAAAAAAGTGATAGAGTACATTTATTAGGATGTGCATTACCACAGGAATTTGGTTATTATGCTGATTTTCCCTTTATTGAATCAATAGATACTTCAAACCCCATAATCCATGGTTTGCAAGGTGTAAAATATAATAGTTTAGGATTGTTAAATAAAGAATCTATTAAAATAGATAAAATAGATAAAGAAATCGATACAGATGTACTGTATGATATAAACCACAACCTCATCCAATTCAAACATTTTGTACAGGATGGTAATACAAAAACCTAAATGATATCAATTACAATTGCAATATGTGCTATAGCTTTCGCAGCATATGTTTATTTTACACATGATAAAATAGCAGAAAGAAAAGCAGAATCCATGTTGGCAAAGTGGAAAGTTAAAGAAGAAAAAGCTATCCGAGAAGATGCATATGCAAGATCACGAGCAGTAAGTTTTGGAAAAACAATAGAACATTATGTTCCTTTTATGAAAAACTTTCCAGTAGCTCCTAAAGATGTGCAATTTTTTGGAAAACCAATTGATTATATTGCATTTTCAAATAGAGGAAGTAAAGCAAAATGTGCTGTTCATTTTATTGAAGTAAAAAGTGGAAATTCAAATTTAAATGGACATCAGAAAAATATTAAAGACGCCATCCTAAAAGGCAGAATCCATTGGCATGAACACACAGTAGATGGAATTTGGGAACATGAAACTAGAAAACAACATTTAAATAAGAAAAAATAATGAAAAAACAAGCAGTATTATCATTATCAGGTGGAATGGACAGTAGTACAGTATTATTACACTTGTTAGCAAAAGGTTATGAAGTAACAGCATTAAGTGTTGACTATGGTCAAAAACACAATGTAGAATTAGAAAGAGCATCTGAATTAATTGAATATTTAGATAAAGCAGGATATCCAGTAAAATATCAAAGAATTACTTTACAAGGATTGGTTTCTCTTTTAAATTCAAATTTAGTTAAAGGAGGAGAAGATGTACCAGAAGGACATTATGAAGAAGATAACATGAAAGACACTGTTGTACCAAACAGAAATAAAATATTTTCATCAATTATTCAAGCAGTAGCATTATCAATTGCGAATGAAAAAAATTGTGATGTAGACATTGCAATGGGTATTCATGCTGGTGACCATGCAATTTACCCAGATTGTAGACAAGAATTTAGAGATGCAGATTATGAAGCATTTAAAGAAGGTAATTGGGATGCAGACAAAGTAAAATATATTACACCTTACTTGTATGGTGATAAATTTGATATTTTAAAAGATGGTGAAGTATGTTGTGAAAAATTAAATTTAGATTTTGATGAAGTTTATAAAAGAACGAATACATCATATAAACCAGACGCTGAAGGTAGATCAGATTATAAGTCAGCTTCATCTGTAGAAAGAATAGAAGCATTTATTAAATTAGGAAGAAAAGACCCTGTTGAATATGTAGATGGATGGGAAGTAGCTAAAAAACACGTAAAACAATTATTATTAAACTATTAATTATGACAGTAGAAAAAAATTTAAAAGTAGAGATTAAAGAAGAATTAGAAAATCAAAAAGAAAATAAAAGAGAAGAAAATAGAAAACTTAACGCTAATTTAAGAGAAGTAATTCTTTATACTAAGGAAACATGCCCTTACTGTATTAATTTTATAAAATTATTAAATGATGAAGGTATTAATTTTATAAATAAAGAAATAGAACAGGAGGGTGTTAGAGAAGAATTTGATAAAATGGTAAGTCTCACAGGACAAGGTGTGTTTCCAACAATTTTAACAAATAATAATTATCTAATTCCTAATAGAGATTTTCAGGGGATGCCTGAAGGTATTCAAATGATTAAATCTATAGCACATCCCTCATATGAAAATCCCCCAAGTGATCTTAAAACAATAGAAATGTTAAAACAAATAAATGCTAATATTAGAAATTCGTTTAATAGTATACAAAGAAGTTTAGCCCCAGTACAAAAATTTATTACAGACATCCAAAAGGAAATAGCAGAAGAAGAAAAAAATGCGTAAAAGAATAGAAGATTATAATAAAACATTACCCATATTAGAGGTATATCGTTGTGTTCAGTCAGAAGGTAGTAGAATTGGAAGACCAACAATCGCTGTTAGGACAACTGGTTGTACACATAGATGTTATTTTGGAGAAGGTGGTTGGTGTGACAGTTGGTATACTAGTATACACCCAGAAAAAGGTATTTTTACGTTTAATGATATTATAAAAATATATGATGAAAACCCACACGTAAAAGAAATGATGCTAACGGGAGGATCACCTACAATGCATTCTGCATTAATTAACGAAATAACACATTTTGCACATGAAAGAAATATTATTGTCACTATTGAAACTGAAGGATCTGCTTTTGTTGAAACCGATTATCCTATTAACCTTCTTTCTATTAGTCCTAAGTTTTCTAATAGTGTTCCTGTTGAAGGAGCTGTTACGCCTGCTGGGAAGATTGTTGACGAAAAATTTATAAAGATACATAATAGAAAAAGATTAAACACAGAAGCAATTAAACAAATGATGGAATTTCATTCTGATTATCATTATAAACCTGTGTGGGATGGAACAAAAGGTAATTTAAAAGAAATTGAAGACTATAGAATTGAATTAGATATACCTAAAAATAAAACTTTTATTATGCCCGCGGGAGATAATAGAGAACAATTAATAAAAATGTATCCAATAGTATTTAATATGTGTGCTGAATATGGTTATAATATGACTGGTAGAGATCATATTATTGCTTTTGTATAGTGGAAGAAGCATTAAAAATATTAAAAGAAATAGAAGAAAATGTTGAGGTATGTTGTGCTATAACAATGGAACCAGATGAGGTATTAGTATTAATAGATAAATTAAGAAAAATATTAGAAGATTATAAAAATGAATAAAGAATTAGTATCAAGTAAAGACTTACAAACAGCTATAAATGGTTTAAGCCAACTTATAAACGCTAGATGTAACAAACACGGAGGAGGAATTGTATTTGTGTGTGTTATGAAAGGAGGATTTATGTTTTTTAGTGATTTAATCAAAAAAATTAAATATCCAATTGAAGTTGATTTTATAAGATGTAGTTCATATGATGGTTTTAAACAAAAAGAACTAGATATACATTATGATATAGAAGTAAACATAAAAGATAAAACAGTATTTATTGTTGATGATATTCTAGATACAGGGGGTACAATGAAAGTTTTAAGTAAACACTTTAAAATATTAGGAGCTAAACAAGTAGAAACTGTTTCAGCAGTTTATAAAGAAAATTTGGATTTCCCAGATCACTTTTTTATATATAAGCAAAATAAAAATGAAAACCCATGGTACATTGGATATGGTATGGATGGACCAAAAGGATACAGTAGAAATTTAGATACAATAAATACATTATAATGAAGAAAAAATTAGATTTAGAATGCACACAAGAAGGATTTGCTAACGGCGTTGCGCCTGGTTTTCCTTTAAATGATCAAGAAAAATCAGACATGATTGAACAAGCTACTAAAGCATATGGAGAATTTTTAGATGCTTTAAAATGCGATTGGAGAAATGATCCCAATTCAAACGATACACCTAGACGTGTAGCTAAGGCATATGTAAATGACTTATGGGCAGGTAGATATACTGCAATGTCACCAATCACATCATTCCCCTCAGATGGTTATGATGGAATTGTAATTGAAAGAAATATTCCATTAACATCTATGTGCTCACACCATCATCAAACAATTGGAGGTGTAGTTCACATTGGTTATATTACATCGGAAAAAGGAACGGTTGTAGGTTTAAGTAAATTAAATAGAATTGTAGAGCATTTTGGTAGAAGAGGAGCAATACAAGAACAATTAACCACTGCAATTCACCAAGCAGTAGATAAAATTTGTGAAGATAACTTAGGTGTTATTATCACAATAGTAGCAACACATAATTGTGTAAGTTGTAGAGGTATTAAACATAAGGGAGCTGCAATGGTTACAACAAAAGCTTCAGGCGTGTTTAGACACAATGGAAATGACGCAAGACAAGAGTTTTTTAACTCATTAAAAATTAATAACGGAGGACATCAAATTTAAAATTATGAAAAAAATATTACTAATATTATTAGTTTCGCTTGGATTACAAACACAAGCACAAAATAATTTATGTGACTCATTATCATACACTGTACTTCAAGGTTTACCTTTAACAGTATATGGGGAAGCAAGTGGAATAGTAAATATGGTAGATTCAATTGAGTGGTTATTTTCAGCATGTAATTCAGTAGCATGTTATACACCACAAGGTAACAATCCATATTCTTTCCCTCAAATAAACATGACTGACACAGTTAAATTTTGTTATGATACTTATGTTTATACTCCGAATCAAATGATAGTATGTAGTCATTGTGATTCATTAATATTTGATTACACTGATAGTACTTATGTATTATTTAATATGGGGGGTACAACATCAATAAATGAATTAACATTAGAAAAAGTTAATAACAATAAAATATACGACCTATTAGGTAGAGAGTTATTCTATATACCTAGAGGAACAATGTATATTCAAAATAGAAAATTAAAATTAAATAAATAATTATGGAAAACACACAAGAATTAGTAAACGCAATTAAAGAACAAATAGTATTAATTGAATCAGAAATAGATAAAACAACAGCAGCAGCAAAAGGAAGATGTAGATCTGCAGCTAATAAAATAAAAAATCTATCTGCTGACTTTAAAAGAAATCATAAATAATATGGCGTATTATATTGCAACAGTAAAAGTTCAAGATGAGAACGAAAGAGGTAGAGTCACTAACACAAATGAAATTTATTGTGTAGAAGCAGAATCAGTTACATTAGCAGAAGCTAAGGTAGTAAAAGAATTTGAAGGTTATCAAATGGATTATCAAGTAAAATCTGTAAAAGAATCAAAAATTATTAAAATATTAGAATAATGGGAAAACAGTTAACAATAGAATTTAATGAAAAATTGAGTCCTAAATATTGGAATGTACCTTTTGTAGATGAAGTACAAGAATTTAATGATACCTTTGGTAAACCTAATAATTACGAACCTACAATTGGTGAAAAAAAAGAATGGCAATTTGTTTATGATTTTATACAAGAAGAATTAGATGAATACAAAGAAGCTTGTGAAAAAGGAGACATAGTAGGAATATTAGATGCATTATGTGATATTACTTATGTTTCTTTAGGTAATGGAGCATTATTACATGGTTTAAAAGGTAAAGTATGGGAAGCATACGCTGAAGTACAAGCATCTAACATGTCTAAATCATGTGAAACTCAAGAAATAGCAGAAGAAACAGTTAAAGTAAGATCAGAAGAAAAAGGTCATCCTTGCCATTATGAAAAAGTAGGAGATCGTTATGTAGTATATCGTTCAAGTGATAGAAAAGTAATGAAATCAATTAATTATTTCGCACCAAACTTAAAACAATTTTTTACAGATGAAGAACTTAGAAAAACTACCAGATCCTAAATTACACCAAATTATAAGTTTTATTAAATCAGGAGTAAGAATATTAGGTTATGTTTTTATACCTTTTAATATTAGTGTTGCTGTAACATTACTTATAGTATCTGAAGCAGTAGGAATAATTGAAGAACTCGTGTAAAAAATTTGGAGAAGCAAAATATTCTTCGTATATTGGCGTATGTATAAAAACTGTTATGTAATTAAAAAACCTGACGTTTGGAACGTCTATGATGTCCATTTATGGACAGATGAAGGTTATACTGTAGAAGAATTTCAAAATTATGGTTATCAAGAATGTGATGAATATCATGCAACTCATTGGGGTTTAAAAGATGAACCATTAAAAAAGATTTATAATTGGGATAGAAAAACTCAAGGATTACATTATGCTGATCACACAAAAGGAAATGTTCATACAAAGTTTTTATTAGATAAATATGGTACTAATGATGAACCCTCTGTAACTCATAGAGAATTATTTTTTGATATTGAGATTGAAATAGGAGGAGCATTAACCCCAGAATATATTAAACAAGCACCTATGCCTATTACATCAATTGCTTGGTGGGACAAACAAGCAGATGAATGGGCTATTGTTATTTTAGATAAAACAGGTGAAATTAAAGCTGGTACACAAGATGGTAGAGAAATTATACCTGTAAAACGTGAAAATGATTTAATTGAAGTGTTTTTATCTAGAATGGAAGCTATACAACCTGACATTTTAGTAGGATATAACAGTGATTATTTTGATATTCCTTACATTTATTATAGAATAAAAAATCGTTTAGGTGAACGTACAGCTAAACGTTTATCCCCAATTAGAATAATTTTAGAAAAATTTTGGTACCCTGATCAACCAATACAAATTGCAGGGGTAACATCACTTGATTACATGCGATTACATAAAAAGTATTCGTTTCAACAAGAACCATCTATGAAATTAGATTCTTTAGGTGAAAAGTATGTTAATCAAAAGAAAATTGAATATGATGGATCATTAGATCGTTTATTTGTTGAAGATAAACAAAAATTTATTGAATATAACTTTGTAGATGTTTTAATACTTAAAAAATTAGATGAAAAATTTAAATATTTAGATTTAACTAAAAATTTAGCACATAAAGGAAAAGTTACATATGAAGAAGTTTATCAATCATCTAGAATACATGATGGAGCTATATCTGGATATCTACTAGCTAATAATATAATCCCCCCTAATAAAGATGCAAAACCTATAATAAAAACAATAGGCCCAGGAGGTACTATTGATTATAAATCTTATAGTTATGAAGAGCTTAACCCTAAACCCGGTGAAGGAACCCCACCTCAAAGAGCATCATACGCAGGGGGTTATTTATTCTGCCCTAAAACCGGTATTTACAATTATATGTTTGATGAAGATCTTACTAGTCTATATCCATCTATTATTATGTCTAATAATATTGGAAGAGAAACTTTAGTAGGACGTATTGTAACACGAGACGATAGAAATAATCGTTTAGCTCTTAATGATCTTAAAGAAATGGATCAAGATAAAGAATTTTTAATTGAAAATTTAAAAGGCAACCAAAAAACAATGGCTGTTAAAGAACTAGTAAAATTAATCACAGAAAATAAACTAACTATAACGGCAAATGGTACAATGTTTAGAACAGATAAACCATCTACATTATCAGTTGTACTTAGTAAATGGTTTGACGAAAGAGTTAAATATAAAAATGCAATGAAAAAAGCATATAAAGCAGGTAATAAAGAAAAAGGTGATTTAAATCATTTACGTCAATACACAATGAAAATTTTACTTAATTCATTATATGGTGCTACAGCATTAACTTCTTTTAGATATGGTTCTGTATTATTAAGTGAAGGTATTACACTTACAGGACAAAGAATCATTCAAGATTCAGGTACATTTATAAATAAAACAGCTGAAGAAACATTACAAACAGGAAAAGAAGTATATGAAATTAGAACTACACCTCGCCAACGATATGAAGATTGTACAGGTGTTGTAGTTTATGAAGATACAGATTCATGTTATGTTAATGCTGAACCATTATTACGTAAATTATATCCAGATTTTGACGATATGGATGAAACAACTAAAGCAGACAAGCTTGAAGCAATATCATTAGAATATGAAAAGAAAATTAATGAATATTACAATGATTTAGCATTAGATGCATTTAATGTCCCAGCAGACAAACACAGATTAGAAATGAAAACAGAATGTACAATACGTTCTGCGTTCTTTTCAGGTAAGCGTAGATACGCGCAGTATATCACAAAGAAAGAAGGTGTACCTTGTGATGAAATTGATGTAAAAGGCCTTGACTTTAAAAAATCAAATTTCCCACCTTTATTTAGAACATTTTTTGAAGAAATATTACATAAAATATTATTTGGGGCCACAAGAGGGGAAATAGATAAAGAAATATTAATATTTAAGGAATCACTTAAAGATAGAGATTTTACAGAAATATCTAAACCTACAGGAGTAAAAAATGTATCTAAATATGTAGGTCGTCCTGCTAGTGTAGATTGTATATTTAGTGAATTTGAAAACAAAGCACCTGTAGGTGTTAAAGCAGCTGTAAGGTATAATGATTTACTTAAGTTTAAAAATTTAGACAAAAAACACACTCAAATTGTAGAAGGTGATAAGATTAAATGGGTTTATTTAAGAGACAACCCATACAAAATTGATACTATGGGATTCTTAGATTTTGATTTACCAAAACCTATTCGTAAATTTATTGAAGAATATGTGGATATACCAAGGTCTTTTGATACGATACTCAAGAACAAGTTAGAATCCTTTTATCAAGATCTCGGTTGGGGAAATTTAACACTTAATACGTATGTACATCAATTTTTTAATATTGATTAAAAAGGTTATATGGTAAGTAAAAAAGTTATATCAGACATTATATCTAAGTATTCACTTGGTAATAATATTGAAAAAGTTAAATGGGTAGTCACAGATAAAGAACTTTTAATTAATTTTAATAATGATTCTAAAAATCTAATAGGTTATGTAGAATATAGAAATGATTTAGGTCTTAAATCTGGTGATTATGGTATATTTGATACATCAAAACTTATTAAATGTTTAAATATATTAGACGGAGATATTTTAGTAGATGCTACAAAATCTAAACTTAATATAGCAGATACAAGTTATGATATAAAATTTAATCTTGCAGATCCTGCTGTAATTAAAGACCCTATAACTATTAAAGAAGAATCATTAAATAATCCTGATGTTTCTTTTGAAGTAAATGATGAATTTATAACAAGGTTTGTTAAATCAAAAGACGCATTAAGTGAATTAGAAACATTCACAATAGAAACTAGAGATGGTTTTAATGGTAAAGAATTAGTATTTACAGTTGGTACTAATATTACAAACACAATTGAATTCACAGCAGAGAATGCAAAAATTAATGAATCTTTTAAACCTATACCATTTGATTCTAATTTATTAAAAGAAATTTTAAAAGCAAATAAAGATTACCATAGTGGTAAGATTCGTATTTTTAAGAATGGAATGTTAGATGCACATTTTCATTGTGGTGATGATTTATACACAGGATATTATTTAGTAAGAAAACAAGAAAACAATTAATTTAATGAATGAAGAAACCATAAAACAAGTTACAGAATATGTTTATAAAAATTATAAACTATATAAAGATAAACAGCTAATTATTAGGGAATTTGATAATTGTTTTCATATACTTAAACATGAAGATAGTTCTCCATTAATTTTGGGTAAAAAAATAATAAATAAATAAAAAACAAATTATGAATAAACAATTAATTTTAATTACAGCTCCCTTTAACTGTGGACACTGTGAAACAGCTAGAAAAGAATTACCTAACTGGACTAGAAAAAATGGATGGGAATATACTGAAGTTGAAGATGATCCTAAAGATGAATTAGGAACAGATTCTTATCCTACTATAATGTTACGTGTTAACGAAAAAATAGTAAAAACTATTATGGGATATAATAAAGAAAATTTAATAAAAGAATTAAAAAAATATTAATATGAGAGGAAGACAAAAAGGCCAAACTAAAAGAATGAGTATGATTAAAGATCCAATTATTGCTCCTTATGAAATTCAAGTAGAAGAGGATCAATTCGTTTTAGTAGACACTAAAAAAGATAAACCATTAGGATATTATAGTGATTTAGAATCAGCTATTAAAAGAGTATCTCGAATGAGTTTGGCTAACCAAAAAGAAGATTATACGTTAGCTGGATTTGTAGAAAGCTTTAATAATATAAAAAATCAATTAGTAAAACCCTTTAAAAACATTTAAATTATGGAAAGTCCAATTATACCTTTAAACGATAAAATTGTAATCCTTCCCCAAGATGAAGGAGAACAACAATATGGAAATATTATTGTACCTGATTCAAATTCAGAAAGACCAGAAATGGGAACAGTATTAGCTGTAGGTCCTGGTAGAATAAGTACTGATGGTACTTTAATACCTAATAGGTTAGAAGTAGGAGTTACAGTTATGGTACCTAAATTTGGTGCTCAAGTAGTAGTAGTAGAAAATGAAACATATATCATAGCAGGAGAAAGTGATGTATTAGGAATTATTAAAAAAAAGAAAAAATAAATGAGTAAAATTATAGAAACAGGCTCTGATTCAAGAGTAAAATTATTAAGTGGAGTTGAACAATTAGCAAATGCAGTTGTTACAACTTTAGGACCTAATGGACGTAACGTAGTAATTGC
>Ga0206126_10006238_pt1 | contig 10654 bp, 16 predicted proteins | sample Helgoland_Spring_5_FD_148621 | JGI IMG/M metagenome (GOLD analysis project Ga0206126, IMG submission 148621) | Pelagic subsurface seawater microbial communities from Kabeltonne, Helgoland, North Sea - Helgoland_Spring_Bloom_20160412_1 | ecosystem: Environmental > Aquatic > Marine > Epipelagic ...
AACAAGGCCACACCTTCGTTCATTACAGACTTAGCCAGAGCCAAACCAAGACCTCGCATGGTTGATACATCAGACTCCATCATGAAGTCAATCTTATCAGCCATCTCTGAGTACTCAAGGAATGCATGGTATTCAGAATCAGGCAAGCCAAGGGTTTCGTTCAAAAGAGCATAAGCGCGCTGGTGAATACCTTCACGAGTTGCAAAGGAACCAAGCATGTTACGTACTTCGTTGTTCTTGAACTTAGGAATAAACTGATCATAGTAGTTTTGACCAACAGCAACATCCGACTGAGTGAACAGACGCAGGATGTTAGTGATGTATTCCTTTTCGTTGTCAGAAACCTTACCACCTTTCCAGTCAGTTACATCTTCGCTTAGATCAATCTCGTCTTCGATCCAGTGGGCTTTCTCGTGACGTGTCGTCATCTCAACAGCCCAAGGATAATGGAATGGCTTGTATGTTTCAGAGAACTCAAGCAAACCACCTGACTTCTTTTTAATCAACTGATCAGCCTTAGCAACCAGTTCAGTGTAACCGCCAATATGCTTATCATCAATGTAAATCTGTGGCATAGACTTAGTACCAGTCTTCTGGTAGAAAGCCATACGCACTTCTTGATCATTCAGCTTATTCTCGGTGTACGTGATCCCATGAGATTGGAACCACGCCTTTGCCTTATCACAGAAAGGGCAACCGTCTTTTGAGTAAATTGTTACGTCCATTATAGTACCTTTTTTACACTTTTCACGTTATATTTCTTTGAACCTTTTCCTTTCTGTATCCAGTATTTTACTGATACATAAGGAATATTGTTTTCGTCGGCGAACTGTTTTGCATATGGATATTCTTCAATAGTTCCATCCATATATTCAACGATGATAGGCCGAGCCGTATGATTCTTTTCTGGGTATAGAGTCATTGGGTTTTGACTTTTCATTCGCTCTGAAGCTTTAATCCTATTTTCTTCTTTAAACATAGGATTATTAGTTTTCCATAATTCCTTTTTTGCTTCTTTTAATTCGGCAAGTTGTGTTGAAGTTCTTTTGTGTGCCGGATTATCCATAGTCATAGCAACAGATTTAGCGTGACTTGCATCCTCGTATTGAATTGAAGAAAGCGTTTTTCTTGTTGACATACATCCAAATGCATAATATAGTTTGGGATTATCTGGATATATTTTAGTAAGAAGTTTATGTGCAATAAAATGTTCCCGAGCGGTTAGTGCCACTAAATTGCTTTTATCATCACTTCCACCTAAACACCTGGGTGTAATATGGTGAACTTCTTTATATCCAGATAATTCCCGATTTTGCGCTTTTTCAATTAAAGAATTATAGATTTTTGTATAGTTCATAGTAGTGCCTTTCAGAGTACACTACTATTTATACATTTATTATCCTTCACATACGGTTAACCTTCACAGGCCACGCAACTTGAATCATCTTCTTCATTATTAAACTCAGCAACAATGTTGTCAAGCTTTTCACGCTCTACTTTCTCAGAGACGTTTTCGGCACGGTTAGAAGTTTCCGTACGTAGGTAGTAAAGACCTTTACAACCCTGTTCCCATGCAGCAAAGTGTACTTTATGCAAGTAAGCTTTATCAGCACCAGCAGGGAAGAACAAGTTAAGAGACTGACCCTGGTCAATGTTCTTCTGGCGATCACCAGCAAGACGAATTACCCAGTTCTGATCAAGCTCAATTGCTGTCTTGTAAATGTCTTTAACGATTGGATCAAGGAAATCCAGGTGTTGAACAGAACCACCGTTAGTAATAATAGAGGTCCAAACCTCTTCGGTGTTCTTACCCATTTCTTCCAAGATTTGCTCGAGGTATTTATTCTTGTTCAGGTGTGAACCTACACGAGTACGAGAGGTAAATGCATTTGCTTTCCATGGTTCAATAGAAGGCGAAGTATCTACAATCATTGAACTATTTGCATTCGGTGCAATAGCAAGCATATGAGCATTACGACGACCGGTACCCTTCATGTCAGGTGCTTCACCACGCTCTTCACCCATACGAAGTGATTCAGCTACAGCCTGAGCATAGATGTGCTCTGAGACCGCCATATTAGCCCGTACAGCCTCTTCGGACTCGAACGGTATAGCATTACGCTGCAAATAAGAATGGAGCCCCATTGCACCCAAACCCAAGGAACGTTCTTGAGTTGCTGAGTAACGTGCACGTGCAATTTCGTCTGGTGCATTGTCAATAAAGAACTGAAGTACGTTATCCAGGAAGCGAGTCAGATCACCAATCATGTTAGTGTCTTTCCACTCGTTGTAGTGTTCCAGGTTAACGGAAGACAAACAACAAACTGCAGTACGTTCTTCGTTGGTAGCCAAATGAATTTCGTTACAGAGGTTCGAACCTTTGATTTCCAGACCTAATGCCTTCTGTGTTTCAGGAAGTGCACGGTTGGCTGTATCAATAAAGTTAAGGTAAGGTTCGCCAGTACGGTAACGAGTTTCAAGAAGCAGTTCCCACAGCCTACGAGCAGGCATGCTTTCACGCACATCTTTATCATCAGCTGGATCAACCAAGTCCCACATCTCACCATCACGTACAGCTTCCATGAACTTGTCAGTCAGGTTAACTGCATGGTGAAGGTTCAGGTTCTTACGGTTCACATCACCAGTAGGAATACGCATGTTAATGAATTCAATGATATCAGGATGAGAGATATCCATGTAAGAGGCGTACGAACCCTTACGAGTACGACCCTGACGATAAGCAACCATATCAGCATCAACAGTATGGAGGAAAGGCATTGGACCTGGTGCTTTATCAGATACAGAACGTACATCAGACCAGTGACCACCTACGCCACCACCTTTAACGGACAACCAACGAAGTTCAGAGGTATGATCAATCAAGCCGTCGAGGCTATCAGGTACATAAGAAAGGAAACAAGAGATAGGAAGTGCTTTAGCCTTCTCACCAGGGTTCGGTGCGTTCGACAGAACAGGTGAGGAATACATGAACCAGCCTTTAGAAACGTAATCGTAAATACGCTGAGCTAGTTCCAGATCGCCGGCAGAGAATGCAACGGCTGCACGTGCAAATGCGTGCTGAGGAGACTTTTCGTCATCCTTACAGTAATAATCTTTAAGTAGTTTTTGAGATTGTTCCGAGAGGTTTTCATCTCGTGTGGTATCGATCTTGATACCTAAATGCTTATTCGACAGACCGAACATAAGCCATCTTCCTCTTCATTTATTTTGTTGGTATATTATATATACATATACCACGCTTAGCATGAAGAGTAAACAGTTTTATTCGGCCGAATCTCGCATGTCTGTCTTGATGAATTGCTTAAAGCGTTTCAGGACTTTGCCTTGCTTCTTTTTGTTAGGTGTCTTTACATTTGAGGCATCTGGAATCGATGCAGTGGTTGTAGCTTCCATTATTTCATTACCTCCGCCGTTGTAATATAAAGACTTTTACCTGTCTTGATATGAGTTGCTTCATAAATGTTAATGCCCATCAGGTCACCAACAGGCTTAGAACCTTGTGCAATACGCACTTGATCATTAGCATTAGCAGATTCGGTCATGGTATCTTTGAGCATTTTGTTACCATCACGTAGACGATAAATGCCATGTGACATGACGTCACCCTCTAGCATAAACCAATCATTGTGCTCTTCCATCAAGTCGACAGCCTCAAGACCCATCTTATCGAGAATCTTTTCAACAGATGCATCGGTCAGTTCAGCATGTTCTTTAACCAGGAACAAGGCAGATGCATAGGAAGCAAGACGAGTCTTACCACCTGGTGCTGCACCCAGTAGCTTCTTCAAATTAAATACCAGTCGATGGAATGTAGTGAAGGTCGAACGTTCTTTAGAAGATTCGATCTTCTTATCGGTACGCTTACCATCCTTATCAATAATACCCAGCTTGAATGCTTCAGTCTTATCAAATGGAGTTACCAATAGTTTAATAAAACGGAAGGTATAGATTGCATCAGCACCAATCGATAGCAAACTCATCTTATATCTCCCGTAACTTATTAATAGTTTCTGTATCCATATCTATACCAACCAAATCAGTTGGCTCGATGTAATTAAGGAATACCATGTATGCCTTGAGTACGCCCCAGTATTTATATTCCAATTTAACTGCCAAAAGACGTACAGCAATAGGAACCGTAAATACATTAAAGAATACGATAATGTGATTAAGAAGTAGCCGCTCAGATAGTTCACCTGTCGCCAAGTATCTATTGAGCAGCCGCTTCATATATTTGATACGTTGCAAATCATTATAAAACTCTTCAGTGCTAGCACACTGCGGATTGTTATAATGTTGTGCGGCGACGAGGAGAAAGTTCCCCTCGTCAACCTCAATCAAATCGCTTTGCATGTATTTTAGTCGTTCAAGCTATCGTCAGGATTATGAATAATCATTCGAAAACTCATCTCAGACTGGCGCAATTCTTCACGTGCCATGTCTAGCTTTTCTTTAGCAGATGGGTTTTCCATAATAAAACGCTTAACATGTCGGCTATTTTTAGCAATCGCCTTTATTAACTTTTGATACATAGCATCAATTTTCTTAAAGTCAGCTTCGGTCTCTATCAGGTTGCCTGCGCCGCCTTCGTTCAAGCTATCGTCAGGATTATGAATAATCATTCTAAAACTCATCTCAGACTGGCGCAATTCTTCACGTGCCATATCTAGCTTCTGCTCTGCGGATGGGTTTTCCATAATAAAACGCTTAACATGTCGGCTATTGCGCGCAATAGCCTTTTCTAACTTTTGATACATAGCATCAATTTTCTTAAAGTCAGCTTCGGTCTCTATCAGGTTGCCTGCACCGCCTTCGCTCAGGTCTTCATCCATTGCTTTGTCGATTGCTTTACGACGGCTCTTCAGGTACTTGTCAGTATCATCGGTATCACCATCGTTATCAATATCATCGTCTTCTTTGCCGACTGGATCAAGCTTTTCTTTCTTAGGCTTAACTGCGTAAGTCTTACCTTCGAATACAAAAGTTTCTTCACCAGCTTCGAAAGCTTCACGTGCAGCTTCTACCAGGTCAGCTTCTTCCATAAGCTTATTCAGATCAGCAGCTTTATAATCGTGCTTAATCATAAGCGTAGTCATTGCCGTTACAGAAACAAATGGAATGTCTGCCGCGTAAATCTGCTCAAGAGCGTCTTTATCATTAGCAAACTTATTAATAACAGACTGAAGCTTATTAGCATTAGCTACAGAAATCCGCTTATTGCGCAGTGGCTCATACTCTTTTTTGAGCTTAGCAATCTGGCTATCAGAAAACGCTTCATCAAGTTCAACAGACTCATTGGTAGACTTGCGTGCCTTGAGACCAAGACCCTTACGCATGCCACGCTTGACGTTACCCCACAGGTTAACAGCCATGGTAGAGTTAGTACCCTTAGGGTTTTCGAAAGCCAGTTCTTTTTTAACTTCGTCGCTAATTACAGAGCTGTTCTTTAGTGCTTTACCGACTGCAACCCAAAAGCTTTCTGTTGAAGTTTTATCAGCACCAACAGCTTCTTCGATTGCTTCTTCAACACTACGGAGAGCTTCGAAAGATTCTTGTACAGTCTTATCACCTTTACGAGCAGGAGACTTCTTTACATCTTTAGCTGGCTCAGGCTTTTCCTGTGCAGAATCTTCTTGCGTCTCAACTTCGTGTGCATCAACAAAGTCTTTTTCACCCTTACGAGTGCTCAGCTGCTTATCGAAGGTGTCACGAGTTTCATCGCTTGGACCTTGCTTAGCTGCTTCGTCAACAGATTCAAACTTGATAGGCTTTGCATTACGCAGAGGATCAGGACGCTTTTTACCCTTTTCAGCAGCCCGACGTTGCTTCATCTTCTTCAGGCTTTTAACAGGCGGTTCGCGGTACGATGCATCCTGCTTGTCGGTGTAGTTTTCTTCTACTTCATCGCAAACACATGGCTCTTCACCACAGTCTTCGCACATTTCTTCCATATCGATCTTTGCTTCTTCAACATGCTCAACTTTTACGTCGGACTTTTGTGCAGCAAGAGTCAGGTCCATAACTTTTTTAGCAGCACCAGAAACTTCAATCTTATCGCCCATGTCTTTAACTTTAAGACCTTTTTGTTGAGCAAGATTAATCATATTCTGCTTGAGCTTATCACTACCAAAGCGAGACAAAACTTCTTTTGCTTCTTCAATAGTCTCTTCAGCAATTAGATCAGATACGTCGGCAGCGCGCTTACCGGTCATAGCCGCAAGTGTTGCTTCCATAAGTTTATCGTGTGACATTACATCAGTTCCTTAACTTCGGCAATCAGTGCGTTCTTAGACTTACGACGATCGAGTTCAACATCAAGTTCTTCGCGTGCCCATGCTTCAATTTGTAGCTTAGACATAGAACGGAAATCAGGGCCTTCAACCATAACTTCTTCAGCAGTTTCGAACATAGGTACTTCGTTCATTACTGGAGCAAATACAGGCTCAGGCATTACTTCGTTGAGAACAACCGGCTTAGCAACAGGTGCAGCAACAGCTTCTTCTGTTTGACCATTGTACTCAGCTACTTCAGCACGAGAAAAACGGCGGGACACCAAGAGTTCACCCGATTCTGGATCAACCCAACCCCGTGTGGACATAAGTGCATTTTTGCACCAATTAGGAGCTTTAATCATTTTAGTTTCCTTTATGTTATCCAGAATGGATTATAATGTATATATTTATACAAAAGATTATTCAGCATCTTTGTCTTTAAAGACGTACGCTTTATATAGCTCTTCAATTCGCAGCTGCAAGGAAATGATTTCTTCTCGTAGCGCACGGTTCTCTTCACGCAAGCCTTCGAGTTCTTTCTGCATACGTGTGTATGTGCTATCGTACTCCGTAATCGTCATGTTACGGACACGCATCCAGATAAAGATTACTGCAACAAAAATGCCGAACGAGCCGGCAATTAATGAAGTGTTAGAATCAGTGATAGCTTTAATAATTGCAATTATTTCCCCCATCGGAAACTCCTAGCGATAAACCCTGTCCACATGCTTAGTGCCATAATAAAAGCCAGTAGAACAGTCATAGATTCATCATGTGCAAATGCTGAGAGCATCAGGTAAGACCAGAATAATCCAGAAATAAACGACAACCATATACGTAACGATGAGTTACTTGAAAAGTATAGAATAGTAAAAAGATGAATGCCGCCTAATGCGACCAATTCGAATTGCCAAATCAAATTCAGTTGGAATTCTAGCATGTTAGCAGGCATACCCAAGTGGCCTAAGAATAAGCCAATCAAAATGCATGCGCCCGCACTAGTAATTTCGGCGGACGATGTATTGAATGACAAAATGCGTTTTGCCGATTCTGATAAAAACTGTGTTAACCGTCCGCCGAACATAAGAAAGTCCTACTTAAAAATACGACTGCCTAGGATGAGCGTCGTCATCACTAGGGTATTAAAAATAGTCCAGATATTATCTGCGAGACTTTTGAACCAGCTTGCATCATTAATATGAGCACTGATCCAGCCTCCCTGTGCAATGATTAAAAGCAATGCGCAGATAACTGCTAAACTACAAAAAACTTTACCACGCTGAGTTGTTGTTTGTCCTAAAGCAAAACCACATACAATGATTGCGCCAATGGCCATTGTAATTGGAATCATTTCAATCATGAACCATGCGGTATCGCTCAGCTCAATGAAAAACCACTCAGTTACGGTTAAATTACCTTCATGCATACTATCTTCCACTTCATCAGTTGGGGATGTCAAGAATGATAAAAATAATATAACTGTAGTTCAATTCTTTCAAATTACCTCTTTAATATTTCTACATGTTTATTTATGCAAAGTCGGTGTCTTCGCTTCTTCTATTTTCAATACTAAAGTGTCATTACACTCATTTTTTCGTAGTAAACGATGATAATACATTTCGGGTATGAAATAACCGATGCCCTTTACCAGGTCCATCGGTTCTTCATTGTCATATTGTAATTGCCAACCCTTGCCAGCAAGAACATGTACAGTACGACGAAAACGATCACGGTGCCATACCAGCTCATCATCTTCGGTAGCAGCATCGAAGGTTCTAATAAAGAAGTCTTCGTGCTGCTCATCAATATACGGATTCATTACCAGAAAAAGTTTCCGCCACCAGACAAACCCAGCTGCTTAGCATACCGTGGAAGGTTACAAGACCAATAACCCGCTTTTGTCTTATCTTTCTTTTCAGCGCAGTTATGGCGACTAGCAAAGTTCTTACGTGCTTCAGGGTCATCGATCTTAGCTTTAAGGCCAGATGTATCGCCGAACGATACCTTGATCACATTACCCTTATCATTCTTAACGTAAACGTAGAACTTCTTAGCACCACCGCGCTTAGGCTTATTCAGTTGTACTGTGTCGCCTTTGTATTCAGCCTCATCAAGCGACTCATACATTGGGCATTCGAGAGCAACCATCTCACCTTCGAATTCAGCAAACTCACCGATCGAGCCTTCGAGCATACCCTTGTCAAAGTCAGACAATTCATCCATCAGACCGTAGTTAAACCACTCACGGCGTTCACGGAAGTACTCAAAGTATTTTTCAGAGCCAACACGATAAATGTTTTTCTCGATTAAGCTTGATGCAGTTTCGTTACACATATTAGGCCTCCCGCATCATAAGTGCGTCATGGTTGTCGATTGCATATTTATCAGCTGTGTCCTTGTCTTTGAACCGCTTAACCTCTTCACCGTTCTTATCAACAACAACGTACTCGTCGCCGTCTTTATTTACGTGCTTGGTTGGGTCCATCTTTTCATCAACCTTATCAGGCAGACCCTTATGAGAGGTACCAGCAAACTTTTCTAGTTCCTTCATCGATACGTCTTTAGCCATCTTCTTAACGGTATCAGATACTTCGTCTGCAGGAACTTCACCCTTACGGTAAGCCAGAGCCAGAGCAAACAGCTTCTGTTGTTGCTTAGATACAGCTGCTTCGTTCAGGGTTTTACGGAATTTAAAGAAGTCCATTATTTTATCCTACTTCAAATGTTTTTTAATAAATGCATTGTAGTCAAAATTTTGTATCCATGCATTATTATTCATACGCTTAGCCATCCATTCAGCCTGTTTGCGTCGGTCAGCATCGGTCATTTTTTCACTTCCAGCTTTAGCAAGACCTTGTGTATTTGCAATACTTTTATAAGTCCGGAAATGAGCTTCAATATTTTGCTTAATACCTTCTTTGAAAAAGCCCTTGTCAACCAGCGTTTTCATTTCATCGGGCATCAAATCCTTTTTATTATTTAGAATAAAACGGATAACTTTTTCAGCTTCACGCTGATCAGCCATACCATGCGCATCAATACCATATTCGCTCTTATACATGTCAAAGCGCTTTTTAGTAGAAAGCTTAGCTTCGTTCAGGGTTTTACGGAAAGAAAAGAAATCCATTGGTTTTTATCCTCTACCAAATTCATGTCCAGCGACACGCTTCATTTGTTTTTCGAATTCGTCGAATGACGGCTTATCTTTATATAGCTTAATGCTCAGGTTGTCTTTATACTTACCTTTGATACGCCAGGTGTAGCCTTGTTCTTTATGATCAGGGTCAGTTGTCTTAACGACACGACGCTTATAACCATCTTCCCAAGGCTCAACCTTGCCTTCACCTTCAAACAAGTATTCAGTAAACCGCAACATTAGCCACGTACCTTTGCAGCCAGGTCTTTGTCAGCTCCGCCCCAAGTACCCTTGGACTTAGTGGTGAAAGAGTTGACACGAGCCAAACCCCACTGCTCAGGTGTGGTACCAGGACGGTGACCAGTCTTCCAAGCAGCAACGCCACGATTGTAAACTTGCTTAAGAACACCATAAGGCATGCCAGACTTTTCAGCCTTGTTCTTTACAGCTTTATTCTCTTCAAGCGTTTCTTCTTTTATATCATCTTTTTTGTAGACTGTAAACGACGAACTGATCTTACCAGCGTTTACCTTGTATGCGTATCCTGCATCGAGGTTGCGCTTCAGCATCTTTTCGTAAACAGATGCACGCTTCTTCTTGCCGCCGTAGTAAGCTTCGAACTTGAGCTTAGCAGGCTTCTGTGTCTTAACGTATTCCTTAACAACATCGATGACTGTACCAAATACACCCATTGCATCACCGTCACCGTCAAGCGATACACGGTCATTGCGGTCAAAAGAAACTGCAGCTTCATTGGCCTTAGGTGTTTCAATAGATACCTTAACGACTTTATTATGAGACTTGAACTCAGCTACCCAAGCATCGTTTGCTTTCTCAGTCCACTGCCACTTATGCACAGTGTTCATGCTCTCGCCGTACATTTGCTTAAACTTCTTGGTATGCTTAGACGGCTTTGTCTCAGCTTCCTTGTCACCAGGCGCAGGCTTATAAGCTTCAGGATCATCGTCATCCATTTTAGCTTGCTTCTTAAACTGAGCAGAGCGCTTATCGTTGGTTGACTTAGATAAACCTTTACCATACTTCTTCTGCATGTCTTCGCAGAATTGGTTAAAGCTTTTCATTTATTTGTACTCCACCGATGGGCTAGTTGATTTAAAGTCTTTTTTACGCATAATCGTTTTCATTACAACTTCAAAGTCACCCATTGGCTTACGATTAATAACTACAGGAATGTTCAGTTGGGTTGTTACGTCTTTCAACACCG
>Ga0206126_10006242_pt1 | contig 10648 bp, 25 predicted proteins | sample Helgoland_Spring_5_FD_148621 | JGI IMG/M metagenome (GOLD analysis project Ga0206126, IMG submission 148621) | Pelagic subsurface seawater microbial communities from Kabeltonne, Helgoland, North Sea - Helgoland_Spring_Bloom_20160412_1 | ecosystem: Environmental > Aquatic > Marine > Epipelagic ...
GGTCTATGGAAACCCTATTGCAAGTAAATTAAGCACAACACCAGCCGATGGCGGAGTATTACCTGTAATTAGATATGATGTTTCTATAGCTGATAGTTATACAGCAAACATAACGCATCCAACTTCTTTTAGTTCATCCCCATCTTTATCAGACACAGTTGCATGGACAGGAAGCACAAGCGTAACTCAAACATCTGATGCTAGTATGTCAGGATATGAAGCGGCTAAAACAGTGGTAAACGCAACCACAATTTTCGATTTAACCATCGCAGGTTCTACTTGGTTTTCTACAGCTTCAAGTGCAGTCTATGGATCGTCTAAACCTTTTGCTGGGGGTACATATACCGCTTCAGTAGTTGCAACGTGCGTACCAAAGTAGCGTTTTTAACCTTATTCTTTATGTTGGGGTCATATGCTCAAGCACATGAGCAAACCCCAGCATATCCAAGGACATTGCCTTCACACGTCGAAGGTGTGGTTAAGGTGCAATTGCAGTTATTAAACAGACGAAAAGAAATAAATTATTATGAAATAGGTCTATTTGATAAAAATTTTGAAGAAATGGATTTTACCACAAAACGCAAAATAATTAAAATAGATTATGAAGAAAAATTAGACTTTGACGTTTATTTAAGAAAGTCAGATTTAGATAAGGCAGTTTATATTTGTACTGCATCAAAAATTTTAAAATCAAATAAATCTAGGGCGATAGTTTCGTCAATCGTATGTTCAAAATTAGGTGGAGAACCACTATGAAAAAATTAAGTAAAAAAATGGTAAGTGATCGAAAAAGATTAAAAAATGAAATAGATGAAAAGCTATTACAAATAGCTGACGGGGGATGCTCAGATAGTAGAAATGAATATTACAAAGCAAAAGAAAATTTATTTTACTGGGTCACAGAAAAACACGTCGAAGGTTATGACGTATAAAAAATTAGGTGGAGTACCACTATGAGGTTAATATTTGCATTATGTATTATTTCTAGTCCAGCTATGGCGGAGAATAGCGCTTTGTCCCTTTCTTTGCCAAACCCCCCAATGAATTATCAATCAGATAGCTTTTCTACGGGGAGTATGCGATGTAGTAATGCTGTTGGCGGTGGGATTAATCTTGAATATGGAGTTACAGGTGTTCTTTCTGGATTAGATACAAACAGCAAAGGCAGAGATATTGGTGTATATGCAAGAATAGTTATTCCACTGGACAAGCCTAAAGCTCGTATTAATTGTGATGACCTATATCAAATAGAGTTGGCACAGCGCAGATTGGAAATACAAAAGCTACGAGATGAAATTGAAGCGCTTAAAAATTTGCAAACTGAAGATTTGGAGTTTGAGGATTAATGGTTGATACAACAAAAATTGCTAATGAAATTGATGGATTAGCTGATAAACAGATTAAAGCTGGCGGTTTTAAGCTGACTTTTGGGTCAATTATGGCTATACTTGCCTTTGTAAGCACTATCACAGGAACTTTATATGGAGGTTTCTTGATGTGGCAGAAGGTCGAGGCTGTTGCTGGTCTTGATTTAGATGAATATCAGGCAGAAATTAGGTTTATAGATAATAAGATAACAGCATTAACTGAAAAATCAGAACAAGGAATAGATTACACACGCGATATTAAGAACAGTTTGAGAAATGACATTCTTAGAATTGAAAAAAATTCGGATAGAACTGAGGCATTAGTACGCAATGTTGTAGATCAAGTCCGCGACATGATTGATAAGGCTTCTGGCCGCTTTGAAACACAAAGAGAACGGCTAAGAAGTACACAAAAAGGTGATATGGCAGAGTTAGAAGCTCGGCTGGAAGAATTGGTGCAAAGGGCTTTAGATAATCCCTTGGCAAATTAGGAGTAAAAATATGAGTGAATTTGAAAAAGCTGATTTAGATGGCAATGGTACAATTGATCAAGCTGAATGGGACAGAATGGCGTTTGAAGATAAGCGCTTAAAAATGCTCGATGACGATGCACAAAGAGATGCCCAGCGCAAGATGGCTTGGTTCTGTTTGTGGGGCATGTTGCTATACCCAGCAGGTGTAGTTATCACCAGTGGTCTAGGTTTAGACAAAGCGGCCAACATAATTGGTGATATGGCCAGTATATACTTCTTATCTGTTGCTGGTGTCGTAGGTGTTTTCTTTGGTGTTACTAAAATGGGTGGCTCTAAGTCAAAAAATGGTGATTAATTATGTATCAATACTTTGTAAAAAATGTCTTAAAAGTCGTTGATGGTGATACTGTAGATGTAGAAATTGATCTAGGCTTTGATTTGACAAAGAAAGAACGTGTCCGATTAGGCGGTATAGATACTCCAGAAAGCAGAACAAGAGACTTGGAAGAAAAAAAACTAGGTCTGCAAGCTAAAGATTATTTAAAAAGCTTAATTATGAACGCTGATAAATTAATTGTTAGAACTGAAAAAGATGGAAAATTTGGAAGAATGATTGGGTATTTGTATATGAACCCTGATGCAACAGTATCATTAAACCAAATGCTCATAGATGAAGGTTTTGCATGGATGTATGATGGAGGCACTAAGAAAAAGGATTTGCAAGAATTACTTGATAAAAGGAGAATGCAATAATGTTAGCAAGTTTAATTGGACCAGTAACTGGTTTATTGGATAAAGTTATTGAAGATAAAGATCAAAAGGCCGCGTTAGCCCATGAGATCGCCACAATGTCCGACCAGCATGCTCAAGAGGCACTTATGGGGCAACTTGAGATAAATAAAGCAGAAGCCTCTAGTGGGTCTTTATTTAAGGGCGGCTGGAGACCCTTCATTGGTTGGGTATGCGGCTTTGCGTTTGCATATCACTTTGTTTTACAGCCATTGATTGTGTTTGGCGTAACAGCCGCTGGTGTTGATATGCCAGAGTTGCCTAGTTTCGATATGGGTTCGCTTTTAACTGTGATGATGGGAATGCTCGGATTGGGCGGACTTAGATCAGTTGAAAAGCTGAAGAAAATTGAGAAATAAATGACAAAACTTTCTGAAAGTTCAGAGTTTACAATACCTCTAAAGAACTTATTGGCTTTGGTGGGGGCTACAGCCGTTAGTGTTTGGGCATACTTTGGAATAATTGAGAGATTAGCTTTTTTAGAGCATGAACAATTAATGCACTGGGAAGAAATCACTGAAAATGACGATTGGATAGATCAATTTAAGCCTCCACCTGAAGTTGCAGATGCTATAAAACGAGTGCGCGCCATTTAGCTACAAATAAAAGAATTAGAAATGCGGCTTAATTTTTTGGATAGGAAATAAAATGAAACTCACTGATGTTCAAATAAAAGAATTACTACATGGAAACTCAAGTTGGTCTGATTGGGTTGAGCCAATGCAAAAGTTATTACCAGAATATGAAATAAACACACCAGCCCGAATTGCTGGCTTCATAGCACAATGCGGTCATGAAAGTTTAAATTTTAAAGTTTTAGAAGAAAATTTGAATTATTCAGCCAAAGGTTTAAATGCAATCTTTCCTAAATACTTCAAAAACGCTGGTAGAGACGCAGATAAGTACCACAGAAAGCCTCAAGACATAGCAAACGTAGTATATGCCAATAGAATGAAAAATGGCGATACTGATAGCAATGATGGCTGGAAATTTCGTGGCCGTGGGGTCATTCAATTAACAGGCCGCTCAAACGTCACAAGATTTGCAAACGATATGAACATGGCAATTTCAGAAGCTATAGATTATTTAGAAACAAAAATGGGTGCTTTGCATAGTGCTTGTTGGTATTGGAATAGTAGAAACATTAATAGATCGGCAGATGATGGTGATATTCTTACTATGACCAAGCTAGTCAATGGTGGCACTATAGGTTTAGAAGACAGAAAACATCATTACATCAAAGCGTTGGAAATATTAGATGGCACTTATGTTCCAAAGCCAGCGCCTGTTTTATTAAAGGTTGGTAGTACAGGCGATGAAGTAAAAGCTATACAAGAGGCTTTAGGACTTGATGCAGATGGAGTTTTTGGCCTTGTAACAAAATCAGTTGTTATGGAGTGGCAAGAACAAAACGGATTGACTGCTGATGGTATAGTTGGAAATAAAACCTATAAAAAATTAATAGGCTAATTAATGATTACTAAAATTGCTCATCGCGGAAAGTTATCACAAGGTCAAATAACTCGATTAGGCGGTTTAATTGCTTTTGTATGTGGTCGAACACCATATGATCACATACTGCAAGACTTGTATGATAATAGTTTTTTAAAAAATGAAAATTCTCAACCTAAATTAACATCAAAGGGAAAGGAAGAATTAAATAGGTTGACAGCAATGGCGGGCTTGCGTCCAGAGCATTATGCAGATACGTAGTTTCGGTGGGGCGTAAATCTAATTCGGGCAAAAGAACTTAGATGGATGTGTTACCAAATGCGCTACATTTAAAATTTCATCGCGCCCCACACGATTTTTTATTATTTTAATATTAACTTATCTCTTGGCAAATCATACTTATCAACAACTCTTTCTACTGACGGAAGCGATAAATGAAGTGCATATGCAATTTGAATATTGTTTAAATTCATAACCAACAGCCTGTTTATGGTGATGGTTTGTTTATTAACAACAATATAATCCAACTCTTTTTGTTTTCTTTTGTTGGCCGCAATTGCTTTTTGTTGTGAGATACGCCCTCTATCAAACTTAGAATGGGTTTCTTCACCACCATACCTCTTTTCTTGCTTGGCCTTTAAACGCATAAGCGCGGCGGCTTCAGCTTCAGTTGGCTTTCTTCCATGCGCCCTCATAAAGCTATCAAGACTAATTTCCACATTACTTAATGAAATATTCATAATCTATATCCCTTCCCTGTTTGTATTTTTTTCCACTTTGTAAGCTGTTCTTTTGCTTCAAAGTATTGTTTTTTTGCACTCAACGGACTGTCTTTTTTTGTCCATTGAGTGTATTTTTCATTCAAGGTATCCACTAAGTTCTTGTGAATATCTTTTAGTTCCAAAGGCAACTCTTTCACTTTGTTGGCTCTTTCACTGGCTTGATGAATTTCAAACCATTCTCTTTGCAGAAATGATACAATTGCTGGCGATGCATTCCCAATTCTCTAGCCGCTTCAGCCATAGTATATCCCTGAACAATTTGTTCCATTATCAGGCCAATACGTTCAGCCTTTTGCATGTAGAGCAATTTTTTCCATTTGCTTTGTATCATAATCCAATAATCCTTTTCATTTCTTTTACTTGAAAATATTCATTATGCTGGGGATGACGTGCCATAAACAATCGCGCATATAAACCAAGATAGTCATTGGTTATCTTATAGCGTTCTGTTGATGAATTAACTGTACTTTCCCAGCGCATTCTGTTGCCTATCATCCAATGTGAACCGCGATCTGGTCGCTTTGATATTAACTGTAACGTGAATTGTTCAAACATCTGATAGACTTCAGGTTCTGTCCTGTAGTGGTACAAGAACCTAGTGGCTAAATCATCTTTTCTCATATTGTGCTTTGCACCATCTAAGAAGTTTAAGAATTCATTTTCTGTTTCAAATTGCATTTTATAACCCTTCATTTGATTGATGGGGCTTGCGCCCCGTTTGATTAATAGAATGGGTCCCATCTGTCACCATTCAATACGCCCACTTTAGTTGGACGCTGTATAGTGGTTTGCTTGATACCATCGCGCTCACCATGTTCTTTGACCTTTGCCATGCATTTGATCAAAGTACCCTTGCTACCCCAGCAGTTTGTGCCTTTGTAGATAACAATATTATTATTCTCATCACGGCAGATATTGACATATGTTGTGCCGTAAAACCCATCAAATTCAATAACGTGCTGTACTGTAATTTCAAACGATTGACGCTCACCAACAACACCCACATGAACACAATTAGCATCAGCCGCTTTGCGTTCAGCCATTTGAGCCGCCCTTTTATCAATTATTTTCACAACTGCGTCACGCTGTTTTTCAGTTAATGAACCATAATCATTTAAAGCTGTTTCCATTTTTCCAAGAAAGCTATCTGGTTTATCATATTTTGCGCCAGTTAGAAATTCTGTGATTTCCTGTGCGCGCTCATCATTAGCAAAAAACTTTTTAGAGCGACCTATAATAGCATTAGCTTTGATACGTGCCTCAACAGCCGCTACATATCTTGGGTTATCCCATTTGTTTCCATAATCGTTTTCTGGGTAGTATGTCATTTCAATAATCCTTTTCAATTTGATAATGCAGAGCATACAGCAAAATACAGCACTGTCAACTAATTGTTTACAACTTAATATTATACATACCTAACATTGATTTTTTTACTTTAGGATGCAGGGTATTTACATAATCATGAAATTCCTGTGGCGTTCCATCAATTGATAGATTGTCACAAACACCTTGAGCTTTCCAAAACTCTTTATCAGGTGGGTTTGTATTGCATCGGCACTTTTCATACATTGTGACCTCATCGGCCATGTGGCAATGCTGATACGGGTACGAAACCACACCCGTATCTTTGCATTCATTGCACTCGTAAGCGCTCATGATTTGTTAGCCTGAATAAGTTTATCCATACGTTCCAAATAAATATGAATAGCATGATGCAAATTTGTAAGGCTGGCATTCTCCGCACATTCCCGAATAGTTGTGAATTCATGAGGTTTGCCGTGTGGGTACACCCTAGACCTTAAATCACCTACTGGTGCATCAGCCTCAGTAAAGGGCTTTCTGGGGTATCCTGTGGACGTGTCAGGCGATGTTACAGCCGCACGTATATGCTCATTGAGCTTATCGGTGGTTGAAGTCGCACCGCCAACTTTCTTTTCATTCAAGAAATCCAACAAAGCCGCCTTATCGGTTGGCACTTCAGTTGAGGTAGTAACGCCAAAAGCTTTCTTAGCTTCCGCCTGTGTGCCTACCCAGCTTCCCATTCCATTAGTATACAGTTTCATTCGAATGCGCCTCCTAGCGCTAGTGTTGTGGGGCAGAAGCCCCGTTTAATTTATTTACGCTCAAAGTCAGCATACATTTGTAACATTTTATCCCAGCCCCATTTCACGAATTTGGCGAGATCATCACCTTCCTCAATGCCATGATTAGAGGCAAATTGTTTTAGGGCTGACGTAAGTTCCATTTCAGGAAACTCATGAACCAGATCAATTGCTTCATTATAAGCTTTTTCCCAAGTTGCGTTCATATCAATGCGCCTCCTAGCGCGAGTTAGTGGGGCTTGCGCCCCAGTTAAATTAAGCAGACTTTTTAAATCCAAAAAATGAACATTCGAAAACTTGCTCACCATCAATTATAAATCTATCGTTAGTCATTGAAGATCGCTGACCTAAACCATCTTCTCTATTTTTCAAAACAGTAACATCATTATTGAAATCACCATTCGCAACTGAACTACCATCGGCCAGAGTAAAAGAAGTTTTCTTGATAGACCAAGAACCTTCAATGTTATTTGTCCAGCGGTATGCATACTCAAGACAATCATTAGTTGTCCCAGATGCAGATAAATCTGTTGGAATTTGCACTTCAGCAACTGGTGTAAATCCTTCAATATCGCCAGTTTGGCGGTTACGATTTGCATGTTCTACTGTGATTTTCATAATTTATATTCCCTATGGTTGCGAGGTGAACCCTCATTTGATAAACAATCTGTAAAGGTTATGATTACAAATGTAAACAGATAATTTACAAATAATTAAAAAAAGTTAAAAAAAGGAGCAGAGAAATGTTAAAAACACTAGAATTTAAGGTGATGGGCGCACCAGTAGGCAAGGCTAGACCAAGATTTACTAAGTCAGGTCATGTTTACACAGACCCAAAAACAAAAGATTATGAAAAGTCTGTAGGCCAAGCGGCGTGGGTTGCCATGCTAAAGGCTAGATTAAGGCCAACAGATCGGAGGGTAAGTGTGCTTATGTCTTCTCATTTTCAAATACCAAAATCATATTCAAAATCAAAAGTTCTGGCGTGTCAGGCTGGAACTATAATCCCATCAAGGTTTGATTTAGATAATTTAGCAAAGTCGATATTAGATGGATGTAATAAAATTGTCTGGGAAGATGATGCTTCTGTTTGGCACTTAACTTGCTTTAAAAGATATTGTGATGTTGATGTTGAGCCACACACCCAAGTTAGGGTACAGTGGGATGACGGAAGGTCAGAAGAAAATATAAAATGATACCAAGATTTATTTTTGATATGGATGGCACTTTGACTGATAGCAGGTCAAAAATTGAGCCTTCATTTGCAGAAGTATTCAGCCATTTCTGTGAAGCAAACTATACATATGTAGTTTCTGGCGCTGGTTATAACCAAATTAAATGGCAACTTGGAGATGAAATTTGTAATTCTCTTGATGGTGTTTTTTCATGCGCTGGGAATGAGCATTGGATACAAAATAAACTCATATCAAAAAATACATGGACACCATCACCATATTTAATTGCTGTACTTGCAAACTTTTTAGCAGTTTCAGCATTCCCTCATAAAAACGGAAAACACTTTGATTTCAGAAACGGGATGTTTAATTTTAGCATCAGTGGCCAACAGCCAACAGTAACAGATCGCAAGATTTATAGTGATTGGGATAACTACAGTGAAGAAAGATTAGCGCTGGTACATAAGGTAAAAACAAACTTTCCAGAGATTGAATGTGTAATTTCTGGTGAAACTGGAGTTGATATTTATCCAGTTGGGAAAGATAAAAGCCAAATTTTAGAAAATTTTTATGATCAAGAGTTAATATTCTTTGGTGATAGCATAACCAATTATGGAAATGATTTCGGTATCGCTCAATATTGTGATGTTGTTTATGAGGTTACAGATTGGCGAGAAACAAACATTACGCTACTCGCCAACTATTTTAATGTGCAATAAGAATAATCAGCGCCATACATTTCACGCCACTTTATCGGTTCTTTGTGAATAGCGATTTTAGTTTTGTCATTACCCCATAAACCTTGGTGGTGATCTTCACATAGAGGGATAGCAGTGCTGTCTGGACGCTTCGCACCACTGAACCTATCATGGATAGGATGGTGCGCCGTGGTGGGGCTTTTTTGGACTTCGCCGAATTTTTGGCAGATACAGCATCTTTTTTGTCTGATTTCTTTAAGGAATTTTTCATCTTTTTTCGCCTTTGGTTTTTTTAGTCCAATAGATGCTTTACCAGTTAGATTTGACATTGTGTTATAATTTAAGCCCTTTTGGACGTATTTTAGGTTTTACACTAAGGCCAGAAACTTTATCTGTCATAATGCATTGCGCCATACTGTCCATATCTTCATATGGTTTATATACGACTGGTAATGCGTTTCCGCACTCGTATTCACTACTATACAGTGTTTTCTTCTCAATTTCCACACCAGCGACGACATATGTTAAAACTAGAAATGTGTAAAAGCTCATTTTTTGTACCTCTCATTTTGATTTGTGATTAACCCAACAAGCCAGTTGGGGTCATAATTATATATATTTATTTTTCTTTTGCTGGTCTGAACCCAAGTATTTTTGTGTCCTATTCCCATTCGTGTGCCAGCTATTTCCCATCCCATAGATTGCCAGAAAAAATTACTTTCCAAATCATCAGCACACCCAGCATCAAATGACATTGTGCCAATAGATAAGCCCCATTTCACAACGCTATTTAATAACATTCTACCCCGTTCAAGCTTTCTGGCATCTTCCTGAAGGCATATTTGTGCTATCTTTCCTTTTCTGTATATTGCGTTTCTTTTACCAAAACTGGCCAAACAAAAACCAACGAGATCATCATTTACAGTGCATACGAATAATTTGTCATTGCATACAGGTGACCATCTTTTACCAGTTTTAATTCCAGTTATAGCCGCCTCATAAGCCATTTTAGGAATGAACCCTAAACTAAGGCTTTCTTTTTTGCTCAGACTGATAACATACTTAACGTCTTTTAATTTTGCTTCTCTGACAATTGTTGTTTCGATAACAGACATTTTATTAGTTCTCTAATAATTCCATTGGGTCGAATTCCAAAGCTTTTGAAAGTTTTTCTAAAGCAGTTTCAAAATACTTATTGAATTCATCTTGGTTCATTTTTTCATAAGCAGTGCTATCCGCTGTATAATAAACATCACCAGTAAAAGCGTTTAGAGTGGCTTTATAATGTCCACACAGCATCTTTAGATCATTATGTAGATGTTCACTGGTTGCCCACTTGTTTGTGGTTTGTACGGCTTTATTTAGTATTTGCCAGTATAGCTTATGCTGTGGTGGTGATCTTTTCTTTTCTGGCTTTAGCGTGAATATTGAGTTTTCTGAAGTTTCCTCTAAGGCTTCAGCATCATATTGTGTGACGGGCAAGAGTTGTCCTTGCCCTTTCATCACCTGTATTTTTGGTTTTACTTTACTCAAAACCATACTTTCTTTTGTGAAAGTGGGAATGCAATGCTTCCAATTTTAGTTTGAACATCCTCATCTTGCCATCTTGTCTGTTCATGTGAGAAGCGTTTTTCAATCCACTCATTTATACCAACTTTGACTGTGACCCTATAATATTGACCAGACCTATCTTCACCATTCCTTTTTTTAGCATTGCTGGTTAATTTTGCCCCTTGTGGGTCAGTCTCTATCAATAACCACTCATCGCCTTTTTGATCTGTGGCCAAATGCAGGGCAACTCTATCAC
>Ga0206126_10006246_pt1 | contig 10642 bp, 19 predicted proteins | sample Helgoland_Spring_5_FD_148621 | JGI IMG/M metagenome (GOLD analysis project Ga0206126, IMG submission 148621) | Pelagic subsurface seawater microbial communities from Kabeltonne, Helgoland, North Sea - Helgoland_Spring_Bloom_20160412_1 | ecosystem: Environmental > Aquatic > Marine > Epipelagic ...
TAGCCAGTGTATCATAACTTAAATCAAACAACTCATTGAAATTTTCAAATCCTCTTTGAGCAATTTCTCTGTGTATGCCTTGATGCCCAATGCACATAAATGGATGTTTAGCAGCAATTGCTAGCAATGTTTTTTCAGTGATAATGCCTGGGTGATCAGCATATATTGTTTCACTTATGATGCTGGCTTTGGCTTGCTGATACAATGGCATCAGCCTAACAAAGTTTTCAACATTGTTAAAATTATAATTGCTATATGGATGCATTGGAGCTGGATTGTGATTTATGTGAGTAGTAAAACCTGTTGGGATATCTTTGAGAATTTCATAAAGTTTTACTCGATGATCCCTAAGCCATCCATTTAGGCAAATAAAGTTGTATTTGATATCTTTGTTATGGACTGCTTTCCAGTGGTCCCACTGAGTATGCAATGTATGCACCAATTCGTAACTGTGGCTAGCAAACTCAACACATTTTACATTTCCAATATACAGATCAGTTAAACCATGATCCCAATGTAGAAATATAGTTTTGCTTTGTTGTTCTGGAGTTAACTGTTCTTCAATGAAATGCAATTCTGTACACAGTGTATTGCGGTAATAGTGACAAAAATCTTGTGCATGCAACACCAAACGAAAGTTTTTTCTTTTCCAATCAGTGGCTGATATATTAGAGAGATGATCAGCAAGGTCAATTGCCCAGCGTCCTTGTTTAATGGGACGGTCTAAAATACTAGGAACAAAGTATGCATTGATCCCTACTGAGCTCAATAACAAATGGATTGTTTTTTTGAATTTTTCGCCAGCATATGTATCTGGAATCGAACTAATGATTGACATTTGTTTTACCTGTGTTATAATATAGTTATTGTTTAAAACAGCAACAGGTGTAATAATGGATTTGGCATTTCGAGACATAACACAATACGAAAGTATTAGGACCAAAATTAAAAATCAAGGCTATGGACGTTACGGCATGAGTCACGAAGATATTGCTGGCCTAAAGGTACAATTGTTTACACTGACAAAAACAGCTGCTGAACAAAGCAAAATCAACCTTGAGCAGATACTGGAGACTGCTCGCAAGCGCAATATTCCAACAGTTGTTGTTAAGCCACAGTTGATACAGTTTATTGGTCATGACTTTTTTGTTGATCCTGACGGGATACTAGGCGAACCAGATCTAGCTCAATTCAAAGACGATGACGCCCTGCGCTGGGCAAACTCACCACGGTGGCGTGAAGAAACCAGCAGTCGTGGACACTATATGCTAGAACTTGGTGGATATTTTTCACACTACTGGGCTCAGAGTCCACATTGTGGGTACTATCAGCGAAATCATCTTGGCACTGACTACAACAAAATAACCCACCGCAAAACGCAAATACAAGAACTGTGGGATTGGGGATGGCCAGCACGTCGCGGTCGTCCTGTGCATGTTGGGTTCGAATGCTACTCAGGCAGCACACACGAGATTGAATGCCTCACTGATATGGCAGCACAGATGTGGACAAGACAGCGTAGCAGCGAAGTTGCCAAACGTGCTTGTGCAAACTATCGTTCGATTAACAAGGAGTATGCTTGGCCTGGCAATTGGTAGTAAATACACATATGAAAATATTATTATTGATTGTGCTGTTAGCATTTCCAACTGTTGCACTCAGTGAAGGACGTACCTATGTTCCCAAAGAAGAACTTGCGCACTGTACATTGTGGGACACTGTACTCAGGCAATGGCCTGCTACCAGTTTAGGTCTAGAGCCTAGAGAATGTAGACGTCGCGCAGTTGCTCCTACTACTTCAAGCACCATTACTTGTAGGCTTCAAAGAGAATACTTTGATCCTGATACGCACCAACGCATGTGTGTATACGACCGTGGCGCACACAATCAAGGACAACTTATTATACCCATGGATAAAGTGTTTCAATGTCCTAGAACTACAAGTTGTCAACAAAGTCTGAGTGAATAAAACATGATTGCCAAGTGGTTACGAGAACGACGTAATAAAAAGCTACATCTACAGCGTATGGAACAAATGAAAAAAAATCCGTACAAACGTGTGGACAGTGAAAAAATGACTGGACAGCAAAAGATGGATCAAGGCTTCAACGGCAACACTTACACAGTAAACGGAATTGAAGTTGACTTCTAAACTAAATTACTCACCTGATGTTTGGGCTAATAAGTAAACGCGATGCTGGTTTAGCTCAGTTGGTAGAGCAATGGTTTTGTAAACCATAGGTCGGGAGTTCGAGCCTCTCAACCAGCACCATTCTTTTTCAAGGATAATATATGCCGATTCCACAGCATATCAACAGTGACAGAGCATCCGGTGAATTCCAATGGAGTGGCACTGACACACAAGCAAGGTGGGATGAAAACTGGAAAAACAAAAACAACAGAGATTTCCTGCGCAACCTAAGAGACTTCAAATATCATTACAACAGTCACGGATTTAGAACAGCAGAATTCACTGATGAAGCGTGTATACTTGCATTAGGGTGCAGTCATACCGAAGGTGTTGGTGTGCCCATTGGCAATACGTGGCCAAGCGTATTGGAAGCACAGAGCAATAACACTGTATACAACTTGGGAGTTGGTGGTTCTGGCATAGACACAGTGTATCGCTTGCTAGTACACTATGCTATAGAACTGAATACACTGGCAGTTGTGATAAATGTTCCTCCTGCAGTGAGATTTGAAATAAAAACTGAAGTAGAATGGGAAACTGTTTCTGTACACAGTAGCAACCAAAGCGATTTTATGAAGACTTGGTTTTTACATGATGAGAATAGCAACCTGCATCAAGAAAAAACTGTTGCGGCAATACAGTGGTTTTGTTATCTAAATGATATCCCGCTTACCCTTGTATATGCAGATGACGAACAGTACATAGACAAAACTACAAAATTCAATCAAGGCAGAGACTTGATGCACCACGGTAAACAGTATCACTGTAATGTTGCTACAGCAATACACAGTCAACTTAAACAGCAATTTGATCAAAACAATATGCAGTAGTGGCGAGTTCGCTTTTTTTATTTAGAGCGTAAAACTCTGATTATCTTACTTGTTCGAACTGCACTTACTGCATATGCAATTATTTATTGACATTGTAGCCAAACCATGCTATAATAGGATATAAGTACTATAACAAATGCAGGAGCAAACAATGATTATACTAGCAATGATGGCAGCACTATTTGCTGTAGAAAACAAAGAATATTTTGATACAGTAGCAGAACAAGTCAAAAACAATGACTGGCATCAGATTGAATGTCGTCAAGTCACAGAAGGTCTACCGGCACTTACACTAACAACACCAACAGGCAAAGAACTGGTTTGTAATAAACTCAAGTAATTAAAAAGGCAACAAAATGCAGAACACGGTCGGATTACGACTGACACGATCAACTTTGTTCATCGTGTCACTGACACTTGGTGGCTGTAGCCCATTGGTATTTGCTAATCCAATTATTGGTGCTAGCAGTTTGGCACACAGTATTGTTACTGGAAACACGCTGGGTATAATAACAGGCACTGGCGGCATGGCAATAGAAAATGTTACTGGTAGCTCAGTTGGTGAGCATGTGTGGAATTCAGTAAAACACAGCACCGAGCCTAAGCCTCAATTAAATACACTGGAATAGCAATAAGGAGCATTCAATGGATTACAAGATTGAAAACTTTTTAACTGAAACAGAAGTAAACACAGTATGTGCTTTTTATGACAGGCTTCCTTACAGTGACGAATACAGTAGCAGTTTGAATCGACGCAAGCTCATGCACTATGATAACCCTGGCATGCCTTTTCTCAAAAACATCTTCGAACCCAAATTGAAACAGTTGTATCCAGATGGTGTGGTCAGTGCCTGTACATTTACAGATTGGCATCAACCTGTGGAAATCCACACAGATGGATGGCAACCACAGGAAGATCAATCAAGAAGCATGGGAGACGCTGTACTAATTCCTTTGCGTTTAGATCCAGTGACTGCAAACAGCAGTACCATAATATTCAATCAACGAAGTCCTGGGCCAACAGTGACGCTCAAAGAACAGCATCCAGATGCCAATACCCTGTGGAATGTCAGTGAACACATAAGTCCTACCGATGATCGTATTGAACACAAAAGTGATCAAGGTGTTAGTCAAGAATTTATCCAAGAACACTTGCAACACATTGATGATACTGGCATGCTTCGTAACTTCAGTGTCAGTGGTGTACACGCTTGGTCGCCAGGCTGTGCCATTGTTTGGGACAGAAGTTATTTTCACACAAGCAGCAGTTTTGATGCATCACTGAAAAGCAAACTGCATGCTATATTCTTTATCACCCAATAAAACGGTTGACCTTTTGAAACAATTGCTGTATACTATACAGACAATAAAGGTTCCATAGCTCAGCTGGATAGAGCAACTGCCTTCTAAGCAGTAGGTCGGGGGTTCGAATCCTCCTGGAATCGCCAACTTATCAAAGGAAGATAAAATGAAAGTATCAGTAGACGTATATACCAAAGATGTAGAAGCTGGTCTTGCAGCATTTAAACTTGCACTAGACAGTGGTGCAACAGATGCACAATTGCGCAGCAACGAAGATTGGGAAACCAAAAAGTTTGAAAGTCTCAATCTAATGTTTGAAGCAGATAATCAATCAGCAGCTATTACCAGCCTTGACGATGGTCCATTCAAGCGCGACGTATCAGATCTTTAGGGGATAAGTGTTACGGTAGCACGGCAGGCTCCAACCCTGCAAGCGTGGGTTCGACTCCTACATCCTCTGCCAATATGTCCCGTTCGTCTAGTGGTTTAGGACACTGCCCTTTCACGGCAGCAACACCGGTTCAAATCCGGTACGGGATACCAACTACAGGAGAAAGCATTGTGTACAAAGTAGCAGGTTACTTTAGAAATCAAACAGTGGTACGATACTTTGTAAACAAGTACGATGCTATCGAATTCAAGGATATAGTGGATGCTAACTATCCACTGAAAGTAACATTCGAAAAGGGAGTTTATCCAATGAGTACTTTTATTATTAACTGCTGGAATAGCATTATGGATAGTCGTTATAATCCACTAAGCAAGATTCCTCACACAGGCACAAGACATATGATTATGCAAGTGTTAGCATGGATGTGGGTTATTGTGTTTACTATCAGCACAGGCACTTGGGCATACATTGGTGCTAATTTTATTGCTCATAGTTTGATACTTGGTGCGATTGTGATTACTGTTGGTACGTTTGAAACTGCTAAAAGAAAGCCAGAGTATTTTGGCGGGCTTGGTAGAGGTAATGGCGGAGAACACGAATAAGGCACTGATTCTAGGATGCTCGCATGCCAATGGTGCAGAGATGTTTCAGGATCCAGAGTTCAACATCTCACAATATAACTTTGTTGAACAAATCGAATACGGAGCCAGAAACAGCTATCCTGTATTACTAGCTGAACAGCTTGGTTATCATCCTCTGAATCATTCGATAAGCGGTGGAAGCAATGATGCAATGTACAGAATTGCACAAGAACAAATCCACAATCTCACTGATCAAGATATTGTTATTGCTTGCTGGACTGGCGTGGATCGCGGCGAGCTTTGGCACAAAGAGCATTCTTGTTGGCGTCCTATTAACTACAACAATGATCAAATACATCAGCTGAGTCCCAATGAATACAGCCTCGAAGGCATTAACATAGGCGCTGTAGTTGATCAAAATCAAGACTATCATGAATACGCAAAACAGTGGATGCTGTTCGAAGGAAACTATCAAAGAGGTTTTCACAATAAAATAAAGAATGTACTTGCACTAAACTGTTTAACACACAGTCAAGGTATTCGAACTGTGAATCTAGACAGCTTTGGCGGCGTATTGCAGACATATGAATGGCCCGAAATGGTATTTCGTCCATTTAACAAAACTCATGATGAATTTTGTACATGGTGTCACAATCAAGATTATCCGTCAGAAAGTGGCGGACACTTTTTTCGCCCTGCTCACGAAGCCTACAGTAAATATGTTTATGATCGACTAAAAGCAACTCTTTTTGCATAATTCGGTTGACAAAGTTTCTAACTGTGTTATACTGTATGTACAGTTAGAAAACAGGAGCAAGATATGTCAAAGATTCAAGAAGCCGCTGCCCAGCTTGTAATGGAAAGAGTCCCTTTCCAAGTAGCAAAAACCATCCGTGATCAAATTTGCGCACAAGACAAAATGGCTATGTGGGCTTGGGGTGCAAAAGATTTGGTTGCGCATCCAACAGGATTGAGCTTTAAAAGTTCAGGACTTGCTACTTGGAAAGGCACTGTGTTTGTTCAGTACAACGAAGGTGCTGATGACTATACTGTGGAATTCTTTAAAATCCGCAAAGCTGAAAAGAAAATTACCAAAACTGTTGCAGGTGTTTATTGCGATCAGCTGGTACAGGTAATTGACGGCGTAGTGGGCTAAATGGAGAAAGTTTCAGTTGCGTTCACAGTCTCCAGTACCAACTATGAGGTTCCTTTAGGGTTTTCAGTTTTGTACAACAATGGTACAGTTGTAGATATTGATTACATTGATAAACAAAAGACTGTGGCTTTTGATCTTGAAATTGAAGACGGAGCACAACAACTGAATTTTGTTATGAAAAACAAAACTGTTGACCACACTGTGATCGACGAGTCCAACAACATAATCTCAGATGCATGTTTAACTATCAACGACGTCACAATTGAAAATGTCGACCTTGGATATAACTTTATCAAACACAGCACTTACACACACAACTTCAATGGAACACAAGATTCAATTAAAGATTCATTCCATGGAACAATGGGCTGTAATGGCACAGTGACATTTGAATTTAGTTCACCGTTTTACATTTGGTTATTGGAAAACTTTTAATCAAGTGCTGCTATAACTTCATCAATGCCACTTACAAATCCATAACTAACAGCGACGATCATCCACAAACCAAAAATGATAAAGGGCGACAGCATGATCAGCCACCAATAGGTGCGAAATATTCCATGTCCATGTTCAATTCTATAAGCACGTTTGCGTTGGAACCAGTGTACTACACCTTTGATGATGTTCTTTATTACATCAACAATCCATTCGCCTATAAAGTAGCGTATAATCCTCACTGCTATAAGAATTGGGCAACTGATTACGTCAAATAGCAACAGTGCCATGTCTACTATTAAATCAATAACATGATCTACCGACCACCATTGTTTAATTTTCAGCCAACGTTCTTTTATTGTCACTGTCTATTACCTTATAGCCCTACAAACTGCGTGTCATGTTTGTATATTGTGTAAATATTTATATAACAGGGAGATAAAAATGGCACCTCGCAATCACAAAAATTGGACAGCAACACCTAAAGTAGAATACATTAGCAGTGATGTTTACAACAGCCACTATCTATACGAACAAGAACAGGAACAGATCTTTTCAAAAGTCTGGGTGCCTATGTGTCATATCTCAGAGATGTACAACCAAGGTGACTTCCGCACAAGTCAAATTGCAGGACAACGTGTGGTTGCTTGGAACACAGGCACAGGTGTAAAAGCATACCTTGCAGATAACATCCACAGCGTTAGAGGCAATATGAGCAGCAACGAAGCCACTGGCAAAGAACTATACTGTGAAGTTTATCATGGTGGCATGGTATGGGTTACACTAAATGACAATCCAGACTGTAGCGTAGATGAATGGACAGCAGGTGCATTTGATTGTATTGCCGATGCCATTGACACAGAAGAAATGGAAGTGTTCCACTATCACAAAGCAGTGATAGATACAAACTACAAACTGTGGCATGATACCAACAGTGAATTCTATCACGACTTCATGCACTATTTTAACAGAGTAAGTGGATTTAACGATGAATACTTTGCTAGAAAGAATATTCCTTTTGATAATGGTCATGTTAACGTGTCTAGCTTTACTGTTAACTACACTGAGTATGACGGCTTTGAGGATAGAGGGGAGTTATCTTTTCCCAATCTGCCGCCCAACCAGTGGTACATGGTCGACCTCTTCCCAGGGTTTAATTTCAACCTACGGGGTTCCGCCTATCGTTCAGACTCAGTGACTCCACTTGGTCCTAACAGAGTGTTAATTGAATTCCGTGGGTATGGTCTGCGCAAAGACACACCTGAAGAAAGACAGACACGCATCAAACATCATAACAGTATCTGGGGACCGTTTGGCAGAAACTTGCACGAAGATCTCATTGGCGTTAGTGGACAAGGCACTACAATGCGTGAAGGTACAGAATCAAGAAACATACTGCACGGCAGACATGAAAACAGCACAATCCATGATGAAGTTGGAATGCGTCACTACTATGCTGCATGGGGAAACATGTTGGGCGTAAGTCCAATGAATCCACTGCACAGTGAACTATACAGCAAGGCTGCATAAATGGAAATTATTTGGCATATATTATTAACAGTATGTGTAGGGTCAACCTGTTTAGATCAAGATGTACAGTGGTTTGACAAAAAAGAAGAATGTTTTGAATCAATGGAATTGTACAAGGCCGTCCCACCTGATGGCGAATGGGATACAATAAAATATATTTGTAAGCCGGTTGGCAGTGTGTCTTCTTAAAGGATTTATTTGCCTCCTACATAGCCAGCTATGATGCCAATCATTCCTGTTAAGCTCATTTTCATAAGCGTGATTACGCTTTCGTCAACTGGCCTATTTTCTTGTAGGGCAACATAATAATCTCCAATTATAATTACTCCTAACAATGTTAATATACCAATGACCAATGCTACTATTACTAGATCTTTTAAGTCTTTAATCATGTGCTATTACCCCTTCTTGGATAGTTTGTACTTAGTTGATCCTATAAAAACTTGACAGGCTGGTCTTTGTGTGTTATAAATATTATACAATGTTGAAGCAAACTCAACGCTAGACTGGACCGGGGGGCGGTACCCCGCGCCTCCACCATAAACACATTTGCTGAGTGTGCTTATGATGGGGGCGAAATAGGATCGACAGGTAGTTAATAGGTAAGTGGAGTTGTCCGGCGCAAGCTCGGTTAACGCAAGAACAATAGTAATCGCAAATGATAACTATCAGCCAGAAATGGCAATGGCTGCCTAGAAATAGGTAAGCATGGGCGGGTACTGCCTTGAAACAGAAGTGCCAACTTATAAGGTAGAACATGATTGCAGTAATTGGAAATGGATTGGTAGGCAAGCGTCTACAGGATATAGTTAAACCCGATGCAGTGTTCACCAGTGCAAACATTCATCATCTAAAGCATCGGAAATGTACCACTATCTACTGTGCAGCACCTACGGGCAATAGAATAACAGCAAATGCCAATCCCGAACAAGATCGCAACAGCGTTGATACACTAATACGGGCATGTTCCATCTCAAAGTTTACACGATTTGTGCTAATCAGCACAGGCGATACACAGGTAAAGTCAGACAGTGTGTATGGAAAAAACAGACTGAAATTGGAAGCATGGGCAAAACAGTTGCCCAACAGTGCTGTAATACGGTTGCCCAGTTTGATACATGCTACAATAACAAAAAACATATTGTATGATATAAAGCATGGTACCTGGCTGGATAAAATCAATCCCAACAATCAGTTGCAATGGTTCGACCTAGATTGCCTTGGAGATTGGATTTACACTGAAGAAAAAGAATTCAATGTGTGCAGTGAGCCTATACTGGCAAAAGACATCATTGATGAATTTGCGCCTGCTGTGCTGAGCAAATTGGATCACACACAAACAGGTGATCAATATGACCTGCAGCCATACAGTTACACAAAAGAACAAATATTTTCTAGCATCAGAGCGTATTTAACTTGACCATTGCGATTTCTGTGCTATAATATAAGTATATTAAAGGATCATCATGAACTGGACTTGCGCAATATTCGGACATAACTATTCAATTACCAGCGTATTTGGTAACTATGCCTTTTGTTCTAAATGCGGAGATCCATTGGTTATCAAAGATCCTTTTTCGTTATCACCCGGTGAACGAAGATACATATCAGGTAAATTGTATGAATGCAACGAGCTGGGCATGATGATGTTGGTGCCAATAGAAGAAGGAGACAACGATGAAACTGTCATTGAAAGAAACGACCAAGAATAAACTTTTTTATGCACTTTTAGGTGTTGGCTTTGTGCTCAATGTAATGCCTGCTAATGCACTTGATTCAGTTGATGCTATTATCACACAGCATTATAAGACTGTGATTGACCGTCAGCCATATGTTGTTGAAGTTTGCGAAAACAGAACTGTGAGCGGCGACCGCACTGGTGATGCACTAATGGGTGCTATTATTGGTGGTGCTATTGGTAACAATGTAACCAAGAATGTTGACAATGGCGGAGCGGTTGGCGCACTGCTGGGTGGCATGCTTGGTCATCGGAACAGCACTGCAACAAGCGGAACGCAACGTGTATGTCATCAGCAGACTCGCTACAATGAAACTGCCACTGAAGCATATTCGCACAGCACGATTAGATTTCATGACCAGAACGGCAATACTCAAACACTGAGGTTTTACGAATAATATACACAGGTTAGGATGTGTATAAAAGAACGTCCTAGTCAAACACCTCCTAACTGTCGAGGAAATATTTTGAGATCCTGAGCCTCTGCA
>Ga0206126_10006250_pt1 | contig 10634 bp, 7 predicted proteins | sample Helgoland_Spring_5_FD_148621 | JGI IMG/M metagenome (GOLD analysis project Ga0206126, IMG submission 148621) | Pelagic subsurface seawater microbial communities from Kabeltonne, Helgoland, North Sea - Helgoland_Spring_Bloom_20160412_1 | ecosystem: Environmental > Aquatic > Marine > Epipelagic ...
TTTTTTTAATTATATAAATTTTTTTTTTTTTGAGAAATTATATCACAATATTCAATATTATTATTATTTAATATTTTAATAGTTTGCATAACAGAAAAATTTTTTTCTAGATTTAAAAATATTAGAGAATTATCTAAAAATATTTTTTTATTAATTTTATTTAATTTATTTAATTTAAAATAACAAAATAGTAAAGTATTAATAATGGTTGCCCAAGTTTCAGCGTATGATTCATTAATATTAAAATTAGAATTTATATTAAAACATTTTTTGAATTTTTTTTTTTTTTTTGGAATATTTAAATATGCAAAATCTAAACCTAATGCGTGGAAAGTCTCGTGTATTACTACTTTAACTAATTCTTCTTTTCTAAAAACACAAATAGAATTATTTAAAGTACAAGCATAAGAATACCCGCTATTACAATTTTTTGGTCCTAATATTTTTGAATTTGAAATGCGTTTTTCAAAAGGGGTTAAAAATAAATAAATATTTAAAATATCAGAACAATTATTTTTTTTATATTTAATACCAATATATAACCATATCAAAATTAAATATAAATAGTTTTGAATTTCTTCTTTATCATTTTTATTATAAAATGCAAAATTAATACGTACTTTTGTACTTAAAATTATCAATGAAAATGTATAATATATTTTTGTATTGTTATTGATATAATTTTTAATTTTATCTGAAATAAATTTTGTATTATTTATAATATTAAAATTTTTAGGAATAGTATTTTTATTTATAATTTCATTTTTTTTTTTATCAATATAATTAATACTTTCTTGTAATTCATTATAAAAAAAATTCAAAAAAGGATTTAAATTTTCTTTGTTTTTTATAGATAAATTTTTTATGTTATCTATAAAATAATTTATAAATTTAATATTTTTAATTTCCATATATATATATATATAAATTCTTATTTTTATTTTTTACAATTATTTTTTTTATTTTTTACTTTATTTTTTAATTTTTTACCTTTATTTTTTTACCTTTACTATCGATTTTACAAGCAGTGAATAATTTTTTTATTTTATTATTTAATTCGTTTTTTTTGAAAATTGTTATATTATCATAAGATAATAATTTATAATGATTGTTACCATTATACCATAATAATATTATATATTCTTTTATTTTTTCTTTATTTGTGCACATTATTATATTTAATTTTTCTTTTTTCTTTTGTATTGTTTCTTTTTCCCAATTAATATATTTATTATTATTAATCCTTGAATTATCTATAATAATTAAGGTAATATTTTTAAAATATTTGTTTAGGATATCTATTGTGTTATAATCTGCCCAATAGCTATCCGTTTTAATATATTCTTTAAATTGTTCAAAAGTTTTAATATCTTTAATCCATTGTATTTGATCCCAAAAATCACCATGAGAATCAGAGTTATTTTTAATTTCTTCGTATAATTTTCTTGTATGAAGAAAAATTTTTGTTGTAATTTTTTTCGATATAATTTCTCTTAAATCTTCAATAGTTGGTAATTTTTTGTTAAAATATTTTTTTAAAATACTTTTAACTTTATCTTTATCTTTATTATTTTCATTTTTAAAAGCTTTTACAATTGAATCAAAAAAACAACTACCATCTGTTAATGTTTCAATAACTTCATAATTTATATCATTAAAATATTTTTGAACATTATTACTATAATTAGAGGAAGAAGATGAAGATGAAGAAGATGAAGAAGATGAAGAAGATGAAGAAGATGAAGATGAAGAAGATGAAGAAGATGAAGAAGATGAAGAAGAAGATGAAGAACTTTGCGATGAATTACTTATATTATCATCATCTTCCATATAATCACTATCATTATCATCTGAATTATTAAGAGTTATATTATTTATTTTTTTATATAATGAATTGTATATTTTTGTTGGATTTTTTCCCTCTTTTTTTTCAGTAAATATTAATTTAAAACCCTGTGATACAATAAGATTATTTAAATAATCTTTAGAAAAATAAATACCACGGTCTTCATTATTTAAATTAAAATCTTCAATCCAGTTTTTTAATTGTTTTTTATTAAAATTTTGCTCTTTTGCTTTTTTTTCTGTTAACGAATATAATAAATGCTCTAATACAACAGCATATAAATCATCTTTCGTTTGAATATCGTGTTCCCTTATTAATAAATATCCATTTTTTTTTATTTTTTTATTTAAAGTATTTATAATATTATTTAAAACATTTTTGTATTCCATATTTGGAAATGTAACATGGTGAATACTTTGTGTACAAATAACCAAATCTAACTCATTATCTTTAATTTTATTATCAAATATATCTGGTTTGTTATTTTTAATAAAAGTAGCATTTATATCTTCTTTATTAAAATTTTTTTTTATATCCAAACATAATATATTTTTTTTTTTTTTTTTTTTATTTTTTTTTTTATAAAATTCTAAATATAATCCATCACCACACCCATAATCAAGAATTTTAAGTTCATGTGTATTTTTATTTAGTTTTTCCAATTCTTCGTGTATTTGTGGTTCTAATTTATTTTTGAAATTTGAATCTAAATGAAAATTTCTATTTTCGCGGTTCCAATCCTTACTTTCTAATGTATGTTTATAAATATTAAATGCATTATTAAGAAAATTATTTTTTTGATATTTAATTTTTTTTCCTTTAGAATGTGTAAGGTTACTAAATTTTTTTTGTATAAGAGAAATATATTTATTATAATTATTTATAACATCATCTAACAATTTTGGATACATAAATTTATATCCACCAACCTTTGTATCATCGTCACTATCATTATCACTATGATTTTCGCTATCATTATCGCTATCATTATCGCTATCATCATCGCTATCATCATCGCTATCATCATCGCTATCATCATCGCTATCATCTGAATAAATCTTTGATGTTTCAGCTATATTAATTTGTTCATTAAATTCTATAAAAAAATCTTTAGAATATGTCTTATAATCGCCATGTTCTAATAAATATTCACTATTTGTAAAATTAAAAATAGTAGGTTTAGTATTATGTTCAATGATATTAAAATCTTGATCACTATTTAAAGTTAAATATCCTATTTTTTTGAATACATTTTTTTTTTTCTCTTTTTTTATTAAATATATAAATACAATATCGCTTTGGAAATTAGAAATGGTGTTTTTTTTTCCATATGTTATTTTAAAAGCATATTTATTGCTATTTAAAATATCATAAAAATAAACATTATTTTGAAAATCAACGTCTTGTTTAAATATATTATGATTAATATATTTTTTAATTACCTTATCACTAATTTTTTTATTTTCTTTTAGTTCCTCGTATTCTTCTATATCATCTAATGGAAGTACTTCATCTCCAATCCAATAATCATTTATTAATTGTTCAAAAATATCTTTTGTAATTTTATATTTTTCAAATCCTGCTTTATTTTGAATAAGAAAACGACAATGAGCTGGTATTCTAATTTCACGATTATTATTAAGTGTGTCATACCATATTACTTCACCTCCTTTAATTTTTTTATAATAGTTAATATCACTTTTTTCTTCTACATATTTTTTAGCTATTTCAAGTGCGTCGAATGTACCATATTCACCCCAATTAGGCAATCCAAATAAAATCACAATTGGATTTTTCTTTTTTTTTTTAATAATATTTACAAATTTTTCAACCATTAATTTTAACATATTTACTTCATATGGTGGATTTGCAATATATATACCTTTATTAATTTTCATTAAATAATAATTACCTAAACTGCCAAAAAATTTTTCAATATCATAAAATAAAGTACAAAAATTATCATAGTGTGCATTTATAGGAGACGCAAATAATTCAATATTTAAATTATATTTTTTTTTTAATATTTTTTTAAAATGAGGTTTCATTGCAAACTGATGACTTTCCCCCATTAATGTTTCATATCTTACTATTAAAGAAAAAATTAAATCTTTTACTTCTAATTGACATATGTGGTTTTCAGAATTATTTTCATATTTGTTTTTTAATTTTTCATATACTTTTTTTTTACAACTAAATTCCTTTGAGTTTGAAACAAAATCAATTTTAAATTTTTCTTCTTTTGAATTATAAGTTATTGTCATTAATTTGTATTCCTCATTATTATTAATATTTTTATTTATTTGAATAAGTTTTTCTACAATTATATTACATTCTTCAACCAAATTTATTTCTTCAAAAATTTTTTTTTTATTTTTTTTTAAAATATCTATTATTTTATTTTTTTTATTTTTAATTTTACCAAGATCAGTAAAAAATGTTTTTTTTAATACTTCATTATATTTTGCATTGTATGGAATAATAGGATCGATTAAACAATTTTCTTCCATTAAATTTCTTATTATCCATTCAGCGAGTGTTTTTTTTATAATTGTATCACTATCTTTTTTCTGTTTCTTATTTTTTGGAAAAATAATATTATTTTTTTGAAATATATTTTTTATTTTTTGAATTAACTCATTCAATAAAATATACCTTTTATATTCAAGATAAGGAGTATATTCATTAACATCAAAAAAATATATTATTTCACTTGATTCGAAATTGTATTCATTATTTTTAAATGATTTTTTTTTTTGTAAATTACATTTTTTTTTTTTAAATTCTTCAATTATAATTTTAATATCTTCACTCATATTTAATATAAATTAGTAATATATTATATTTTTATGTTGTTTATAAAAAAAAAAATTAATTTATTACTTCATATAAATCTAATAATTTAAAATATATCTTTGAATTAATACCATCATAATGTTTGAAATCTAAATTAATAATATAAGTTATAAAATTTAAAATATGTTCATTATGTATTTTATTTAAAAAATTAAAAGATTCAATTACTAAAATACATAAATTTTCTGTAATTTCATAATTAATATTTTTATGATCATTATTTGTTAAATTTTTTTTTAAGCAATTAATTAAATGTTCAATAATTTTAAATATTTTATCTTTTTCTATAATATCATATTTCATTAAACAAATAAAAAATTTTGAAATAGATTTTCTTTTTTCATTTTCTTTATTTATTTTACAAAATAATTCATAATCGGATTCAGGGTTACCAATTTTAATATTGTTAAATAATTTTAAATAATTATTAAAATTATTAATACAAATATTTTTCATAATTGGAAATTTATTAATTAAATTATTTAAAAGTTTTGAATATATTTCACACCAAAATATATTATTACATGCTATTTCATATATTAGTTTTCCTATTTTTTCTATTTTTTTCAAATCTTTTGAATTTTCTTCATTACTTAATATTAATTCTAAATTATTAATAATTTCATCTTTAATTGATTCATAATTTTTTTTTGTCATTTTATTTAATAGAGTAATAATTAAATCATAATCTGTATCATTTTTTTTTAAAATAGTTGTTTTAAAATTTTTTTTTTTATTCCATTTTTTTTTAAAATTAGGTGTTTTTTTATATGTAGGTGAACCTACTATTTTTTCTAATTCATTAATTTTTTTTAAAATAGTATTATCTATTTTGGATTTATAATTATTATTAATTAATTCAAAATCTTTGATATAATACTTTTTCATAATATATAATATTTATTTTTTTATTTTTATATCAATTTCAATACAAACTTAAAAATATTAATATATAATTAATTAATATGACTACAAATAATGAATGTATTGAAGAATGGGATGATGAACAATTAAATTTAAAAAAAGAAATTTTGAGAGGCATATATTCTTTTGGATTTGAAACACCAAGTCCAATACAAAAAAAAGCACTTATACCAATGACAAAAATCAATAAAGAAACAAAAAAAAGAAATGATATATTAGCACAAGCTCAATCGGGTACAGGTAAAACGGGTTGTTTTGTAATAGGAACTCTTCAAATTATTAATTTTGACTTACAAGAAACACAGGCATTAATTATGGCACCTACGCGTGAATTAGCGACTCAAATTCATAGTGTTATTACTGAAATAAGTAAATTTTGTAATATTAATATGGAACTCTTAATGGGTGGTACACCAGTTAATGAAGATAAAAAAAAATTAAAAAAAAAACCACATATAATTGTTGGGACACCCGGTAGAATATATGATATGATTAATAGAAATTATCTAATAACAACAGGTTTAAAAGTAGTGATTATTGATGAAGCAGATGAAATGCTTTCTTTTGGATTTAAAGAACAAATTTACAATATTTTAAAATATATGCCTGATAATATTCAAATAGGATTATTTTCGGCGACAGTACCGGAACAGGTATATGGTTTGATTCAAACATTTATGACAGATTATTCAGAAATTAGAGTAAAAAATGATATGCTAACATTACAAGGAATTGCTCAATATTATATTAATTTAGAAAATGATAATTATAAATTTGAAACAATAAAAGATATTTTTGGTGGTCTTTCAATATCGCAATGTATTATTTATTGTAATACAACTAAACGCGTGGATGATTTACAACGTGCGATGGAAGATGATGGGTTTCCAGTTAAAAAAATCCATGGTAAAATGGGATGCGAAGAAAGAAGTACTATTACTAATGAATTTAGAAAGGGTTCTTGTAGAGTTTTAATTACGTCGGATTTATTTGCAAGAGGAATAGATGTTCAACAAGTTAGCATTGTTATTAATTTTGATATTCCAAAAAGTGTTAATACTTATTTACATAGAATTGGTAGGTCAGGAAGATGGGGAAGAAAAGGAATAGCAATAAATTTTGTAACAAAATATGATTGTGAAAAATTAAAATATTTTGAACAATATTATCAAACAGAAATTAAAGAAATGCCTGCTGATTTTACAAAACATATATCAGCTTAATAATAAAATGCGTATTATTATATTTTTTATTAAAAATAAAAAATATAATAATGGATAGTAGTAAAAATTATTTAAAAAAACAAGATATATTATTAGATAATTTAAATAAAAATTTTAAATTGCCGATAGAATTCAACATAAAAAAAAAAGAAATTTTGAAAAATTTAAAGTATGATCTGGAATTAACAATGAGTAAAAATAATAAAAATAATTATTTTTATAAAAATTTTTTTAAACCAAATAATGAAATAGGAAATAATTTAATAAAAAAATGGAGTAAATATTATACTTCAGACATAATATTTTTAAAAGATTCTCAAAAATTATATAAAAATAATTTTAATATAGACAAAAAATTAAATGAAGAAATGTGGGATTTATGGAAGTCAATAAAATTAGATGATTCTTTTTTTTATAAATATCAATATATATCTTGGGAAAAATTTAATTTCTTAAATGAATCATCATTTTTTTTATTTTTTTTTGGTATATATTGTATTTTATCACCTTTATTAAATATATTAACACCATTTATAATTATGATAATACCCTTTTTTATATTAAAAATAATGAGAGTTCCGATAACAAGTGAAACATATATTGAAATTTTAAAAAAACAATTAAATAAACAAATTTTTGGAAGATTATTTACAGATTTTAATTCTTTGAATACTAAAGAAAAACTATACTCATTTGTTGGTTTTGGAATGTATATTTATAATATTTATCAGAATTTTTTATCTTTTTATTATTTTAATAAAAATATTGAATTAATTTCTAAATTTTTTAGTAATTTACATAAATTTTTAGATAATTTAAATAAAAATTTAACTATATTATTAGATATAACATCAAATTATGAATCATTTATAAATTATAATAGTTATTTAAAAAAAAAACAAGAAAATTTAAAAAAATTACAAAAAGAAATTTTAGAAATTAAAAAAATAAAAAAAAATTTTAAATGTTTAAAAAATATGGGAATTATTTTAAAATATTTTTACTTAATAAATAAAAATAAAAATTTAGAATCAGATTTATTATTTGGTTTTGGTTTTAATGAATTTTTAAATAATATTAATAGTATTAATAACCACATTATTAATAAAGAATTGAAAAAATGTAAATTTATTAAAAAAAAAAATAATATAATAAAATTTAAAAAATGTTATATTCCATTTTTAGAAACAGAAGAAAATGTAGTTAAAAATGATATAAATTTTAAAAATAATGTAATAATAACAGGTCCAAATGCTTCAGGAAAAACAACATTAATAAAAGTTACATTATTAAATGTTTTGTTATCACAACAAATTGGATATGGATTTTATTCATCAGGTTCATTAACACCATATGATTATTTACATTGTTATATCAATATACCAGATACATCATCTAGAGATAGTTTATTCCAAGCTGAAGCAAGAAGATGTAAAAATATATTAGATTCAATAAATAAAAACAAGAGTGCTAAGCATTTATGCATATTTGATGAATTATTTTCGGGTACAAATCCAGAAGAAGCAGTTGCAAGTGCATATGCATATTTAAATTATATTTCAAATAATAGTAATATAAAATTTTTATTAACAACGCACTTTTTAAAAATATGTAAATTATTTCAAAAGAATGATTCAATTACTAATTATAAAATGAACATAAATATTAATGAAAATAATGATATGGAATATAATTATAAAATAATTAAGGGCATTTCAAAAATAAAAGGTGGTATTAATATTTTAAAAAAATTAAATTTTTCACCTCTTATTATTGATCAAACAAAAAAAATAATTAAAACACTTTAGAATTATTTTTCGTTTAAATTTTTATAATAAAAATATATATTTATAATAAGATATGTTTCAATTAAATTTAAATTCAATAATAAATATATTTTTTACTATTTCTGTAGCTTTATTTTTATATTTTTATTTTAAAAAAAAAATGGAATTAACTGAAAATAAAGTAGATATTATGTTTAAATTAATTTCAGAGCATCAAAAACAAATAGAATTACAAAATGTAACAAGAGAACCAAATGATTCTAATTTATTTAACAATGATGTTTTGCAATATGGAAATGTTGAAAATGAAATTGTTGAAAATAATCATCTAGAAAGTAATAACGAAGAAAGTGATAGTGATATTGATAGCGATGAAAGTGATGACATTGATAGTGATGAAAGTGACATAGAAAGTGATAACGAACTAGGTGGTAATGGAGAAAACAACGAAGAAGAAAACAAAGAAGAAGAAAACAACGAAGAAGAAAACAACGAAGAAGAAAACAACGAAGAAGAAAACAACGAAGAAGAAAACAACGAAGAAGAAAATAATGAAGGAGAAAATTTAGAATTAAAAAATAATTGGGTTAAAAAAGATACAAATAATAATAATTTAGCTATTTTAGAAGACAATAATAATAATAAAATAGAAATATCTATAATAAACAACGAATCTTTGGATTTATCAAAATTAAAAGTTAATGAATTAAAAAAATTAGCAAGTGATAGAGGTATTATTGGATATTCTAGTTTAAAAAAAAAAGAATTAATTAATTTATTAGAATAAAAAAAAAATATATATATTATAAATGAATAAAATAAATAATTCCTCATACAGAGAATATTTAAAAAACAATGCTGATTCAATAATTAGAAAAAATCAAGTAATTTTTTGTAATTATAATAAATTTGCACCAAAAATTAATAATAATAAATATATTTTTAATTCAATAAATGATAAAAAAAAACCATTTGGTTATGAAACGTCTGATTTAAAAAGGGATTATATAAATAATCAAATATTAAAACAAAATAGCACAGCACCAATTATAACAAAAGATTTTTTAAATCAATTAAAAAGATAAAAATAAATAACTTTTAAATTTTATTTTTATATAAATTCCAACATATATTTTTATATAAAATACAATTTTCTAAAATATTAGATTATTTGATAATTCCTCTTCCTACAATAATAATATATGCTCCTCTATTAATAAGTATTTTACTGACGAAAAAACAAAAAATATATTGCCTACACTCCATTACAAGTTAAACATACCATAGTGAAAAATAGATATTTTTACTCTTTTTCCATTTAAAACTTAAATAAAGTTTTATAGTATGAATATTCTTAGTTTTGATGTAGGAATGAAAAATTTAGCATATTGTTTATTCAAAATAGAAAACAAACAATATACAATATTAGATTGGGATATTATTAATATTTGTTCTAATAATAAAGAAATTAAGCAAATATGTCAAGGTGTTAAGAAAAAAGGAGAGAAATGTACCAAAGAAGGATATTATTTTAAAAATGATTTATGTTTCTGTAAAATACATACAAAAAAGCAAAAATATTTAATACCCACAAAGGAATTAAAAAATAAAGAAAAACTGAAAGTGGTTGATTTAAAAAAATTAATGATAAAATATAATTTAGAAACAAATAAAAAAATGTTAAAAAAAGAATGTATAAAAAAAATGAATGAATATTTAGAAAAAAAATTTTTTAATACTAAAAAAAAAATAAAAACCAAAGATGTTCCTTTTTTTACATATGGAAAAAATATGAAAATACATTTTGAAAGATTATTTAAAAATATAAAATTAGATTTAATATTGATTGAAAATCAAATTGGTCCATTAGCTTTAAGGATGAAGGTATTACAGGGTATGATTATGCAACATTTTATAGAGAGAAAATGTGAAAATGTCTTATCAATTAATTCATCAAACAAATTAAAATATTTTATAAAAAAAAAAAAACATATAAAG
>Ga0206126_10006252_pt1 | contig 10631 bp, 9 predicted proteins | sample Helgoland_Spring_5_FD_148621 | JGI IMG/M metagenome (GOLD analysis project Ga0206126, IMG submission 148621) | Pelagic subsurface seawater microbial communities from Kabeltonne, Helgoland, North Sea - Helgoland_Spring_Bloom_20160412_1 | ecosystem: Environmental > Aquatic > Marine > Epipelagic ...
ATAATCCTAGTCGTCATGACAACCGTTGCTACTGCTTGGAATACAAGAATTTAATCGTATTTTTAGAATTTATTTGCTTGGTTGTGTATTGCAGCTACTTTTTCCAGATTTATGGAAAAAAATAATTAGCAATACGCTCTAATTTTAAAAGGTTTTTTCAAAAAACGCCTTTTTCGTTCAGACACTAAATAGCTCTTTGCGAGTTATACGAGATCTCTAAAGCATAGAGTCTGGCTCTGCTGTTATGAGATTCCGTATAGCTCCCTTAGAGCTATCGCTTACGGAATAACAGTGGAGAGGGAAAGTCACGTGGCGTTGCCTGCATGACCATTAATTAATTATTTTGCAATAACATTACAGCATTTATATTATAAAGATAGATAGCTGTCAACGACTTATTTAAATTTCTTTAATTATATGTTAATATATACTTTGTTTTGTATAGCACTCAAATTATCAAACTGGGAAAAATACGCTAAATATTGAACTGATAAGTAATGAAAACATCAAGGAGACAATATAAAAATTTAAAATAAACTAGCTACGTTAGAGTTTTCTAACTCATGCTTTCAGCTTATTTGCGCCTTTCATAAAGTTTAGAAATTGGCTAATTGAGTCTACGATATCGTCATTTTTTGAGTTGGGGAAAGTTGTGATTTCTCTGATTAGTTCTCTATTGTATGAAGAACTTGAAGGGAGTAATACCTGATCTGACTGGAACATAGCAATGACAGAGGCAAATCTTGTTACCTTATCGAGTTTTGGTTTTATTGGAATTATATTAGTGTATCCAGAGATTTTTAAATCTTGAATTATGGATTGTCCACTAGCTTTATCCTCAATTAGAATATTTCTCGGTGTAAATTTAGCTGCGTATCGTTCAATCTCTTTTTTAAGATCAGGGTAAGGTAGTTTTTTGCGCAGCATAGATATCAAATAGTATCTTTTATCAATTACACCCCAGCAAGTGCCAACACTATAATCTGCTTTCTCAGATATCTTAATTGCAGTGTCCCAGCTTTGAATGTAATAGTCAAAATTATGTGGTAACTCATCGTAATAAGAAATGTCTTCAAGTTTAAGTAGGCTAAAATTTGTAGGCAATGGCTCTTGTAAAAACTGTGCAGCGTAATTCCTACTACCTATTTCCCGCTCTAGATTATTTAGAAAATCTAATTTATCAAGCTGGCAGTTAAGCACTTCTCCTTGTTTATATTCATAACAATTCTTTCCTATGCTATATGTAATATCATTTTGCGCTATGGATGGTATTTTGAGCATATCCCATCCACCACTTGAAGCTAAATGCGCTGATAAATCATCCTCGTGAAGGCGTTGCATCACAAGCACTATCGCCCCTTTATTCTTATCATTTAACCTAGTTACGAAAGTTTGTTCAAACCATTCTATTACTCTATTTCGCATTTTTAAGGAGTTGATTTGAGTGGGGTTATGTGGATCATCTATTATTAGAAAATCCCCTCCTTCTCCTGTCGCAGAACCACCAACACTAGTTGCAAACCTGAATCCATTTTCTGTAGTTAAGAATTTACTCTTTTGATTATGGTTTTGGCTTAATATTGTTCTTGGGAATAAACGTTTATACCAATTAGATGTAAGTATTAGTCTACAATCCAAGGAATGTTTGACGCTAAGCACAGAAGAATAGCTTGCTGCCATGATTCTTGTAGCAGGGTTCTTCGCAAGTAGCCATGCTGGCCATGCAACACTTACACATACAGATTTCAACGCTCTTGGTGGTATGTTGATAATTAATCTTTTTATCTTACCAAGACGCACCTCTTCCAGGTAATCTGCGATTAAATCTATATGCCAATTTGCTACATAATTAGTACTTGGATTGATTGTATGAAATACTTTAGAAACAAAGCTTGAAAAATCCTGACGTAATATTGCATCAAGCAATCGTGGGTTATTATTCATATTTTCTCAAGAATCTTCCTATAATCTCCAAGTCTTCCGAGGAGCTTATATTTTGTGAATGTAATGCAGAATCTTTTACTAGTTTGTTTAACTGAATAATGATGCTCACTAATTTATTCAGTATTTCAGTGATATTTTTCTTTTCCTTAATCGCACTTTTTGAACGATTTGATCTCACCTCTTCTAACTCATCTTCTAGTAATGTCACAAGCGTAGCAATGAATTTATATAGCCTATCAATAGTTGCACCTATATCATCTTTGTCATTCATTGTTGTTCCTGTTAATGATTTTGTCTCCTCCTGTAATTGGAGTAAGACCTACAAAGGCTCGTTTTTCATTTATAGTCATGAAATTTGCCTCCTCTATCTTTGACCATAAATTCTCTCTACGCCCTGTTAGTACCGAGATGGACTCTCCATCAAAATCTATTATTAATTCTTCTCCATACCAATGGGACAACCAATGACTCAAGGCATCTGAATATTTATCAAGCAGAGGTATTATATTTTCCTCCCAGAGTGCAAGGCGGGCTTCTTGCATGTTGCTATAAGTATTATCACCACTTATTCCAAGAAGTTGCGGAGGAACATTGAAAGCTATCGCAATGTCTCGTGCGCTTGAGTCTTTTAATTCTATAAATTTTTCAAATTTTTCAGCATTACTTGTTTCTTGCCATTTTAGACCACCTTCTAAAATGAGAGGTTTTCCAGAATTAGTTGATCCGCTGAAATCATTGTAAAATTGCTCTTGCAGTCTTTTGAATTGTTCATCCGTAAGGTAACCATTACCATCTTGAAAAACCAATGCACCGCTAGGGCGTGCAGCATTTTTTAAGAGAGATTTATTCCAGTCCATAATTTTAGAATATAAATTTATAGCTTTTGAAGCTGCTCTTAAAGGGCTCAAACCTTTTTGCCTATCGAATGGATTATAATTTTTGATATGTAATATATTGCTTATTCTAGTAAATGGATTTACAGAAAAAGTTTGAACTTTATTGCCATTTCTATATTTATAACCAACCAAGTGATTTGCTGATATTACATGCTCTACACTGGGTGGATCTAAATTATATAACTCAAATGAAGAATGAAGTGATGAATGTTCTGATTTTGTAGATAATATATAACTATTTCCGTATAGAAGAAGGTTAGACACACTTTCTGCAAAAAAGTCAGCACCAGACGTATCTGCGCTTGGGTTTTTAAGCATTTTATATGCTGGATGATCCTGAAGTAAATTTTTACCATTTCTGCAATATTTGTATATATGCCAAGGGATATGGCTTGCACTAGTTGCAATTAAACTTACACATCTGTGAACTATATTATTACTACCATATGATTCATGGCCAGATTTTTCTTGTAGGTCATATCCTATAAACGGAATATTAAGGACGTTGTTTGATTTTTTATGAAATCGTTTTTTGAAATAAGATTTGAACATGTTTGTTACATCTTTAGTGTTTAGTTTTATAAGATCAAGATTAACATTTATGTTATTTGCACCAAGTGTTGCAGTAAATTCTTCCCAAAGGGCATGTTTTATATTAGAATCATAAGACACAGTAACTTAAAGGATTCTTATGTCTGCCCAACTTATTGAACTCATAATATTCGCAGCAATAGCTTTTTTTGTAATTAGCAAGCTGATCTCTGTGTTAGGCGTAACATCTGAAGATGACCCTACTAAGAGCAAATCATTCTTTGGTGAATCTGGAGGAATGAAAGATGTTACTGGAACAACAAAAAAAGGTGCAGAGATATTAAGACCTAACTTTATGAAAAAAAAGAAACATGATCTTAAAGGTCTCGTAATTAAAGAGAACGAAGATGAAATAGTTGATGGTTTGCTAGATGTAGCGCAAAAAATGCCTTCATTTAATCCTAGTAATTTCGTTAAAGGCTCTATTGCAGCATTCGAGATGCTAATAGAAGCAGGTGCTAGTAAAGACGAAAACGCTCTTGAAGAGCTGGTAGATAAAAGATATTTAGATCAATTTAGCAGTGCAGTTTCAAATTACGGTAAATATACAGCAAAGAAAAATGCATTAGACGGAAAGATATCTGAAATATATACTTTCGGAAATAATGTATTTGTTAAAATGCTATTTGTTGGCAAAAACATTACCAGCAAAATGAAAGAACTCAATGAAGAATGGACTTTCACAAAAAGTGTTTTAAGTTCAGACCCATCTTGGCATCTTACCAATATAGATAAAGCTTCTTAGGCATAAGTTCTCGGTACTATTAAAAATACTATTCCTAAATACTCAAATTGATTGCAAAACTCATTTTATTCTAAGACAATAACAAGATGTTAATTGTGTAGTACAATCTTGATTCAGATGAAGAATAAATTAAAAATATTAGTTTGTATTACTGCATTGTGTTTTTGTCATATATCAAGTGGCAAAATCATTACCACTTATTCTGTCACTTCTCAAACAATGAAGAATGTAGCAGCTTCAATTAGCGGTAAAGATAATGTCGTGTTTATTAATCTTGACGATGTATTGACTATACCGGAATCTCTAATGTTTTCTTATGGTGCTAACCCGTATCGTACATTTATAGAAGATATGGTATCGCTAGGTAAAACAATTCCAGCTTATGATAGGGTGGTTGCTAAATGGTATCAACAGCGTTCTTTAAAACTTGTTGAAAAAGAATGGGTGGATTTTGTAAAAAAATTAGAAGAGAAAAATGTCACAATATATGGCATCTACTCTGCGCCTATTCATCTATTAAATATGCAGGAAAAACTCTATCAAGATGTTCAAAATTTGGGTATTACATTTACTGATAAGGTGAATGACAAAGAACATTTCATTATTGAAAGAGAAGGGCGTTGGGGATCAATGTTTTATAAGGGAATAATTACTACCGTTCCGTATAGCAAATCACACACTATGATGGAGTTCTTACGTATAACCAACCTTGCGCCACATAAGCTGGTATTTATAGATAACATGAAGAAGGAGCTTAAGCGTGTCGACAAAATGCTAAGGGTATTTGATATGGAGAATTATAACGTCCTATATCTTGGAGCGCAAAGAATAGCAAAAGAGCCAGATGAAAGAGTAGTCAAACTCCAACAAGATACCCTCATAAATACAGGTAAATGGCTTGAAGATGATGAAGCTGCAAGAATACTACAAGAGGGTGAGCAAGGGGAGAGATGATTTACAAAGAAACACCCTCCGTCACTGTCTTCATAACATCACCACTTTTGCAACTAAGAGATGCATAGCGTAAACATTTCTTTATGCTTGTCAACCAATAACCTTCTCTACAACATCCTTATGAATATCCTCAGCTGATTTGTTTTCGCAATTTACAGAAATGAATCTACTTTTGTGCATGTGGCTTATTGCTTTGAATTTTTTATATAGTTTTTTATGAAATTCTATATCTTTCTCTTCGAATTTGTTTGCATCACCTCGTACTGATGCTCTGCTGAGTCCTATTTCAGGCTCTACATCCATAAAGAATGTTAAATCAGGCATTACGCCCTGCTTAGCAATATGTTCTATATCTTTTTGCATATAAGAACTATCATGCACTGTCATCAACTTCTTATGCAAATCATATATATCCTCGAGCGATAACCCATCATCCTCTGACTGGTAGCATGCGGTAGAATCTATAAAGCGATCACATATAACCCAAGTGCCGTCAAGGAGAGCTGGTATAATTATCTTATTTATATGCTCATATCGTGCTGCCATAACAAGCATTAGTTCAGATATAGTCAATAATTCAGTATGTACTAACAGGTCTCGTATTTTTTCTGCCTCAGTGGTTCCGCCGACTTCTCTTGTGTGTATGGCCTTAATATTTTTTGATAGTAAATATTCATACAGCATTTTACTCTGGGTAGATTTACCACTACCTTCTCCGCCTTCGAATGTAATAAATTTTGGTTGTTTAAGATGTATCATATTCTTGCTCTATTCATTCAAATAATTAGCGGAATTCATTTCTTGTAATCTAGAGACCGTCCTTGCAAATTCTCCTATCGTCTTACCTTTTGGATAAATTTTCTTGATATCGCATATAATTTCTGCAAACAATAAGACTCTAGAGAAATAGACATTATCAATAAAATTAATAAAGCGAGTAGCAATATTTTGCTCATCTTCTTCAATTGCCCTTACGGACTCTAATACAATAACTTTGAAACTCTTGCAGATATTGACATAATCTGCATATCCTAAATCACGTTCAAACATCTCGTCAAAGTCAGTAAATAAAATATTCTGATGTGTTTTTTTAAAGTTGATTTTTCTGCCAAATACTTCAATATCTGATGAAGATAATTCATCTTCAGTGCATAATTCATTTTTTATACTTTTGATTTGCTCATTTGTTTTTGCATTTTCAGGGAAGAGAATCCTATTTTTTATCTCGGATATTGCATCAATTCTGTAATCTTTGTCTGTATCTAGATGTAATATTTTGTATTTCTGCTTTACCATGTCAATAAACGGTAGGAAAGACTCCCTCTGTAGACCATCTTTGTAGAGATTATCCACTATGGTATTTGTAGTCAAAAAAATGAATACTCCAAGCTGATCTAAATGCCCAAATAATCGCATTACAATCATTGCATCCGTGATATCCTTGATCTCAAACTCATCAAGGCATAATACCCTACATCTTGATGATATATCTTTTGCTAGTTCTTCTACTATTCTATTTCTTTCAGATATATGCTCAGTTTGTAATTTGTGAAACTTCAAATGCAAATTATGCATAAATGCTTGATAATGTATGATTTCCTTTTTTGTATCTAGAGCATCGTAAAAAATATTCATCAGCATAGTCTTGCCAGTCCCAACACTACCATGCATGTAAATCCCACTTTGATTCTCACTGCTTTTGCTAGCAAAGAAGCTTCTAACTTTATCTGTGAAGGATTTCTCGGTAATAAATGATGCGATCTCTATAAGATACGAAGCAAAGTCCTTTTGCTTTCTATCTAATTTCTTTTGTTTGTTATTCTGTTTAAAGACCTTAGTCATCCATATTACTTTACCAGAGCTTCATTAAGCACTTGCTCTATAGTTCCAACTGGAATTATTTTCAAAGTATCTTTCACATTATCTGGAACTTCTTTTAAGTCTTTAACATTATCTTCTGGGATAAGTACTTTCTTTATTCCACCTCTGCTTGCAGCGAGTAATTTTTCTTTCAAACCACCAATAGGTAGTACTTTGCCACGTAATGTGATTTCTCCCGTCATGGCAACATTTCTATCAACTGGCGACTTCGTCATTAATGAAACTAGAGTTGTGTATATTGCAATACCAGCAGATGGTCCATCCTTTGGTGTCGCACCTTCTGGGACATGGAGATGTATGTCATACTCTTTATAGTCTTTTTCTTTTACACCTAAACTCTTTGCACGAACTAAGAAGCAGCTATATGCAGCTTCTACAGACTCTTTCATCACATCTCCAAGTTTTCCTGTTGATTTGATAGCTCCTTTTCCATGAAAGGAGGCTGCTTCTATGCTAAGCAAATCTCCACCGGCTTCTGTGTATGCAAGACCGGTTGTAGAACCAATTTGATGCTCGGTTTCCGCAAGACCAAAACGATATTTTTTTATACCCAGTAACTCTTCTAAATCTTTTGGTTTAATAGTAAAAGATTTTTTCTTTTTGTCTTTTAGGATTTTAGTTAGTACTTTCCTTGCAATTGCTCCAATTTCTCGCTCTAAGGATCTAACGCCAGATTCTTTAGTATAATATCTAATTAATTCCAGAATTGTATCATCAGTAATTTTCAATTCTTCTGGTGTTACCCTATGTAACTTTAGTTGCTTTGGTACTAAATGATTCTTCGCTATTTGTATTTTTTCTTCTTCGATATATCCAGCAATATTGATAATCTCCATTCGGTCAATTAATGCTCTTGGCAAGTTATACGAATTTGCAGTTGCAATAAATACTATATCTGAGAGGTTATATTCAACTTCTAAATAATGATCTACAAAATGAGTGTTCTGCTCAGGGTCAAGCACTTCCAGAAGGGCAGAAGCTGGGTCTCCCCTAAAATCGGCATTCATTTTGTCAATTTCATCAAGTAACATAACGGGATTATCGACTTTTGATTTTTTGATCAGATTGATAATCTTACCAGGCATAGACCCTAGATAGGTTTTTCTATGCCCCCTAATTTCAGATTCATCACGCACGCCGCCAAGTGCAAATTTTACATATTTTCTATCCATTGCTTCTGCAATAGATTTTACCAATGAGGTTTTTCCGACTCCAGGTGGTCCAATCAGGCATAAAATTGGTCCCTTGATTTTTTTTGATCTTTTTAAAACAGATAGATACTCCACTATCCTTTCTTTTATTTTTTCAAGCCCGTAATGGTCTCTGCCTAGTATCTCTTCGGTTTTATTGATATCTACATTTGCTTTAGTAAGTTTTCCCCAAGGCATTTCTAGCAAGGTATCAAGATAGTTTCTAATAACTGAAGATTCAGAAGACATGGGATTCATTATCTTCAGTTTTTTTAATTCTCCTTCTGCTTTTTCTTTTGCTTCTTTTGAAAGTTTTAGTTTTTTTATTTTCTTTTCTAGATCAAAGAAATCGGATTTTTCATTTCCCCCATCTAGTTCTTTTTGAAGAGCTTTAATCTGTTCATTTAGATAAAAATCCCTCTGAGTTTTCTCTATTTGTTTTTTGACCCTTTGTTGAACAGATTGTTCTGCATCAAGATGGCTATTTTCCGTTGCTATAATTTTTGTAAGAATTTCAGCTCGTTTCTTAAGATTTGTCTCCTCAAGCAGATTTTGCTTATCTTCTAATTTGCATGTTAAATGTGCAGATATAACATTTGTTATGTAGCTTGGATTATTTTGTGCATTTAATATGTCAAGTATTTCAAGATTGATTCGCTTACTTGACTTTGCATATTCTCTAAAATTTTCTATAACAGTACTTAGCGCATTATTTAGAATTTCAAGATCTGTAATCTCTTCATCTGGCATTAACACATAATCTGATGTGAATATTTCCCTATCATGAATATTGCTGAGTTTGACCCTATTTACTGCTTCAACTAAAATTTTTGCATTATCATTAGGTAATTTTACAGTCTGTATAACTTTAGCTAGGACGCCAATATTATGTAAATCTTTAGGCTTTGGTACTTCAATCTCTTGTTGTTTTTGTGCCGTTATAAGAATGTGTTGTCCATCACCTGTTTTCTTAGATGCAAGAAAAGATTTTAGTGATTTTTTTCGTCCAATGAATATAGGGGTAATTGTTCCGGGGAATAACACTACGTCACGAAGTGCAAGTAGTGGCAATGTTTTTTTCTCGTTAGTCATGCAGGTAAAATTCAAATTTTTTGTATATCAAATATATTAATAGCTATATAATAACCCCGTCTAGTATTTTCAAGTTACTGTAACTATTTCTTGTCACCATAGTATAACAAAAAAAATGAATCACCTTATACAAAATCCTGAAATAGTTGCAAAAGCTTATATGCGTATAAAAGACTATATTCACAGAACACCAATCTTAAAGTCAAGTACATTGAATAAAATGCTTGGTAATAAGATATATTTCAAGATGGATGCGCTGCAAAAAACAGGGGCATTCAAAATTCGTGGTGTGTTGAATAATATCTTACTTTTTCAAGAGCAAAATAAGATGCCAGATAAGATAGTTTCTTACAGTACCGGCAATCACGGTCTTGCTATGTCTTATGTTGGGCAGCTATTTAACATTCAGGTACGTGTATATTTGCCAAAGAATGTATCGCTTATAAAAAAACATATAGCACGGTATTACGGTGCAGAAGTAATAGAAGTAGAAACAAGAGGTAAAGCTGAAGAACTGGCAAAGTTTGATGAGGAGAAAGGATATTGCTATCTACCACCATCTGACGATGATAGTATCATAGCTGGAGCTGGTACTATGTGTTATGAAGCTCTGGAAGACCTAAATAAGCTTGATATCAAACCAGATGCGATATTTGCCCCCTGCGGAGGTGGAGGATTGCTTTCAGGAACGTATCTTGCAAAAGAATTATTGTCAAAAAACTCTCAGCTACATGGGGTAGAACCGCAGATAGCTGATGATGCATATCGTTCTGTAAAGAGTAATGAGATATTTAGGTTCAATTCGTCGCCTGAGACTATAGCTGATGGTCTTCGTGCATTATCTATATCAAACCGTAGCCTAAACTACTTAAGAAAACTTGATGACTTCCATTTAGTAGATGAAGAGTCAATCAAATATTGGACTGCATGGCTCATCCAGATGACAAAAATTACCTGCGAACCATCAAGTGCAATTAGTATGGGCGCTGTACATAACTGGTTAAATAAGAATTCTTATAAGAATAAGAGAATTTTAGTTTTAATTACAGGGGGTAATATTGATCCAGAATTATATAATATTTTGAGCAACTCGAGTGATTATCTTCAAGACCCTAATTAAATTAATCTTAGATGGTTAACTGGATGTTAACCATAGTAAGGCTATCATGATATATCGAATAATTAATTTATATTTGTGAGGTGATCTGTTAGGAAGTGTAATACAGATAGCGTTATGCAGCGTTTAGAACAATATCCTTCCATTTATGCTGCCAATCATTGCTGTGTATAGCAGCTCTTAATTGTAATACTGGATTAAGCCCTTCGCGTGACCATCTC
>Ga0206126_10006253_pt1 | contig 10627 bp, 17 predicted proteins | sample Helgoland_Spring_5_FD_148621 | JGI IMG/M metagenome (GOLD analysis project Ga0206126, IMG submission 148621) | Pelagic subsurface seawater microbial communities from Kabeltonne, Helgoland, North Sea - Helgoland_Spring_Bloom_20160412_1 | ecosystem: Environmental > Aquatic > Marine > Epipelagic ...
TCTCCATCTGAATCTGTATCTAAATAGTTAGGAATTCCATCACCATCTGTATCAATAGTTCCTTCATCAGCATCTGATATCCCATCACCATCTGAATCTGTATCTAAATAGTTAGGGATTCCATCACCATCTGTATCTGCAGTACCTTCATCAGCATCTGATATTCCATCTCCATCTGAATCTGTATCTAAATGGTTAGGGATTCCATCACCATCTGTATCTGCAGTACCTTCATCAGCATCTGATATTCCATCTCCATCTGAATCTGTATCTAAATAGTTAGGTGTTCCATCACCATCTGTATCAGCAGCACCTTCATCAGCATCTGATATTCCATCTCCATCTGAATCTGTATCTAAATAGTTAGGAATTCCATCACCATCTGTATCAATAGTTCCTTCATCAGCATCTGATATCCCATCACCATCTGAATCTGTATCTAAATAGTTAGGGATTCCATCACTATCTGTATCTGTAGTACCTTCAGTTGCATCTAATATTCCATCTCCATCTGAATCTGTATCTAAATAGTTAGGGATTCCATCACCATCTGTATCAGCAGCACCTTCATCAGCATCTGATATTCCATCTCCATCTGAATCTGTATCTAAATAGTTAGGAATTCCATCACCATCTGTATCAATAGTTCCTTCATCAGCATCTGATATCCCATCACCATCTGAATCTGTATCTAAATGGTTAGGGATTCCATCACCATCTGTATCTGCAGTACCTTCATCAGCATCTGATATTCCATCTCCATCTGAATCTGTATCTAAATAGTTAGGTGTTCCATCACCATCTGTATCAGCAGCACCTTCATCAGCATCTGATATTCCATCTCCATCTGAATCTGTATCTAAATAGTTAGGAATTCCATCACCATCTGTATCAATAGTTCCTTCATCAGCATCTGATATCCCATCACCATCTGAATCTGTATCTAAATAGTTAGGGATTCCATCACTATCTGTATCTGTAGTACCTTCAGTTGCATCTAATATTCCATCTCCATCTGAATCTGTATCTAAATAGTTAGGGATTCCATCACCATCTGTATCAGCAGCACCTTCATCAGCATCTGATATTCCATCTCCATCTGAATCTGTATCTAAATAGTTAGGGGTTCCATCACCATCTGTATCAGCAGCACCTTCATCAGCATCTGATATTCCATCTCCATCTGAATCTGTATCTAAATAGTTAGGAATTCCATCACCATCTGTATCAATAGTTCCTTCATCAGCATCTGATATTTCTAAAAATTTTTAATAACTGTATAGACATAATTAGCAAAATTACTTAAAAGATTTAAAAAAAGTTCGAAATTAGGACCGAGAGGTCCACCAATAATAAAACCCACTAATTTGAGTGGGTTTTCTTTTTTAATTAAAATTAACTAACGAATTGAAAAGGTATTATTTAATGGAGTAATAATTTCTATAATCGATCTATCATCATTAAATAAATCAATTCTCAAACCCTTGTATGAAAATTCTTCTGTAATTGGAAGAGAGTCTAATAAATGATTGTTATTACCAAAACTCTCAGGACACTCTTCAATACCTACAGAGTAAGTTATATTACCTAAAATAAGATTGAAATCAACTTCTAACTTATCTTCACAAAATGCTCCCCAAGAAGAATTATATGAGTTAAGTGAAAATACATCCTGATTAAAGCTGTAAATGTGACTTTCAGACCATCTCCATCTACTTCCTCCTCTATGAGAAACATGAATTTTATTACTATCTATATAAGCCCACTGAAAAGGATCTCCCATTACACCACCCTCATCAGAACCTAAAATAGTCGTACTTGATTTCTTCCACACATACCAGGATAAATCATCCATTTTTAAAATAACAAGGTCTCTTGGGGTATTGTTGTTAGCTGTATCTAAACGATTTAATACAAGCAGTAACTCTATATTCTCATCACCATCAAGATCTCCATAAGAGAATTCAATTATTTCTGAATAAATATCTTTATCGATAGCTTCAATTTCATCAATCTCTAAATTTTGACTAAAACCAAATACTGTAAGTAAAGAAAAAAATACAATTAAATATCTCATAATACAAACTTACTAAATATGTTTCTAAAAAAGTTCGAAACTGGGACCGAGAGGCCCACCAAAAATAAAGCCCACTCATTTGAGTGGGTTTTGTATTTTTACAGAATAATTTAATATCAAATACATATGGATTTTTTTGAGGCAGTGAACAAGAGAAGGTCAGTGAGAAAGTTTACTAATACTGAAGTGCCTGAAGATGTGATGAGAAAGTGTTTAAAAGCATCACTGCAAGCACCAAACTCATCTAATCTACAACCGTGGGAGTTTTATTGGATCAGAAATCTAGAAAAAAAAGAGCAGGTAGTAGAAGCTTGTTTTTCTCAAAATGCAGCAAAGACTGCAAAAGAATTAGTAGTTGCAGTGGCAAGAATTGATACATGGAAGAGAAATCGTAATTTTATTGTTGAGGAATATAAAAAACAAAATAAATTTATTCCTATTATAAATAACTATTATAATAAACTGATTCCATTTGCCTACTATCATGATCGCTTTGGAATTACTGGGATAATAAAACGCATTATTTTTGTTTTTATAAATATTATTGGGTACTTCAAACCAGTTCCTAGAGGTCCTATTTATAAACATGAGCTCTTTGAAACAGTAACAAAAACCACAGCGCTAGCTTGCCAGAACTTTATGATGTCATTAGTAGCTGAAGGATTTGATTCTTGTCCAATGGAGGGGTTTGATGAGAAAAGAATTAAAAAAACACTTAAACTAAATTGGAAATGCCATGTGGTTATGATATTTGGAATTGGCAAAGCTGACAACAAGGGTGTCTATGGTGAAAGATTCAGAATAGATGAAGATTTAGTTATTAAAGAAGTTTAAGAATTTCGAAATTATTACCGAGAGGTCCACCAAAAAGAAACCCACTCAATGAGTGGGTTTTTGTTTATTCTATAATTATTCAGACAATTGTTTGTAAAATTTACGAGCATCCCAATAATCTTGTTCTTGAAATATCTTTCCATCTTTCATTTTAACAAGGGTTGCTCCATAAACATTAACTTTTTTACCACTTTCAGCATGTGTCCCTTTAAAATTCCAGTGCTTAATAAGTTGATCACCATCACCAAATAAATTGACAATTAAAAATTCAGAGTCTGGAAAACCTGTAATATATCCTGCATAAGCATTTTTAAATTCTTCTGGACCTGTAGCGTTAACAACTCCATCTTCATTCAGATGCGTAACATTCTCATGAAGGTATTCATCTAACACATTAATATCTCTCTCAAGAAAAGACTTTTTCCAAGCAGATCTATAATTTTCCATATTGTCGGATAATAATGCTTTTGAATTTTTCAGTTCAGTACATGCATCTGATTCTTTATTAGTACAACTAAATATAGAAAGCACTAATGTTAGTAATAATAATTTTTTCATGATAAAAGTTTTTAGTTTATGTTATTGTATTTGTCGTAATACAGCTGCCAATTTACAAAAATCTATCAAATTGACAAGTACGTAAAACACGTACAAAATAATTGATTAAACAATGTCGTGCGTCATACCCAGCTGGACATTTTCATAATTATTACTTAATTAATTTCTTCTTAACATTACAACATCATAGATGTAAAAGAGAAGTTGGTTGTTATATATTTTAAGATTATAAGTGTCAAACTTACAAATTTAACACTCATTTTTATACAAAAAGGAGGCCTTTATGACAAATATTTAACTTAATACAGAACTTTAAAAGTTAAATAACAAAATCTTATTTCTTAGTAACTACTTCAGCCTTGGTAGTCCGATAAACCAAATACAACAACCCAAAGACACCCGCAACAAATATTACATTCGTCAAATTAGACTTAGGTTCTAGCACTTTATTTATAGCTGGTCCAAACAGCTTATTAATTACTTCTACTTCCATAATTTTTATTTTTTGTTATTATTCTAAATAAATCATCTTCAACTCTGTAAAAATAAAAGTCTCCAAATCGCAAAACAAACCTTTGGTTTTTACCATCAAGCAATTGCCTTTCATCAAATTGATTGATATCAATTCCATACCTAGTAATCTGTTCCAATGTTAAGAAAACCTCAACATTAGACTGCATCAAGGATTGCAACTTAATAATTACCCCATCTTTAACGGGTAAATCACCTGCTTTTAGGGCTCTCTTTTTCCTATTATTAAAATCATTTCTGCACCTCTGAGAACAATAGAATTGATTTCTATTATTAGCAGAAAAATACTCAAGACTACAACCTTCCCAGTCAGAATTATTGCACTGCCTACTTAGACTCTCATTACTTAAACTTCCCATAATAGCAACTATCTATGTATTCCAAAATATCTGAAAGTTTATACCAAATTTTTCCTGTATGGGAGTCTTTGGAGTAAGCAAGTTTTCCATTTTTCCTTAGTAAAGACGCCTTTCCTGATGAAATATTTAAGAACTCTTGAAGTCCTTTATTGTCGTATATTATTTGCTCTGGAGGCAAACTTTTTTTATCTATTCTTTGCAAGATAAAATCAAGTTTATCATTGATGTCGTCCAAACCTTGCAAGTCTATTTTTATATTATTCATCTTTTAAAATTTTTACAAAGGTTTCACATAAATGGTGGATTAAAAAAATAGAAAAACATAGATACCGCATACGAATTCGTATATATTCGCGAATTAACTACCTGACTTACATATAGTTGATTTATTATCTTTTCTTTAACGGAACTAGGATATTCAAAATAAGTTTCATGTTATCAGCACTAACTTTATTTGCTTTTGCAAGATTATTACTGTTAAAACTTTCTTTGTCATGTAAAAAACAATTTGAAGATACTACCCATTTATTACTAACAGAAAACCCATCAATTTCCAACAATTGATTGATAAAATAATTAAGAGACGAAAGAGCTTTTTTCCAGTCAACTTTAGACTTTAAAGTACTTTCTTTAAAAAGAGCTTTAAACTCTCCCACACTGCAAGCAATAAAACCTTTAGCGACTAAAGCCTTATGAATATATTCCAATGTTTCATCAAACTTTTGAGCATTAGAAAAAACAAAATATACCTCCTTCTTATTCTTCTTTTTATACTCAATACAAGAATGGTTTTCAGAAAAAAACTGCAGCTCTTCCCATAAAGCTTTTAACAACTTAACTTCATCATGATTATAGTTTTGCTCTGCCTTTCTAATCTTAAAGTTAAGTTTATTTATTTCAACATCAAAATAATCTCCTCTATCTTCAATTGGCATTCTGGTTAAGAATCTAATCTGCTCATTATTAAACTTAACAACTTCACTTTTAACATGTTCTTCCAATAAATTATACCTATCATTCATCCGCTTAACAATAGGGTCAAGCTCATCAAATAATCTATAAAGCCTATTAATTGCCAAGTTGTTATCGTTACACATAGTTATATTTTGTTTTACTAATTAATACTAAGTATTACCAAGTAAAGGCTCGTTAACACAAGTTTACTAGGTAAATTACCTTTTAAAATAAGCTATGATTCAGCCAAATAATCCTAGATTTTAAAAGAGAAATATACTTTTCCTGCAATTCTGTACTCAAAAAAGAGTTCTGAATGAAATCAATCATTACATCTAACCTCTGCTCAAACCTAACAAACACGCCAGCAATTTGCTTCTGATTTAATCCTAAATTTTTACCAAAACTTTCAAAATGGTTTTTACTAAATCGACAATTTTTCCCTTCTAAACTTAAAGCTAGCTCCTCCTTATCTTCAGGTATTAAAACACTAACATTTAACAAATCGTATGCAGGAGCAAGTACCCACTGATCATTTTTATTTATCATGGAAAAATTCTTTAAATGCATATCATTATTTCCAGTTAAGTAGGAGAAAACTGTAATCTCAAAAAAAATTAATTTGTCCAATAAAGTATTAGCCGAACACTTATCAATTGCTTTACCCACCTTTTCCATTGAGCTTTTATACTTATCTACTGCTTCAGTAATCTGAAACATATCAAGCATATGAATTTTATCCCCACTATTGGCTCTATCAATTCTTTTAGTAATGTAGGAAAGTTCACCAGATTTTAATCTTATTAGTGCAGAACTCACAACTTTAATACCACACAATTCCGCTAACCTCATTGTTAAATGCTCATTTTCTGGCATCTCAGGGTACTGAATTGTTGGAGGCTTTAAAATATAATTACCCCCTAAAGCATCTACTACAGTAAGTCGACTTTTTGTTTTCTCCTTCACAACCGACATAGAAAGTTTTGATTGGACACCAGGCACAGACACCCTTCTTTCAACAACATGTTTTGCCAATTCATGCATTTCATCAATTAAGTACGATAATTGAGGAGGGTTCTTTACACCAAAGAATTCCAAAGAGCAAGCCTGATGAAAATCAATTTCTTCATCTAATCCCTTATAACAGTACAGACATTTATTTTCCATATTCTTCAGCAATTGGCACTATACTTACCGCACCTATACAATTCTGGCAACATGCCAACAACAAACCCATTCTATCATTTTGATTTATCTTCCAACTCTTTGCCGCTATTTCCAAAAGCCACCCTTCAGGAATCAATCCTTCAAAAAATGAAAACAACCTATTACTTACATAAGGAGTAGCAACAACAGGAAGCGTAAAACAAATAAACTGATTTGGAAATTCTTTAACATACTCTTTAGCATAAGAGAATATGTATTCCCCATCAGCAGTCTCTTGCAATATTCCAGCAAGAATATTTTCATAATAAACCTTAGCTTTTCTCATTTGATACTTCTTTAATATCAACAGGAACTAAAACGCTTCCAAACATTGATAATACATGATTAACGACACTCATATTTAAATTAGTTTTACCCTGCTCTATCTTACGAATAACCGTTATAGAAACGCCTGCCTTTTGAGCAAACATTTCTTGTGTTAAACCAACTGCCTTTCGTTTCTTTTTTATAAAATTAGATAATACTTCCATTATATGTAATTAAATATAGTTTCTGCAAAAATAACATTATTATATGCATAAGCATATAGTTTTTGATTATTCTTTATTTTTATATGTAAATACATATAATTTAATCATCAATTCCATTTAAAACTTTATCCAAAGCATCATCAGTATCTCTATTCATAAAGGCTTGTTGGTAATTTACAGTAGTAGTAATACTACTATGCCTATACAATTTTTGTAACATTTGGATAGGTATTTTATCCCCTGACAAATTCCCAAAAGTATGTCGAGCAACATGGCAAGTTATTTTTTTATCAATATTTAACTCAACAGCCATTTTACCCAACCAATTATTAAACTTCTTAGTAGCAGTATTAATTTTTCTTATTTTATCTTGTTCATCTCCATCAATGCAATTATTAAGCTCAGGAAAAACATATTTCTCACCAACCTTTCTGCTTTTTTTATAGAAAGCAATAATAGCAAGTGCTTTGTCAGCAAGCTTTATCGAAACAACCTTACTGTTTTTACCCATCACATAATACAACCTATCTTTTTTAATGTTTGTCCACTGCATATTCAATACATCAGAGACTCTAGCTCCAGCTACATAAAAAGAGAATAGAAAAACATTTCTAGCGTTCCACATTGTAGTAAAGGGCTTAGGAATATACTTTTCAATTAATTCTACCTCACTCCTATCTAATCCTATCTTCTGGCTCTCTGGCATCTTTATGCTTAAACCTCTTTCGCCAAAAGGATATTCATTAGCATTAGCAACTCCACTTTTTATTGCACGGTTATATAATGAACGGATAAGTATAAAATGATTCACAATAGTTCTATCGGAATGATTGTACTTAGACATAAGAAATATCTTATACTTATTTAAAGTTGCTTCAGTAATTTGTGAGAAACCAAGTTTACCATTAAAAAACTCCAATATCATTTTAACTCTTGAACGAGAAGATGCTAAACTTTTATACTTTTTCTGCAACTCTAAATCGTCTATATAGTCCCAAGCAACCTTTTCTATTGAAATATTGGTATTATGCTTATTAAATACAATTTCACGCAAATCCTTAATATTTGGAATTTCACCTTTAGTTTCCTTTTCGACAATATAATCTTCAGCCTTTGCAGAATAGTGCGCAATTAAATTATTAGTCCTAACTGAATTGGGATTAGATTTTTTTAATCTATTTTTCTCAATATCCCAATGCTTTTTTTCTACATCAACACCAATACTAACATAATGAGCATACCTTTTGATAGTAACTCTCAACTCAATTGGAAACTTTCCATTTCGTTTTATTTTTGTGTCCCTGATTAAAGGCTTAATATATCCCATAGCAAAAAAAGTACAACAATAGTACAACATTTTAGCTTTAAACCTGCATCAATATGGCTAAATATGAAACGCCAATTTTTTTTCTTCTCTAGTAACTTACTTTTTTGAAATATATTAAATCAATAATCCGTTTTCTCATAACCCAAAGGTCGCAGGTTCGAGTCCTGTCCCCGCTACTAGATAAAAGAGAGCTTATTTGCTCTCTTTTTTTATGCCCAAAAATCATTTGGTCCAACATTGGTCCAACAAATCCACTTTTTCCTCTCCTGATATATCTAAGCATTTTGTTGATTTCAATCATTTTGCATATTATTGTCTGACAAAATGAAAATATGAATAAGAAAAAATATTCTGGATATGATAGCTTTTTGAAACTAGCAAACGAAGTACAAATAGGAACTTTAAAAAAGCAGACAAAGATTAAGAATGAAAAAAAGCAAATAATGCTGTCAAAATTTTGGGAGATATATGAAAGACTCAAAGAAATACCATTAAATGAAAGAGTATCATTTATTTCTAAACTTATACAAAAGGAAAAACTTGACTTACATAATAATAGAATTTCAGAATGCAATTATTCAATTGACATAAATAACCAAACTATTAATATGTTACAAGAATTTCAAAGTAACCATTCTGCTATTGAGTATGTAAAACCAATTTTACTTAATAGTAAACAGAAATATTATCATTTTAACGGTTCTGAAAACAACTTAAGAAAATATACAATTTCCTAAACACAACAAAGTTTGGGAAATATCACTTTATTGAAGACACTTCATATAATGTTTTCAGCAAAGCTATTAGCGGAGAAAAATTTACAACTAAAATCAACTGGAGAGATTCACAATTAACCTTAAAATATTTGATTAAGATTATGTGGCAATATCAATTGATTGATGAAGGTAAAGTGTCTTGGAAAAAGTCAGAAAATACTTTTTTGCACAATGGAAATAAGATAAACAGTACAAATCTTTCTAAATCAAAGAACCCGGAACTTATTATTTCTAATAAAATTGATTCGTTTTTTAGTAAAAATTTTGAATCTAAAAGATAGATATACATCTCATTAACATCTATTTAAGCATCTAATTCGTACGAATCTCACTTAAACAATTCATTTTTCGGTTTTTCAAACTTCTTTTATTCTCAATTTGTAGTCCAAATTAAAAACCTACAGTTATGATTAAAATAAATATTGAAGAAATAAAAGAGATAAAGGAAACACTACTTAATCTTAAAACAATAATCCTTGAGAAAAATCGATCAGCCAAAGAAACTATTCTTGACAACAAAGGGCTTATGCAATACCTAAAAATCTCTGCTACAAAAGCACAGAAACTTAGGAATGAAGGAAAGCTTGCCTATTCTAAAGAATCACGAACTGGTAAGATATGGTATCGTCTTTCTGATGTATTAACCTATTTAGACAGCTGCTATTATGGGAGATTTTAATTACACTAACGAACCACTTAATCATAGCAGTGATAGATATAGGACTTGCAAGAATGCAAAAAATTATGATTGCAAACACAAAAATTTTATGGCAAGAGATAGAAGATCTCTTTTTTGCACAAAAAAATGTGCTGACACTTTCCATAATTATAAAAAGGTAAAGATTGCAAGTAGTAAGCTTAACGGAAAGGAAGAAAATATGAAAATATTACAAAGTTTAACTTGTTCAACAAATTCAATCGCAATTAACCACCATATATTAGAAAGCTATGGATTTGATTTTGAAAAATTTGACCAGAAAGTAAATGTGAGTTCTACTAATATTGGGCTGTTGTTTGAAAATTACATTCTCCAAAGAAGCTTAAACAATAAGGATGAAGTTATAATAATTAAAACTTAAAAAAATGGCAGATTTAGACAAATTATTTGGAGCAATACCTGAAACAACAAAAAAGGAAAACACCTCACTTCTAATTTTAGGGTTTGTAATTCTTATAACAGGGCTTTATTTTGGACACAAAGCTAGCGAGAATAACAAAGAAAAAAAATAAAAAATTACTATACGGATTAAAATTATTTTTTTGGAAGTAGCAGGACTACATTCTACGAGATATGACAACTTAAAAGGTACCCGAATAGGTCCCTCGCTATTTTATACATCAAAACTATATAACAAATATATCAAATAATCTAAATTCGAGACCCCTAAGGCCCACCAATAAAGAACCCCCTCAATTGAGGGGGTTTATTTATTAAAGACTACAGAATATCTTCTGTTTAATTGCTTTCAGAGCTAAAAAGCTTTTGAACCATAGTGCACTAAGGCTTACTAACA
>Ga0206126_10006254_pt1 | contig 10625 bp, 7 predicted proteins | sample Helgoland_Spring_5_FD_148621 | JGI IMG/M metagenome (GOLD analysis project Ga0206126, IMG submission 148621) | Pelagic subsurface seawater microbial communities from Kabeltonne, Helgoland, North Sea - Helgoland_Spring_Bloom_20160412_1 | ecosystem: Environmental > Aquatic > Marine > Epipelagic ...
CTCACATCCAGACAATACTTCCATTTGGATTAATACATCAAACTTAGTTGCATCAGATGGTGCCAGACTTTCCGGTCCAGAATATCTCATCTGTTTACAATATGATTTTTGCATAGTCATTAGCGTCGTCCTCTCGATGAATGGCAGCTTGTGTGGCAACTTGTATGGCATAATACAGCAGATATAGACCTATTTGTCATTCGTCCTTCAATTAGATCGACTGTTCTTCTCACTCCATCCTCTAATGTGTCTACAATATCCTGTGAATAAATTCTTGATCCTGCGCTCACGCCACCATCAATGTAGTTATCGAATAAGCTATTAGCAGCTCCAGTATATTCAAACCTATGGTTAGTAGTATTAGATGTAGTTTGACCTAACCCTACGCCAGTATCCAAACCCATATACACGGTTGTAGTTATACTAATAGTTTTATCAAATGTACGAAGCCTTGCGCCTGCATAAGTTTGCATGTAACTATCTAAACTATCTCTGGATAAATTACCCATTACCTACGTCCTCTTGAAGTATGGCAACTTGAATGACAAGAGTTATGGCAAAGCACACCATTAATACTTCTATTTGTTATTCTACCTTCTATCTGATCAACTGTTCTTTGCATAGTGTCGGTTATTGAATTAATAACGTGCTGTGAATACATACGCGAACCTGTATAGATATTACCGTTTAAGTAATTGTTATATAATGAATTAGCAGCGCCTGTATATTCAAATCGTTCACCTATAGCTTGAGTTGCTGTCACACCGGTAAATCCTGAAGGGTATGATGTACCACCTGGATATAGATTCGAACCTCCTGGGCTTTGAAGTATATAAGCTGTTACATTAAAGTTGACTGTCTTATCAAACGTTCTTAACTGGCCACCTGCCTGTGATTGCAAACTACTATTATTTTGTGCATATGTTGGCATTATACTTTAACCTCAACTGTTCCCTCGCCATCCTCTAGTGCCACACCAATATAATGTAAGAAATGTATTTCGGAAGCTCTTGAAGCAGGGATTGCTTTACACTTACCAGCACCATCTGCTACTATATAGTCACCTTTTTCAGCAGTACCATTTATCTTACAAGGGATACGTCCTTTAAGAGCAATGAATGGCCACAGAGGATCTTCCATATTTTCTTCTGATACATTCATTCTAAGCCCAGGTAGTGTAGATATAACTCCTGCAATCGGCATACCAGTCTCCCATTTGGTAACCTCTTTGTCACCACCAATGCCTAATAGATCACCTGGTTCATATTCTGTATCAGCTAAGTATTTCTCCGCAAGGTCAGACCAGTTAGCAGATGCTGCAGTACCTTGATAGATACCTGAGTTATCAACATATGATACATCGGAGCCATTTCTTCTAAACTGAACAATTCTGTTTGAAGATTGGTCTGCAACAATGTACCATCTATTTGAGTGATATTGAATTTTACCTTTTGTGCCTGGGTCACCAGTCCAGTTAGATGAAGCATTAGAGAAAACACCACCGTTAGTGATATCAATAGTACCACCACCAAAGACACCAATCTCACCTTTTTGACCTTTAGAACCAGTTGAACCAGTTGACCCAGTCTGACCTTTTTGACCAGTTGACCCAACTGCACCCTTCTGGCCTTTTTGACCAGTTGACCCAGTATCACCTTTTTGTCCTTTTTGGCCTTTAGCACCAGTGGCACCAATCTCACCTTTTTGGCCTTTAGAACCAGTTGAACCAGTGTTACCGACTTCACCTTTTTGGCCTTTAGCACCAGTGCTACCAGTGCTACCAGTGTTACCAGTCTGACCTTTTTGACCTTTTTGTCCAACTTCGCCTTTTTGGCCCTTCTGGCCTTTCTCACCTTTTTGGCCTTTGTTACCCTGAGGAGCATCTCCAAAATTGGTAGCTCTCCATACACCTTTACCACTATCATATTGCCACGTTATGTTGTTAGCAGTATGTGTTGCGCCGTTTGATGGCGATGATGGAAAATTAATAGCTGCCATGCTTATGCGCCTCCTGCGCCATAAATAGTTTTGATTGCAGTTCCTGCTGAGTTATAAACAATAAAGGATACTACATTCTTTAATTCACCGGAGCCAACGGCATCATCTGCTAAATGTTCTTGGTCTATAGATCCAGCTGCATAGTGTTCTGAATTAATTACATCATTGCCAATCTTTGATGCGTTAATTGCATCGGCTGCAATCTTAGCTGTTGTTATAGATCCGTCTGGAACAACTGAGTTATTAAACTGAACCCACTGACTTGAAGTGCCATCATTATAGTAAATATATAAAGATCCAGTTTCCTCATCCCACCACAAGTCTCCGTCTACTGCACCTGATGGAGCAGTTACACTTGTAATAGCCTCGTTACCTTCACCTTTAATACCTTTAACACCAGTGTCGCCTTTTTGTCCTTTTTGACCAGTAGTACCAACTTCACCTTTTTGACCCTTTTGGCCTTTAACGCCGTCAGCACCTACTCCGCTTTCACCTTTTTGGCCTTTAGCACCAACTTCACCCTTCTGACCTTTTTGACCCTTTTGGCCTTTAGCACCAATAGATCCAACTTCACCTTTTTGACCTTTAGCACCAGCAGATCCAACTTCACCTTTTTGACCTTTAGCACCGTCAACACCAATTGTACCAGCTGCACCTTTTTGGCCTTTGGCTCCATTAGATCCAGGTGCACCTTTAGCACCAGTAGCACCTGTTTGACCTTTATCACCAGCTAAGGCTGCATTGGCAATCGAATGCTTTTCCCATGTACCTGCTGAAGCATCATATACTGGTATAAGGTCAGTACTTTCGGCATCAGAACCTGTTGAGAATGCAGATAAGGCAGATCCAACATTAGTTGCATCAGTAACGTCAGCACTAGCTTCAATGTTATCAAGTTTACCACCATCTGTTGAAACATCTCTACCATCAACAGTACCAGTAACTGTAATATTATTAATACCACTTACATTATTAGAACCATCTTTTGATACAAGAGTACCAGATGTTGGTAGTGTAAGCCCAGTTGTTCCGCTTGTGGTAAATGTAGTTGCGTGTGCACCAGATGTAGTAAGAGAACCACCAAGGGTTAAGTTACCTAATAGGCTTAAAGTTCTATTAGCATTTTTTACATCAAAGGTTAATGTTCTATCAGCAGTTGCGTTAACTGAACTGTTGGCTGCAAATAATAATTCATAACTTGCTACAGTAACATCTCTAAGTGAGAATGTACTAATATCATTAATTGCACCAGAGTTAATATCAACTGTATTAATAACAGGAGAAGTTAAGGTTTTATTAGTAAGTGTTTCTGTACCAGTTAATGATGCGAAAGAGTTACCGCCACTAAGAGCTGCATTCCACTGACCAATAGTACCAGTCAAACTATTGTTTGAAAGATTAATAGTTTTGTTGGTAAGGGTTTGTGTTCCCGTTAATGTAGCCGCATAGTCTGAGTCTAATCTAAGTTGAACATCTGCATCATTAGTACCAGAGTTAAGAACCACAATGCCAGCATCAGATCCTTTAGGAGCAATAGTCCCAACAAAATCACCCATGGTACCAGAGTCCATAGCAATATTTGTTTCTCTAATAATCTGAAGAACATCTGCTGAGTCTGTCTGTGCTGCCAAACCAAGGCTAATATTTAGATGATCACTTAGCTTTTGTACCATTAGTTTTTATTTCCTATTAAGCCTGTGCTTCTGACCAGCGAAGCTGAATAGACGCTTTAACATCACCAGATAGACAGAATGCATTCACTGCCAAGATGTCTGGGCCATCTGGGAATTTATAATCTCCTCCGAGAGGAGCACCTGATAATTCTTTAAGCTGATCAATATCAGCAGTAGTAACAACTGAGTCTTGTCTACTTGTACCAGCAACGAATGAGAAGATACGTTCTCCTGGTTGAGCATACGATCCACTAGACCATGTAATATCAGATTTGTTTGCAACTTGAGCAAAGCTAGGCTGTCCACCCTCTGCAGATCCTGATAGACCTTTCCATGTAGCATCTTGGAAGTTTTTAGGATTAATAATCCCTTGAATATGAACCTCACCGGATGATGATGAACCACGCCCACACACAACAGCACATTCTTTAAGTAGTAGCTGTGATCTGTTAAGAAGATCCTTGGCTCCAAGTCTACCAACTGATGAGTTAGATACAGAAGGTGCAAGTCTAAGCACAAAGGATGTGATAGGAGTTGTGACGATTTGGTCTAAACCAGAGTTATGTGAGTTAGAATAGTTGAAGATATAACCACGGTCGAAGTCAAAGTCTCCATCAATAACTAGGGCAGATCCCCAGTGAGATAGTGTTGGAGAACAAGTGTTTGAAATCTCAATGATACCTGTCTTATTACTATGTGTAGCAGCCGCACCAGCTGTAAGGTTATTTGTAGTACCTTGCTGATACTGCGTAAGTGTAGCTGATCTTGTACATCCTGTAAAGTTGCCAGCTCCTAAAGTTGTTGACCTACCTGTATATGAAATAATTTCATTATCAATCATAATAGTACCAGCATCATCAAACTCGCCTAAATCAGCAGCTGCAATAGTTGTAGTAGATGCGTTAATTGTTTGAGTTAGGTGTGTGATAGGTGAGTCATTCTCAATAGAGTATCTCACTGGAAGGTTACCAGACCGCATAAATGCTTCATTATTAATGTTGTTATTTTTCATTCTGTGAACCATAGTCCAATGACCATCTGGTCCACGAATCATAAAGTCGATGAATCCAGCTCCATACCATGAGTATTGGAAACCAACCATCTGCATTTTATTGACATCTAAGTTATGATGAGATGGGTTATGTGTTCCTGTGCCATCCATTGTATCCAAATTCCAACGTGACTGTGGTACTTTAATATCTGTAATAAGGTTACCTTTAATACCGGAGGCTGTAATGCCACGATAGTCAGGTGTCACAAACATAGAAGTATCAGAAGCAACTTGAGTCACAAAGTGAATCATACCACGGATAGAAATTCTATCTCCAGCTTTACACTGTTCTGTAAGTCTTGTATTAGATCCTGTGACTTCACTACCGTTAGCAGTAACACCAATTGTACCAGTAATCTGTTGAGTTGATGTACGTCTACAAGCATATAGTTGTTTACCATCCCACTCATAAAAGATTCCGTTAACGTCATCAAACATACCTGCTCGAACAGCTGCACCACGCCACTCAGTAACATACATTGTACATACTCTTTTGAGTACTGGATCTGTTGCTCCTAGAGTTTGAGTTGCTGCTACTCTATACACATAGTCATCTACGATAGAATCAACTGTATATGTTCCTTCATATCCAGATGTCTCAATACCTTCTAATCTAACTTTAGCACCAGGTTGTAATCCGTGGTCAATCTCATCAGTACCGATTGTAATAAGAGATCCAACAGAAGTACCAGCTGCAGATATAGACCTAACATCATAGTTAGGTGCAAAGAGTGTACCAGTTGAGAATAAGAAGCCTTTACCAGACTGATATCTGAAATACCTTTTACTAACACGTACAACAGAAGCCGCATATGTAGGTGTCTTTGTTTGTAGAATAACTCCACCATCTGCTGGTCTATGTAGAATAGTAGCGTTAGAAAGAGCATATAGTGTTATAGAACTAGGATTACTTACTACCGCACCTGATCTAGCACTAAATGTGAGAGATGTAAGTGATGGAGTTGATTTAATAAAGAAAGGTCCTGATGCATAGTCTCTATTAGTACCGCCACCAGTCTCAACGTGAATGTTTGTGCCTGGAATAAGCCCGTGAGGGTTAGTAAAGTTTAGAGTAATTACACTTGGGTTAGCACCATTAGATGTAGCAGAAGAAACTGGAATAGAAGCACCTGCATAAATACCGCCACCTCTTGTTAGTGTCTCTTCAGTGTGTAATGATTGTCCATTTGATGAACCAACAATACCTCGTGCATAGTATTTAATTTTTGTAGTATTAACAACTGTCTCAACAAGGAATGAACCATCACCCCGTGAGAAGCCTGGAACACCAGCATCTAGCCCTGATACGTTAACAACATCTCCGACAGCCAAACCGTGAGCAGATCCAAAGGTAACTGTAATTAATGAGTTTGTAGCAGAACCTGTATTGTAATTTGTAGTTACGGCTGTAGTTTCAATATCAACACCTTCGTTTTGATAAACGGATGGGTATCCTTTAACAGTACCATAACCAGCCCATTTAGTAGGCTGCAATCCATACTCAAAGTCAGCATCAATCATTGACTCTGGTAAGGATACTCTCATACGCTCAATAGCATCTGTACCAAATGCATAAGGTCTGACAGTTGTATCACCTTGTGGATCTTCTACAAAGATTTGCAGAATATCTGATGCTGACATACCTGAGGTAGATTTAGCTAATGTAAGTGTTGTAAATCCATTGTCTCTTGATATAACTGTAGGCCAGTTACCACCGTCGCCAGTGTTTTCTGTAGTGACTACAGCAGTTGTGCCGGCATGATCAGCTCCACCGAAGTTGTAAATAATCACATTATCGGTTACATTAGTGATGATTAGGAATTGGTCCAAAGTATAACCACCTGGTATTTGAATAGTACCGGCTCCGGCACCTGCTGGTGCAAATACATAATCACGAATTAATTGTTTTCCCATTGTCTATCCTAAAGCTATTGCGTATGCTATCGCATTTTGATTAAGTGTATCGGAATCTGCATTTACTCCAGCGGTACCTTGAAGACCAGTTGGTCCTCTTTGTCCAATAGCCGCAAATACGTTCCATGTGTTATTTATAAAGATAAAATCGACGGTGTTCTGACCAAGGTCAAGTCGGAAGTTATCTGCATTACCTTCAATTGTCTGCCCATTTCGTGCAACATCTAAGTAGTTTGTTGCATTCCAATTAGCTATATCTATAAAGTGAATTGTATTACCTGTTGCAGGGCTAGCAGGAAGAGTTACAGTAAATGCTCCACCAGAAGTATCAATTGCTAATCTATCTCCTGCTACCGCAGTGTAGTTGGCTGTCTTTACTTTATAGTCTGATTGGAATGCAGAGTAATCTGAATCCCAGCCTAAGTATTGTCCACGAAGTGCACCAAAGTTCCAAGTACCTAATTCAAAACTGCTGTGACCTACGTTAATAGTTTGATCAGCTGTTGATGAATCTAACCCATCTTGTATAAGATTTTGGAAAGCATAGAACTCGCCGTTAGATGCATCTCTAATGAAACCTGCTCGTCTGATAGTTGATCCACCATCTGTAGAGTATCTACCAACAAGACCAATATCAACAGCATCTGTTGTGTTGGAGTCTGCCAATTTAATCATGGCATTGGTAACTCTAAGATCAGTTACCTGATTGTTAATCTGATCACCACCAACAACAAGGTCACCGCTTACATTAAGGTTACCAGAGATAGTTGATCCGCCAGCAAAAGTAACTACTGAAGATGTACTAACATCCTGACCAATAGCAATAGAACCACTGCTAATAGTAACACCAGTGCCACCTGAGAAGTGAGCCCTTGTATCTGATGCAACAGGTCCTTGATATGTAATTGTACCATTAGAAGCATTATAACTAAGAGAACCATCACCACCAGCATCAGTTACAGATACTGCATTCTTTGCATCTGAATCTGCTCTTGCTGTAGTATAGTAAAGATTGCCACCTTCGGTTAGATTGCCTGTATTCTTAGTTGCTAATCTAGCATCAAAGTCAGAATCAACTCTTGTAGGTGTATAATATTTATTTGTACCTTCTGAAAGACCACCAGTGTTATGATTTGATAATGTAGAAACTTGACCTGTTAGGTTACCTAAAAAGTTACCTTGAGCCTGTACGTTACCAGATGTAATGATCTCAGAAGCACGGATATCACCGGATACACCAACACCACCAGCAACAACCAAAGCACCAGTTGTTTTGTTAGTAGATTGTATGTTTGATGGAATATCAACAATACCTGTCGAGTCAACAGAGAATAGTGTAGTACCAGTTGAAAGATCGTAGTTGGCACCAATATCTCTTTTAATTTTAAAGTTTGTTGTATTACCTTCATAACCAATAACAAAGTCATTAGCGCCTTGTACACCAGATATACCAATCGCATGATTGAACTGATCATTTTTACCAATAGAAACAATAGTATCTCTGGATGAGTCACCACCAAAGTGATATACAGTATGATTAGAGTCACCAAACGATGCTGCTGTATTAAATGATATACCAGAATACTCATGCATATGCATTGTAGATTGGTTACCAGCACTATCTTTAAATATAGGAGAGCTGATATTAGGTGCTGTAATAGTTTTATTTGTAAGAGTTTGTGTGCCAGTTATTGTGGCATAATCTTTGGCTAGTAAGTCTAGCCTATCACTATCCATAACTGCAACTACTCGAGCATCTGCTCTTGCATTAGTATAGTATAGATTAGAACCTTCGGCAAGATTAGCCGTGCTCTTAATAGCAAGTCTTACATCAAAGTCACTATCAGTTCTGGCACCAGTATAGTATAGATTAGAACCTTCGGCAAGATTAGCTGTTGACTTTGTAGCTAAACGTGTATCAAAGTCAGTATCTTTATATGTGGTTACACTAAATTGACCTGTAGTGCTGTTAAAGGATAAATCTCCTCCAGCCGATAGGTGAGCAAGAACATCTGCTTTTACAGGTCCTTGGTATGTAATAACACCTGTGCTATTGTTATAACCAAGGGAACCATCTCCACCGTTATCGGTTACTGAGATGGCAGTTCTGGCACCAGGTGTGATTCCTGCAACGGTTTGGTTTATTTTAAGTTGAACACCAGAGGAGTCAAGAAATCTAGCAATAGAGTTATTGGCAGCTTTATAGTAGATGTTACCATCTAAATAGTTTACGGCTAATTCGCCGTATTCTAAATCAGAACTATCCGGAGCCCTGTTCGCAACAGAACTCTTTTTATGAATTAATTTTACTGCCATAATGACCCTTAAAAAAGTTTATTACCGAACTAAAAAGCCCAGAAAGATATTGTCAAATGTATTTAGTATGTTCCACCATTAACTTCATGGATGATAACTTCACCCGCTCCGTCAACTGTAAAGAAGTCAGTGCTAAACTTAGCAACACCTAAGTTAGATGAAGATGCTATCTCAGCTGAGAATGTTAAAGTGTTAGCGTTATCATCATAAGCGATGTCTAAACCTTCACCCATTTGAATCATATCATTTAATCTATCATCAACACGCTCATTAAAGCCAACGCCATTAATCTTAAAGTCTAAACCTTGTGGAAGATTAATTGATCTATTGAAATCCCAGTTATCTGTACCAGCATTCCATAGAATGTTTGCACCAGCTGTAGATACTTCAATACCAGATCCAGTAGCAGCAGCTGAGTCAGCCGCTCCATCAGCAAGAACAATAGTTTTATCATCAACAGTCATAGTAGTTGAGTTAATGATTGTTTGAGTACCGTCTACTTGTAGATCACCACGGATGATAACTTTACCAGTAACAGCCATGTTGTTACCAGGATCAAGCCACATAAGAGCATTATCAGAGTCTGTTGTAGATAGAATGTTACCATTTAATCTAACATTATCAACATCTAATTGTGTCAACCCAGCAAGATCAGTAACTGTAGTACCTGGGTTTAGTCCTGTTGAACCAAGAGTTGTTGTTGCAACTGTAATAGCACCGGCACTATTACCGAAGTCTGTAGCATCAAATCTAGCAACACCAAGGTTTGTATCTGTAGCAACTTCTGCAGCAACTGTGATACCAGATCCAGATGCAGCAATATCAATTCCTTCACCACCACTAAATGTTAATGTACCACCGTTTAGAGCAACTGAACCAGATGTTGCATCACCTGCTGTTGTAAGTGTTGTAGAAATTGCAACTTGTCCAGCTGTAGTTAATCTACCTTGACCATCAACTGTGAATGTTGGAATCTGAGTAACAGAACCATATGATCCAGCTGTTACTGCAGTATTGTCTAAATTAAAAGTAACATTATCATTTGTAAGTGCAGCAGTTAATCCTGTACCACCGGCAAATTCTAGTAACCCAGTAGCCAAATTAATTGTATCAGAATCATTACCAACTTTAGCTGTCAGAGTAGCAGCATTATTGTATGAGTCTACATAGCCTTTAGTCGCAGCGTCAGCCGAATCTACCGGAGTAGCAACATCTTCAATCCTACTAAAGTTAATAACAACTTGACCTGTACCACTTGGTGATATGAAGACATCGCCGTTCGCATCATTTGCACTAATGGTATTACCATCAAGTGTCAGATTGTCAACAAGTAATTCGTTAATCTTTTTGTTTGCATCTACAAGTAATGCAGAGTTAGCAGTTAGAGTACCTTTAGCATGATCTAATTGCTGTGTAAAAAACTTACCACCAATGACTTCATGATTGGCAGCATCTCCACCAGTTTCTGTCCCATGTCCAAAATAGAGACGATCACCACCATTGGAACCGTTATCTGCTAAGGATGAATATGCCATTTCGCCGGCGGCTAGCGTAGAGGGATTTCCTGACGTAGCACTGCGTTTTAATCGTATTATTGATGCCATCAGTATTGGCCTCCGTTAAAGTTAGTATTTTCTAATTCTTGCTCGGCTTCAAATTTGCCTGTTGCCTCA
>Ga0206126_10006280_pt1 | contig 10587 bp, 6 predicted proteins | sample Helgoland_Spring_5_FD_148621 | JGI IMG/M metagenome (GOLD analysis project Ga0206126, IMG submission 148621) | Pelagic subsurface seawater microbial communities from Kabeltonne, Helgoland, North Sea - Helgoland_Spring_Bloom_20160412_1 | ecosystem: Environmental > Aquatic > Marine > Epipelagic ...
CCAAGGAATCGCCAACGCGGAAAAGACAAACACTCATTCTATCCCCTCGACTACTTACCCACCAAGGATACCAGCAAGACCCTGCTCGGCGAGGAACAGTGGGCCTGGCTCGAGCAAGAACTTCTCAAGCCGGCTGACTGCCGCATCATTGCCAATGGCACGCAATTCGGCATCGAATACAACGGCTACGAAGCCTGGGCAAACTACCCGCACGAGCAGGAACGCTTCATCCAGCTGGTCAAAAAAACACAGGCAAACAACCTTCTCTTCATCAGCGGGGACATTCACTACGCGGAAGTTTCCAAACTCGAGCACCCTGATTGCTACCCACTCTACGATATCACCGCCAGCGGGCTCAACCAGAGCTGGAAATTCGCCACGCCTAACAAAAACCGGATCGAAGGCCCGATCATGGATAATCAGTTCGGCCTGCTCACCCTGAATCTCTCTGCTCCTGAACCACACTTGATCGCCGAGATCTGGGACATCAGGGATAACCAACGGGTGGAGCATACCATCCCATTTAAAGAGATCCGCTTCGCGGGGAAATAAAGCCTGCTAAAAGCGAAAGCCTACGCAGATGCGCACACGGACCAGCCCAAGCTGATCACGATCAACTCCTGGAATAAATGGGTGTAGGGCAGCTATCTTGAACCGGACAAACGATTCGGCATGGGATACCTCGAAGCCGTAAAAGATGTTTTTGTTTCATAGAAGAACTGATGCGAATACAATCCTGGAATCTTCCGGCCCTTCAGCTTCTCCGCCAGATCGGTAATCCTGGCGCACCCAACAGGCATTGAGGCCACACCACTGATACGTCGCAAAAGTGCAACTTTTTGTCGCAATTTTCTGATACTCAGCAGGGCCCAGACTCGTAAATAGAATCATGACTTCACAACGCATGGTTAGCATTGCACAGCGCATCGCTCTCCCCCTTATCGGCCTCTCCCTCGTCGGCAGCTCTCTTGCCGAATCTGATCAAAACCCTGTAACACGCGGCACTGCCTCGGTGGAATTTGGCATGGTCAAGGGCGAGCAGGAAATGGTCGCCATCTCGGGCACGCGCAAGATCAGTGGCGTCTATCCCCACCTGACCACCTACTCGCAGAGCCGCAAGGATGGCAAATTTTTCAAGGACGGGCACGAGGAGTGCGGCATCGGCGCGGTGATACCCTGGGCGGACAGGCTGTGGATGATCACCTACGCCCCACATAAGCCGCGCGGTTCTGACCACAAGCTCTACTCGATCGACAAGGAGCTGAACATGACCATCCATGCCGAGAGTGTTGGTGGCACTCCCGCGGCACGCATGATCCACGAGGAGTCCCAACAACTCTTCCTAGGCCACTACGCCATTGATAAGGCCGGTAAGGTGCGTGCCATTGATCCCGGCAAAATGCCGGCCCGGGTCACCGCCATCATGCGCCACCTGAGCGACCCGGAAAACTACGTGTATCTCTACGATATGGAGAACATGTTTTATGAGGTGAATGTGCACACCCTCGAGTTCAAGCGCCTGTTTGAGGACCCCATCCCGGGATATCATGGCAAGGGTGGTTTCACCTCCCAGGGCAAGGTGGTGGTCAGCAACAACGGCGAGACCAGTGGCAAGCTAGACCGCTCTGAGCACTGGCAGGTTTCCAAAGAGTTCGCCAACAAGGGCCCGGAAGATCGTGGCTGCCTCGCCACCTTCGATGGCAAGACCTGGGAGGTCATCGAACGCCGCCAATACACCGAGGTCACCGGCCCTGAGGGTGTTGCCCCCACTGCCAATGGCAAGGATGATCCCGTCTGGGCGATCGGCTGGGACAAACGTTCCCTGCGCCTGCAGGTCATGGAGAATGGAAATTTCAAGACCTTCCTGCTTCCCAAAGGATGCCTCAATAATGATGCCAAACATGGCTGGTTCACCGAATGGCCACGTATACGCGACATCGGAGACAAGGATCTGCTCATGGATATGCACGGCATGTTCTTTAAATTCCCGAAGACCTTCAGCGCAACCAGCTGCGCAGGGATCGAGCCCATTGCCAGCCACATTCGTTACATCCCAGACTTCTGTTTTTGGAATGGCCAGTTGGTACTCGCTACCGACGAGGCTAGCATTCAGGGCAACCCGATGGTCGGCCAGCCGCAGTCCAACCTCTGGTTCGGTCAGATCGAGGACCTGAAAAAATGGGGCCCGCGCAATGCTGCCGGCTCGATTTATATGAATGATCCGGTCAAGGCCGGTGTCCCCTCCGACCCTTTTCTGATCCATGGATTTCCACGACGCGTGGTGCACCTCGCCTCGGATAAACCCGTCACCTTCAAGCTGCAGATTGACCGGGAGGGCAATGGCCAGTTCGAAGACTACCAAGTCATCGAGCTTAATGGTTACGCGCACCACATCTTTCCCAGAAATCTTAAAGCGCAGTGGGTCCGAGTGCACAGCGATCAGGACTGCAAGGCAAGCGTGTCCTTCCACTTCAGCGATGACATTTACCGCAACCCTTCTGAGGGCGAAGAACTTTTTAAAGCCCTCGCCAAAGTCGAGGATACGGCAGTCAACAGTGCCCTGCTGTTTCCCGCCAAACGCAATCGTCATCTGCGCGTGCTCAATGGCGAGCAGTCTTATGACTTCACCCAATTTGATTTCGACTTCCAGCCTACCAAGCCAGACGCCAGTTTGAGGAAAAAACTGACCGCCCACCCGGAGTTTTCGGTGGATGAGGCATCGGTCATTCTCGAAAGCAAGGAGGCTCGCTCCATCGTCGGCAAACAGGGCCGCGGAATCCGGCTACGCCTTCCTAAGGGCCCTAAGAGCTACGATAAACCTTTCACTTTTGGCCATCCCAGAATGCACCGGGAAGTCGAATCCGAGCGCATGCTGGCAAACATCCACGGCACCTTCTATGAGGTTCCCTTCTGGATCGTTGGCGATGCTCCACTCTACACCAAGATGCGCCCGGTCTGCACCCACAACCGCCAGATCAGCGACTTCACCACCTGGAATGGCCTATTAGTTCTGGCCGGACTCAAAGCCGATTCCATAGAATCAACGCACGTTTACAAATCAGATGATGGCAACACCTCCCTCTGGTTCGGCGGCATCGATGACTTGTGGAAATTCGGCAAACCCACTGGAGTAGGCGGACCTTGGAAAGACACGGTAGTGAAAGCGGGGATTCCCTCTGATCCCTACTTGATGACTGGTTATGACAAAAAGACCCTCGAGCTCAGTGCTGACAAGGATTGCACCATCACCGTGGAAGTCGATATTGACCACTGGACTGGATTCCATGCCTACAAGAGTTTCCAACTCAAGGCGGGAGAAACACTCACTCACCAGTTCCCCACCGGCTTTGCCGCCCACTGGGTGCGAGTCAAATCAGACTCTGATGCCAAAGCCACCGCCTGGCTGGTTTATGAATAAGGAAATGCTTGTGCCCATCAGATAGGGCCCAACAACCGCATCCAAGAGCAGCTCATACATCAGGAGCGGCATGCCCCCTGTCGCAAAAAGGTGGTTTTTTTGCGCAAAAAGACAGTCTCTGCTTTTGAGTAATGGGGTATTATTGCAGATACGAGAGTTGAGATCCCTGTATCTGTTAGCCTCTCTTTAAACAATCCTTAAAAACCCAACTATTAAACCCATGAAAAAGACATTCAAGACATTAATGACCGTAGCCGCTCTCGCTGCGTTGCGTTTACCCAGCGCTTCAGCCGCTGTCCTTGCAGAATATGATTTTAATACAGATCTCAATGCCTCAACTGCTGATGCGAATATCACGGTAGGAACTGTTACATCAGGTGCAGGAATTTCTGGGTCTGGCGAATCTGGCCGTTCTTCGTTTAGTAATTCACTCTATGCGCTAGCGAGTGCCACAAGTACAACAAGCATAAGCGTAGGGACTGCAATTGCTGCCGATGATTATTTTTCAGTGACCGTTGGTGCGAATTCTGGATACTACATGGATTTGGATTCGATTACACTTGATTATGGTTACACCAACAATAGTGGTTCATTTGGGGCAAAGGACCTCAAGGCATATATCTTCTCTTCGGTCGACGGTTTTGTCGATGCTGGTGATATTTTAGGTAGTGAAGTAATTCAAACTACTGTGGATAATAATTCACTCCAGTATCCTGGAGGATCGCCAAGTCTCACTGTTGATCTCAGTGCATACAGCTACGTTTGGTCAGGAGGCGAAATTGAGTTTCGCATCTACTTGGCAGATAATACTAACAGTTCCGCTTACGTCCACCGCATTGATAACGTTACCTTGAACGGCACGGTTGCTGTTGTGCCGGAGCCATCCTCAACCGCCTTGCTTGGCCTGGGAGGGCTTGCCGTTCTACTGCGGCGCAAGAGATAAGTAAGAGGGAAGCATGTGCTGAAAGCGCCCCGACGAACTCGGTGGCTGCTGGTAAGCGCGGCTCTTGGCTGAAAAATAACGGCGGATAAAAAACATGCTCACAACAAGCGGAGGCAGCTTGCTATGCCTCCGCTTTTTTATTGTAGCGCTAGCCTTGTCTCCTCAGGCTACGTTCATAACTAAATTTGAAAAAACTGAACCATGCCTACTGCTGATTGGACTGTTTTAATTGCCTACCTTCTCGGCACGGTGCTGATGGGTGTCTTGCTGGGTAGACTGGTCAAGAACTCCTCGGACATGTTCAGTGCCGGTGGCGAGTCGCCATGGTGGACCAGTGGGCTCAGTGCCTTCATGACGATGTTCTCAGCGAACACCTTTGTGGTCTGGGGCAGCATCGCCTTCGACGTCGGCATGGTCGCGGTGATGATCAACCTGATGTATGGCGTGGCAGCGATGCTCGTTGGCTTTTTTGTCGCCAGCCGCTGGAAGGCGATGGGCATTGAGACGCCGGCGGAATACGTCAAACTACGCTTTGGCAAAGGCGCACTGCATTTCTACACCTGGGCAATGATGGTGCTGCGTGTGGTGGGTACCGCTGCCGCACTTTATGCTCTCGCAAAAATCCTTGTCGCCCTGATGCCACTCGATGAGGGCAATCCCCTGCGTGACCCGGAGACCGGTAAACTCTCACTGCGCTGGGCGATCCTCATCTTCGGCTCTGTGGTGGTTCTCTACACCATGATCGGCGGCCTCTGGGCAGTGCTCATGACCGATGTGCTGCAGTTCATCATCCTCAATCTGGCCATCCTCTTTGTCGTTCCGCTCGCCCTGCATCAGGTGGGAGGTGTCAGCGGTTTTATCGAGCAAGCTCCAGACGGGTTTTTCGACCTTGTGAAGGAGGAGAAATACACCGTCTTCTTCCTCGCCGGCTGGGCGGCCATCCACTTCTTTATGATCGGTGCCGAGTGGGCCTTCGTGCAGCGCTTCCTCTGCGTGCCGACCCAAAAGGACGCCCGCAAGAGCACCTACCTCTTTGGCCTCCTCTACCTTGTCAGCCCGCTGCTCTGGCTGCTACCTCCGATGATTTACCGCGTCACCAACCCGGAAGCCGATGCCGAGCAAGCCTACATCCTCGCGTGTAAATCCGTGCTGCCCATCGGCATGGTCGGCCTGATGCTCGCCGCCATGTTCTCGGCCACTGCCAGCATGGTCAGCTCCCAGCTCAATGTATTCTCGGGAGTCCTCACCAACGACATCTACAAACCGCTCGCCAAGGCAAGCAACCCGCAATCCCTGCTGCGTGCCGGGCGCATCTTCACCATCTTGCTCGGCATTCTGCTGATCACGCTCGCCCTGCAGATCGAAAAACTCGGCCAGGTTAAGGACCTCATCATCAGTATTACCGAGCTCATGGTCGTGCCCCTGCTAGCCCCTTCCCTCTGGGGACTCTTTAGCCGCAAAATCGGTGGCCGCGCCGTGTGGATCACCGGCCTGAGTGGCTTTGCCCTAGGGGCTCTGATTCGCTTCGGCTTTGGAGCAGATGGCTTCCTGGCAAATATCCCCGCCCTGGAATCGCTCAACCTCTGGGTAACCTCCCACGCCAACTTCCTCAAAACCTTCACCGGTGTCATCTTCCCCGTCGCCGTGCTCGCCATCATCGAATGGTCTAGCAAGGGCGAAGACGCAGGCTGGAAAACCATCGCCTCACTGGCGCAACAAGAATCCGACGAAGAGCTGCAGCATCCGCCACAATCCAACCCGATCGCCGCCAAGGTAGTTGCAGTATGCCTCGCCGTCTGTGGTGCGATGATGTTTGCCCTGATCCTAGTCAACGAGAATTCTCACGGCATCCTGGCTGCCTTCGGTGCCGTTCTCTTCCTCATCTCCGGCACTATTATTTATCTCACCCGTGGCAAGTCGTAACGCCTGAATATCTGACGATAGAGAACCCCAATACGTAGCGTAACTGATACATGTCCAAAATTCATAAAGCCGCACTCCTGCTCCTCCTTACCTTCAGCTCAGCCTTTGCCCATGAAGAGCACAAGGACCAGCATCACTGGGAGATCCCCAGCAAGGACCCGGACCGCATTATCCTCACCTTTCTTGGCGACCCAGCTACCAGCCGGGCAGTGACTTGGCGCACGGACAATACCGTTCCCCAGGCCGTGGCTCAAATCGCCGTTGCCGGAGTAAATTCCGAATTTGCCGAGAAAGCACTCACCGTGGAAGCGCAGCTGGAACCCTTCGATCTTGGCATGGATAAAAAAAATGCCCCGCTCACTGTTCACTACCACAGCGTCAACTTTGAAAACCTGCAGCCTGACACCCTTTATGCCTATCGTGTCGGTTCCGGCAAAAACGATTTTTCCGAGTGGTTGCACTTCCGCACCGCCAAGAAAGGCTATGCTCCCACCCAGTTTGTCTACTTTGGGGATGCCCAGAACAACATTCTCTCGCACTGGTCACGTCTGATTCGCATGGCCTATCAAACTGCTCCCAATGCCACCTTTGCCATCCACGCCGGCGACCTCGTTGATCAGGCTCACCGTGATCAGGAATGGGCGGAGTGGTTCAAGGCAGGAGGATTCATTCACCGCCAGTGGACATCCGTTCCCGCAGCGGGCAATCACGAATACAAGCCCTTGGGCGATGCTGGCCGCAAACTCTCCATCCAATGGCGCCCCCAATTCACCCTTCCTGTTGAAAAAGACTTACCCGAGGAACTCCACGAGACTGCCTATACGATCGACTACCAGGACATCCGCATTATCGTGCTCGACTCCAACTCGAAGCAGGGAGATCAACGCGATTACCTCGAACGCCAACTGAAAAACTGCACGGCCAAGTGGAAAATCGTCACCTGCCACCACTCCATTTTCTCCCCGGTAGCGAAGCGGGACTTCAAGTATGGCCGCGAACACTGGAAACCCCTGCTTGACCAATATGGTGTAGACCTCGTCCTCAACGGCCACGACCACAGTTACGCCCGCGGGCACGTGCGCCACATTGATGCCGATACAGGAGAAGAGGGCGATCTCGGGGCGGTTTATGTGACCTCCGTCAGTGGTCCCAAGCAATATGCTGCCGACCCCAAGGAAATGGAGCGTTACGGCAAAGACGGCTATCAGCCCGACAAGCGCACCAATCTGGTCCAGTTCTTCCAGGTCATCACAGTGGAGAATAACACGCTCAACTTCGTCGCCTACAATGTTCTCGGGCAAGAGCACGATCAATTCACCATCACCAAAGACTTCAAGACCAACAAAAAGACGTGGCTGCGCCAAAAGTAGTCATTCATCTATTGCCTCACTGAAAACCCATGATCATCGAACCCGCTAGCGAAGGCCGCACCCTACGCACGGAACAACTCAGCGCCGACCTCGTGGTGATCGGCGGCGGCCTCGGGGGAACCTGTGCCGCCATCACGGCTGCTCGCGAAGGTCTCAAAACCATCCTCGTCCAGGACCGCCCTGTGCTGGGTGGTAATGCCTCCAGTGAGGTCCGCCTCTGGGTGCTAGGTGCCACCTCCCACATGGGCAACAACAACCGCTGGGCCCGCGAGGGTGGTGTGATGAATGAAATCCTCGAGGAAAACCTCTACCGCAACCGCCAGGGCAATGCCATCATCTCCGATACCATCCTGCTTGAGAAATGCCTGCTCGAAGAGAACCTCACCTTGCTGCTCAATACCGCCGCCTTTGAGGTAGAAAAATCCGCTCAGGGAAATGGCGATACCATCTCCGCGGTTCACGCCTTTTGTTCGCAAAACTCAACCCGCTACCACCTCAGCGCTCCTTACTTCTGTGATGCTTCAGGAGATGGCATTGTCGGCTTCATGGCGGGAGCCGCCTTCCGCATGGGTGCGGAGTCAAAAGAAGAATTCGGTGAGGGCTTTGCCCCCGATGCTTCCTACGGTGAGCTGCTCGGTCACTCGCTTTATTTCTACACCAAGGACACCGGCTCCCCGGTGAACTTCACCGCCCCCAGCTGGGCGCTCAAGGACATCACCAAGATTCCGCGCTACCGCCAGTTCAATACCAACATGCAGGGATGCAACTTCTGGTGGATCGAATACGGCGGCCGGCTCGATACCGTCCATGAGACCGAAACCATCAAATGGGAACTCTGGAAAGTCGTCTACGGCGTCTGGGATCACATCAAAAACTCGGGTGAGTTTCCCGATGCTGAAACCCTGACCCTCGAGTGGGTAGGCCACATTCCTGGTAAGCGTGAGAGCCGCCGCTTCGAGGGTGACTACATGATCCGCCAGCAAGATGTCATCGACCAAACTCACTTCAAAGACGCCGTCGCCCACGGCGGCTGGGCCATTGATCTGCACCCCGCCGATGGTGTTTATTCTGAAAAACCTGGCTGCACTCAGTGGCATTCCAAGGGCACCTACGGCATCCCTTACCGCTGCTACTACAGCCAGAATATCAACAACCTATTCCTCGCCGGCCGCATCATCAGTGCTACCCACGTCGCCTTCGGCTCTACCCGTGTCATGGCCACCTGTGGTGCTGGCGGCCAAGCTGTCGGCACCGCCGCTGCTCTCTGTAAAAAGCACCACTGCTCGCCGCGTAATCTCAGCAGTGGCGAAAAACTCACTGAGCTACAAACTCGCCTGCAACGTAGCGGCCAGTTCCTACCCGGTATTGCTGATGAGGATTCCGCAGATCTCGCTCGTCAGGCAAACATCTCTGTGAGTTCATCTCTCGAGCTTGCTACCCTCAAGGGTGATGACGACTGGCTGCCGCTCGAGCACGCCCAAGCCATGCTTCTCCCGCTCGCCTCAGGCCCTTGCCCAGACTTCACCCTCGATCTCAAAACCGATACTGATGCCACGCTTCTTGTCTCTCTGTGCAGGGCAGAAAAACCGGGCAACTTCACCATGGATGAATGCCTGCAAGAACTCGAGCTCGAGCTCAAAGCCGGTAGCAGCCAAGTTCCGATCAGCTTCCAAACCGAGATCACACGTGCAGGTTACCACTTCCTCAAAATCAGCGAACACCCAGCCGTGCAGGTGCGCTTCAGCAGCGAACGCCTGAGCGGAATCCTCGCCGTTTCCAGTTCCTTTAACAAAGCCGTCGCCACCACCAACAAACAATCGCCCACCGAAGACATCGGGGTGGAGAGCTTTGAGTTCTGGCTACCCCAACGCCGCCCAAAAGGCAAAAACATCGCCCTCACTATCGAGCCCCCGCTGAGTCCCTTTGGCCCAGAGAACCTCGTCACCGGACCCGCACGCCCGACCGATCAGCCCAATGCCTGGATTGCTGACCCCGCCGACCAGCAAGCTAAGGTCGAACTCAACTGGCAACAGCCCGTTAGCCTGCAGCACATCTGCCTCGAATTCGACCCCGACTGGGATCACCCGATGGAATCCGTACTGATGACCCATCCCGAGGAAGTCTCCCCCTTTATGGTCAAGGATTTCGACCTCGTCGATGCCTCAGGCAACACCCTCGCCGCCGTGCGTGACCACCACAGTGGCCACTTCAGCCTCGATCTTCCCGAGGCCATCACCACCACCTCACTGACACTGCAGATCCTCGCCACCCACGGCAACCCTGCTGCCCTGTTCCGCATGCGTGTCTACTAAACAACAATGACGAGGCAGCTCCTAAGCCAGGCCGGGCCTCATCAAGCGGCTTCATCCGCGGGAAATGCCGCCCCCTTTTTCTTAGTAGCCGTGCAGGTTGATATCCTCACTCTCTACCATCGATACCCGTTTCCCCATCTTCTTTTGAATCACGCGGAAATGCTGTCTTTCATCGGGCGTGATCAGGGAAATGGCATCGCCGGGTGAATCCGCTCTACCGGTCCTGCCAATGCGGTGGATGTAGTCTTTCGGTGATCGCGGCAGCTCGTAGTTGATCACGCACGGTAGATGCTCGATATCAATTCCTCGGGATAAAAGGTCGGTTGCAACAAGCACCCTCAGCTCACCTGCCTTGAACTCCTTGAGCATATCCCGTCTGAACTGCTGACTCTTCTTGGCGTGAATCGCTGCGGCATCGATTTTATTTTTAAGTAGCTTGTCGACAATGCCATCCACCTTGTGCGTGGAAGAAGCGAATACGAGCACCTGTTGTAAATCATGATGTTTGATCAGGTAACGTAACAAGGGGCCCTTGCGCTCTTCTGATACAAAGTAGCCCAGCTGATGAATCAGCTCATCCTGCTCTGCACCATCCTCTGTGTCCGTTCCATGCTGAGTATC
>Ga0206126_10006285_pt1 | contig 10579 bp, 8 predicted proteins | sample Helgoland_Spring_5_FD_148621 | JGI IMG/M metagenome (GOLD analysis project Ga0206126, IMG submission 148621) | Pelagic subsurface seawater microbial communities from Kabeltonne, Helgoland, North Sea - Helgoland_Spring_Bloom_20160412_1 | ecosystem: Environmental > Aquatic > Marine > Epipelagic ...
GGATACGCTGGGCGCTGGCTTTACGTTGGCATCGCAAGACCTGGATATTCGCGGGGCCGGCAATTTGTTGGGCGAAGAACAGTCGGGCCAAATGCGTGATGTGGGCTTTGAACTATACCAATCGATGCTAGAAGAGGCGATTGCAAAGATTAAAGCAGGTGAAATGCAAGGCCTGTCAGAAGCAGATGAGCAGTGGGCCCCGCAGATCAATCTGGGCGTCCCGGTTCTGATCCCAGAGGCATATGTACCGGATCTGGATGTGCGCCTTGGCCTTTATCGCCGTCTGTCAGGGCTATCCACCAAGGTTGAACTCGAAGGATTCGCGGCCGAGCTGATCGACCGCTTTGGCGCCCTGCCGCGCGAGGTCAATACATTGATGCTGGTGGTTCGGATCAAAGCCATGTGCAAACGTGCAGGCATCGCCAAGCTCGACGGCGGCCCCAAAGGTGCAGTGATCCAGTTTCATAATGACAAATTCGCGTCGCCGCAGGGGCTTGTTGCGTTCATCGAAGGCCAGCGTGGCCTTGCCAAGGTCAAGGACAATAAGATCGTCGTGCGCCGGGACTGGAAAAAAGATAACGACAAGATCAAGGGCGCCTTTGCCATCGCCCGCGACTTGGCCGAAAAGCTCATCGCTGAGAAAAAGGGAAAGACCAAGATCTGAAATCATGGCTCGGAATAGCGTCGGGTACAGTGCTGAGCACGCGGGTACCGACCTTTTTTAACCGTCCCTCGCAAAATAGAAAACCAGTTTTGCGAGGCACGGCTTAATCTTAATCTGTTTCTTCGATTTGTCGCATTAAATGCATCAGTACACCTGCGATGACGCACAGGGCCAGAACTGTGTTCGCCAAATTCAATGTTGTGCTTTCAAGGGCCAGCGAGATCATAGACGCAAAGCAGGCGCCCAAGATCGTCGAAACTGACCCTATCACCGAAGCGGCCATGCCTGCGATGTGCCCCATTGGTTCCATCGCGATGGCATTGAGGTTGGCGACGGTCAGCCCGCTTTGGAACATCACGCCAAACTGCCAGATGATGTAAAAGACAAAAAGCCCCGCACTGGTGTTAAGTTGGATAAGGACAAAGGCCGTTGACATGATCAATTGAGCAGTAATTGCCCATGTCACCAGCCTGCGCATGCCAAAACGCCCGACGATGGTCGCATTGAGCAGGCTGGAAATGCCAGACACCATTGCAATGGCACCAAACCAATAGGGAAAGCTCGCAGCGCGATCAAAGGTCAGATCAAAGATCGGTTGCACCATGGTAAGGGTACTAAACAATATTGTCATCATCAGCGTCTGCACGAGAATTGACAGTCGCACGGTCCGATGGGTCGCAATCTGGCGCAGTGCGTCAGTTATTAAGGACCTGCTTAGGGGGCGGCGATCATTAACTGGTAGCGATTCTGATATGCGCGAGCCGAACCATATAAAAAGGATCACGCCAAACAGCACAAACGCCCCAAAGATCATACGCCACCCAAAGACATCGCTGATCGTGGCGCCAATCAGCGGCGCGACGCCCGGCACAAGAAGAAACACCATCATCGTGAAGGATAAGATGCTGGCCATCTCCCGACCTGAAAAGAGGTCGCGCATAATTGCGGCCGAAACAACTCGCGGCCCTGCTGCACCCAATCCCTGCAGCATGCGTGCAGCCAGCATCATTTCGAGCGTCATGGCACGCCAGCTAAGAACTGAGCCAATGGCATAAATCGCCAGTCCTAAATACAGTACTGGTTTGCGTCCCAGCGCATCTGACAGTGGGCCCATGAAGAATGTACCAATACCCATACCGACAAGGAAAAACGTCAATATTAAAGCGACTCGCGATGGTTCGCTGGGCGTTAGATCTGCTGCGATCATGGGCAGTGCCGGCAGCATTGCGTCGATCGCGAAAGCGATCGTCGCAAACATCATTGCCATAAGGGCAATGAATTCAACTTTGCTCAGTCTCTGCCCTTTGGGGGTAGTTGCATGGGTAATGGGAAACACCTAACTAATGACGCACTATCGCGTCACTTTGGAGACGTATCATGTATTTTGCAACCACCAATAGTTGCATCATGTATTAATTTTTGGCGTTTTGTTAACTATCAACTGTGACCTCAAGCTTTTCACAAGAGTTTTGTCAATCTTTCTGCTCACTTAATTCACTTATTACCCGTGCCCACATTTCTGGCGGCTGCGCCCCTGGTACAGCGTGCTGGCCAGCTACAATAAAGGTCGGAACCGAAGCTACGCCCATTTTGCGTGAATGCGAATCGCGCGCCGAAATGTCGTCGCGGTCGGCCGATGACTCAAGTAGCCGCGCTACAATACTTGCATCCATTTCGATCCCGTCAGCAATGTCAGCAAGAACTTCGGGGTTGCCGATGTCTCGCGCTTCGACAAAATAGGAATTGAAAAGCGCTGAAACGGCGGCGGTCTGTTTGCCTTCTATGCCCGCCCAGTGGATCAGACGGTGTGCATCCAGCGTGTTTGGGGTACGCTTCATTGCTTCGAAATCGATCTTGAGGCCTGCCTTTTCGGCGTGCTCTAGGACGGGCGCATAGGCGCGCACCGCGGCTTCTTTGCCGCCAAACTTGCCTTCCAGATAGGCGCGCCTGTCCATGCCGTGCGCGGGCATATCCGGGTTCAACTGGAAGGGGTGCCATTCGATCACGAATGGGTGGTCGGGATGTGCGGCCAGAGCACGGTCCAGATGTGCCTTTCCGATATAGCACCAAGGGCAAATGGGGTCGGACATAATATCAAGCTTGACCGGATCGGGCATGTTTTGGACCTTTTTAGGACGTGGGCCAGAACGCGGGCAGGCGTCGGCGCAGGAGTTTGCCGTTTGCGCCGGTTGGCAGATACGGCACGTGAAGATAAGCGCGGGGCTGTTTGAAATTTGCAAGCCTGTCTCGGGCATAAGCTTGTAAGGTAGCTTCGTCCAGAGGGGTGGGGCCGGTGTAGAAAGCGACGATGATACGGGTCCCGGTTTTAACCTCAACCTCAGCCGCGCCAATGCCGGTCAGGCCGGGAGTATCAGCCAGCGCGGCTTCAACCTCGACAGGTGAGACACGAAAACCGCCCGCGTTCATCATGTCATCGTTGCGGCCCAGATATGTGATCTGGCCATCCGCCCCCATTTTTCCGATGTCGCCGGTCAGGAACCAGTCGCCTTGGAACTTTTCCGCTGTCTCGTCAGGTTGGTGCAAGTACCCTAACATTAGGCCTTGATCGTTGCGATGCACGGATATGATGCCGGGCGTGTCGGCTGGTGCGGGGCCGTTAGCCCCAAGAATGGCCACCTTTCGGCCCGGTTGCGGTTGCCCTATCGTTTCAGGGCCGCCCGGAGCATCTGGGCAGGCAGAAATGAAGGTAGAACATTCCGACATGCCGTAGGCCTCAAAGAGTGGAGTGCCAGTTGCTTTAGTCCACGCTGCGTGCGTTGAGATCGGCAGCTTTTCCCCCGCGCTTAGGCCGTGGCGCAGGCTGGGCGCCTTGATTATGGTGCCGCTCGCCAACATCTGCCGATAGACGCCGGGTGCTGCCGCAAAAATTGTAGCACGTTCTTGGACCAATAGATGTGGCAACGCGTCCAAAGGGGTGCCTGGCGCGAGAATCAGGGCCGTGGCACCTAATGTCCAAGGGTCCATCAGCCCGGTGCCCAAAGTGTATGTCCAGTTGAAAGCGCCGGCGTGCATCATCACGTCATCCGGCCCCAACCCATACCAGCCTTGATGCATCATCTGCCGGGCCCAGATTGCACGATGCGCGTGCGCCACCGCGCGGGGGTGACCAGAGGTTCCGGATGTGTAGATCACATAGCCTAACCTGTCAGGATCGCCCATGTGCCATTTTGCTGGTGTCAGACCGCGCCAGTCGCGCAAGGTCTCCAACTGGACTTCAGGCGGGCCGGGGGCGCTGTCCACGTTTGGATCACGTATGACCATACTGGGGGCCAGATCGGCGATGATGCGTGCAACCTCTGTCTTGGTCAGGGCAGCGGATGTCGGGACGGGCACCAATCCCGCGGCCAGCGCACCAAGATAGGCGATGGGAAAGTCTGGCGTATTGCCGAGCCGCATCAATACGATGTCACCGGGTCGTAGCCCTTGGTTTAGCAGGCCTGTAGCCGTTCCCAGAACGGCTCGTTTCAGTTGGCTATAGCTGAAACTGTGGTCAGGTGTTGCCGCATCTTTGGCCACAACGCGCAGTGCAAGTTTGTCGGCGATGGAATCCGCGTGGCCCAGAACGTGGGCCGCCATGTTGAACGGTTTGGGGCAGGGCGGAAAAGGGGAGCTATCGAAGACGCTGGTCATGAATGATCGCTAGCGGGCAGAGCGGGCCGTTGCAAGCCTGCAGGTCGCGTCATATAGAGGTTGTATGCAAGGAAGAGACCCCAAAAGCCTTATCCAGATTGCCCGCGCCGGAGGTGAGGACGCGCCAGCTGAACCGCTTGATTTGGGTGTTCGAGTGCGCGAGTTGCGCAAGGCCCGCGACTGGACGCTGGAACAGGCGGCAAATCAGGCAGGACTGGCGCGGTCGACTTTGTCCAAAATTGAAAACGGTCAGATGTCGCCCACTTATGAGGCGCTGAAGAAGCTTGCGACTGGCCTGCAGATTTCAGTACCTCAGCTGTTTACACCGCCAGAAAAAAGCCAGGTTAACGGCCGTCTTGCTGTGACTAAGTCGGGCGAAGGAAACGCGCAGGCCACGGTTACCTACGAGCATGAATTGCTGGCCGAGGCGCTGACAAAAAAACAAATGCTGCCTTACCGGGCCCGCGTCCGCGCGCGCTCAATGGATGAATTTGACGGTTGGGTACGGCACGACGGCGAAGAGTTTTTGTATGTGCTGACTGGGGTGGTTCTGCTTTATACTGAATTTTACGAACCAATCGAGATGCGGCGTGGCGACAGCGCCTATTACGACGCAACCATGGGACACAATGTTGTGTCGATCAGTGGCGAGGACGCCACGATCTTGTGGGTAACATCACTGGCCTGAGCATCGTGCGCTTGCAAGTCTTTAGAGCGCTACGTGGGGCATTGGTGATTGGTTAGCGTGTTTCTTGCGAAGTTGTATGTCACGATCTGGAAGGCAACATAGCCGCCGTCTTTTTTCAGTTCAGGCGTGATTTAGTGCCAGCTCCAAATCGGTTCCCATTCCTTGATCGCTTGCAAGGGCAGCTTTACTGGCCAAAGATGGTCGCGGAAGCCATCGGTTGTAGAGCCAAACGTAGCGGTATGGCGTGGCTGGCATGTATCAATATTTGTGGGCAATTCGTTAGTGACCGGCTGCCATGCTTGTCCGATGACTTGGCCCTGTTTGAATCTCTGGATCAATTCCTTCTCTCAGTGAACCACCCGAAAGGCGGCGTCTAACACTTCCTAACGTTCTGCATTAAATGTAAAAAGTTGCTCGCCGGCTATATTGTGCCCATCTATCAGCACCTGCGCTATGTTCGAAGTTAACCACGCTTCAACCTGCTTGGCCAAATGGTGATTTATATGCGTGTGCAGCTTGGGATTGACCGGAATAAATGCGTATTGATTGAACAAGATCGGATCGCCGGAATAAAGTAGCAATAGATCCTGCTTGTTGCCAAAGTTGAGCCAGCTTGCCCTATCTGCCATAATATAAGCGTCTAGGCCCGCGGCGGTGTTCAGTGCAGCGCCCATACTCGCGCCTGTGGCATTGTACCAACGGCCAAATTGCGTCGGGTCTGCACCTGCTGCTGCCCACAATGACAGCTCTTTTTTATGTGTGCCGCTATCGTCACCACGACTTACAAAGGTCGCACCGCCTTGGCGTATCTGCTCGAGCGCAGTGATTGCGTCTGGTGCTTTGGCGATGTTGGCTGGGTCTGACGCGGGCCCCACAAATACAAAGTCATTGAACATGATCTGCCGTCTGTGGGTGCCATAGCCAGCTTTTAGGAATGCGTCTTCTGCGGTTTTGGAGTGGACCAGGATGGCGTCTACGTCGCCCGCTTGTCCAAGTCGGATGGCCTGACCGGTGCCAACCACTAATAATTGAACCTCGATTCCTGTATCTGCCGTAATTGCAGGCAACAGCACGTCCGCCAGTCCAGAATTGTGAAAACTCGTGGTCACGGCCAGCCGCAAAATTTCGGCGCGCGCCTCAATGCCGATAAACATTAGGCAAGCGACAAGAAAGCGGATCATTCGATGATATCCCCATTCAAAAATGCGCGCGCTTCGACCGTTTGTTGAGCGTCAAAGAAATCTTTTGCTGTAGATTGCTCTCGGACGTTTCCATCCAAAAGGAACACAATGTCACTGGCAAGTCGCCGAGCCTGGCCCAGATCGTGCGTCGCCATGATGATCCGCGTTCCTGAAGCGCATGAGTCGCGCAAAAGGGTCTCGATTTCGCGGGTAGAACGACCATCAAGATTGGCGCACGGCTCATCCAGAAACAGCACCTTTGGGTCCCGGATTAAAGCCCTTGCGAGGGCCAGCTTTTGCTGTTCGCCTCCTGACAACCGCGTGGCAGGCCGATTTAGCGCATCCTGTAGGTTAATTCGCTCAGCCCAGTCCTCAACGCACGCGTTGATCTGTGACTTGTGAAACTTCCGCAGCTGTAATGGATACGCTAGGTTTTGCCGCACCGAGCGGCGGAGCATGATCGGCTTCTGAAACACATAGGCTTGCGCCTGGCGGGCGTCGACGTCGGCAACCGACCATGTGACCAACCCGCTAGAAAGCCGTTCAACGCCGTGCAGCACTTTGAGCAGTGACGTCTTGCCCGACCCATTCGGGCCCAACACGATGGTGAAACCTGTAGCCGCAAGTGTCATGTTGATAGGACCAAGGGTTCGGGTGCCGCGACGCGTAATAACAGCTTGTTTTAGGGTAACAGACATCTGTTGGGTCACCACCTTCCCTCCCGTTCCGTACGCGACAGCGCATGGATCGATATATTGACCAAAAGCGCCAGCATGATCAGCACAAAACCCAGACCAAGCGCCAAAGCGAAATCGCCTTTGCCGGTTTCAAGCGCGATGGCGGTCGTCAGCACGCGCGTTGCATTGTCGATGTTACCGCCGACGATCATGATCGCACCCACCTCGCCGATGGCGCGGCCAAATCCTGCCAGCGCCGCTGTCAGCAGAGTGCGGCGACCGTCGCGGATCAGCGTTAGAATGCGCTGACTTTTAGTGCTATTTAGCGATATCAGAAGATCGTGATACTCCGCCCAAAGTTCGCGCATGGCTTGGTGCGTGATAGATGCAATCAGCGGTGTGATGATGATGACTTGTGCTATGATCATCGCTGTCGGTGTGAACAGCAGCCCCAAGACTCCGAAAGGACCTGATCGCGACAGCAATAAATAAACGATCAACCCGACGACAACGGGCGGCAGGCCCATCAATGCGTTGAGTGATGCAATCGCCGTTCGTCGGAAACGGAAGCGGCTTAGTGCCAACCAAGTGCCAAAGGGCAACGCAAAAATCGATGCGATAACAAGCGCCGATAGGCTCACTTGCAAAGATCTCAGTGTGATTTCCACCAGATCGGCGTCCAGTGTCATGATTAGCCGGAATGCGGCCTGTATGCCCGCCCAGATTTCATTCATATGCAGCGGTCCGATCTTTTGCACAGCAGCTTAGTCAAAAAGGCGACCCCCCGAATTTATGGTGCGGTCCTGACGTCGAAAGAGTGTCTGCGCAAGGATCAGCTTTGCCCCGACCACAACGACTGCGTTGGTTGTAAATGCGACAAGCAGGCGCTTCGTGTTATATTTTTGCTGTATTCGGTGCCTTGTATAAGCTTTACAAGCAACGCATGCTTTTCATGTCGTCCTGTGACTGATCCGTGATTGCGGCATCACTATAAGCCGGATGATTTATGCCTCTCAAATTCGAAGGGCCGCCCAAAGGCGACCCTGTCGATACCGAATAAACGATAAATTGGAGCGGGCGAGGCGATTCGAACGCCCGACCCTAACCTTGGCAAGGTTATGCTCTACCCCTGAGCTACGCCCGCTTCCTTGGGTGAGCGGGAGATACCCACCTCTGGGCCGTGCCGCAAGGGGTAAATTGCGGATTTGAGCAAAAAAGACTTGGCGATCTTTTAGGTCAGGCCTTGGATTCAATCAAATCCCAACGGTTGCCAAACGGGTCGCGAAAAACGGCGACGGTGCCATAGGGTTCGTGCCTTGGCGTTTCTTCGAACGTGATCCCGTGGCGCGTCAATCGAGCGTGATCGGTGGCAAAATCAGCCGTATGCAGGAACAGCTGCACCCGGCCACCGGCCTGATTGCCCAAGGCGGCGCGTTGCGCATCGGTATCAGCGCGCGCCAGCACGATCCGGAGCGGGCTGTCCGGGGCTTGCACCAACACCCAGCGTTTGTGGCCCTGTGGAATATCTTCAACAAGTTAAAAGCCTAACGTCCCGCAAAAGAACGCGATTCCGGGCTCGTAATCCGGCACCAGCAGGGAGAAGGCCCCCAGATGCATGGGGCGCTATTCCAGCTCGACCAGCAGATCCTTGGCATCGATCTGGCCGCCGGGACCCACATGCACGGCTTTGACCACCGCATCGCGTTCGGCGTGAATGCCGGTTTCCATCTTCATGGCTTCGATGGTCAGCAGCAGGTCACCTTCGCTGACTTCCTGGCCGGGCTGCACGCCAATGCTGGCCACAACGCCAGGCATCGGTGCACCGACGTGATCGGCGTTGCCCGCTTCGGCTTTGGGGCGTTTCACGGTTGTTGATTTCACCATACGGTCGGGCACACGTATGGCTCGCGGTTGCCCGTTGAGTTCAAAAAAGACCTTGGCTTCGCCGTCTTCGTTTGTTTCGCTCACGGCTTGCAGTCGAATTTCCAGCGTCTTGCCAGGATCGATCTCGGCGGTGATTTCCTCGCCCGGTTGCATCCCGTAAAAGAACGTTAGCGTGGGCAAGATCCGGACCGGGCCATAGGTGCGATGACGCCCCATGTAATCAAGAAAAACCTTAGAATACATTAGGTAACCGCTCAGGTCCTCATCATCGACGACGCGCCCCTGCATTTGCTGGGACACATCTGCGCGCATGGCTTCAAGGTCGACCGGCGGCATATCTGCGCCGGGACGCTTTGTGCTGGCAGGTTCACCCTTGAGGATTTTGCTCTGAATGGCTGTTGGGAACCCGCCTGGGGGCTGACCAAGATTGCCGCGCATCATGTCGATGACACTGTCTGGAAAGGCCACATCTTTGTCGGGGTCCTCGACTTCGGTGCGGGTCAGGTTCTGGCTGACCATCATCAACGCCATGTCGCCCACAACCTTGGACGAGGGCGTCACCTTGACGATATCGCCGAACATCTGGTTCACGTCCGCATAGGTGCGTGCAACCTCGTGCCAGCGTTCCTCAAGCCCGAGTGAGCGCGCTTGCGCCTTAAGGTTGGTGAACTGACCACCGGGCATTTCGTGCAGGTATACTTCGGAAGAGGGGGCCTGCATGCCGCTTTCAAAGGCGGCATACTGGCCGCGCACCGTTTCCCAATAATCAGAGATGTCGCGGATTGCATGGATGTCGAGGCCGGTGTCGCGATCGGAATGCGCGAGCGCCTCGACCACCGAACCCAACGTGGCCTGTGACGTGTTGCCAGACAGGGCGTCCATCGCACAATCCACGGCGTCCACGCCCGCCTCGGCTGCGGCAAGGATCGTAGCACAGGCGATGCCGGCTGTGTCATGGGTGTGGAAATGGATGGGCAGGCCCACCTCTTGCTTGAGCGCCTTGACCAGAGCGCGTGCGGCCGTGGGTTTGAGCAGCCCGGCCATGTCCTTGAGGCCCAGAACATGCGCGCCCGCTGCTTTCAGCTGGTTGCCCATGTCCACATAGTATTTCAGGTCATATTTTGCCCGGTCGGGGTTCAGGATATCCCCGGTATAACAGATTGTGCCCTCGCAGATCTTGTTCTGCGCCTGGACAGCATCCATTGCGACACGCATGTTCTCGACCCAGTTCAGGCTGTCAAACACCCGAAAGACGTCAATGCCGGTTTCTGCAGCCACGCGCACGAATTCCTGAACCACGTTATCGGGATAGTTGGTATAGCCAACCCCGTTGGCACCGCGCAGCAGCATCTGGGTCATCAGGTTGGGCATGCGTTCGCGCAAATCGCGCAGACGCTGCCAGGGGCATTCCTGCAAGAAGCGGTAAGCCACGTCAAAGGTCGCGCCGCCCCAACATTCAACCGAGAACAGCTGTGGCAGGTTGGCGGCATAGGCGGGCGCCACTTTGATCATGTCGTGGCTGCGCATGCGCGTGGCAAGCAGCGACTGGTGCCCATCGCGCATCGTGGTATCAGTGATCAGCAGCTGTTTTTGCGCCTTCATCCAATCGGCAACGGCTTGTGGTCCCTTTTGCTCTAGCAGATTGCGTGTACCCATCTGTGCATCGGTTTTTAAAGCAGGTGGGCGTGGCACCTTGAGGTCGGCGCGTGGGCGCGGTCGGTCCTTGACCTCCGGATGACCGTTTACCGTGATGTCTGCGATATAGGTCAGCACCTTGGTCCCACGGTCGCGACGACGTTTGAAGGCGAACAGGTCCGGCGTCTCGTCGATGAAC
>Ga0206126_10006287_pt1 | contig 10577 bp, 14 predicted proteins | sample Helgoland_Spring_5_FD_148621 | JGI IMG/M metagenome (GOLD analysis project Ga0206126, IMG submission 148621) | Pelagic subsurface seawater microbial communities from Kabeltonne, Helgoland, North Sea - Helgoland_Spring_Bloom_20160412_1 | ecosystem: Environmental > Aquatic > Marine > Epipelagic ...
GGTATACTCCAGCGTGTGACACTGCATGTAACGCCGACTCTGGTAATGCTCAAGCCTGTGACACTGCATGTAACGCCGACTCTGGTAATGCTCAAGCGTGTACCGCTGCATGTCTGGCCAACCCTGGTAATACGGACGCGTGTGCCGCTGCAATCAACTCCCTGGGTGGTTTGTCCAATTTTGGCTGTCTAGCTCTGAAAAACGAATACAATGCAAGGTCGTCGTGTGCTTGTAGTTGACCAAAAAGAATTAAATTACAATAGAATTATTAAATCGTAATAATGTTCAATATATTTGAATTGACCATTCTATTTTTAATTGGCCATTCTATTTTTAATTGGCCATTCTATTTTACTGATGTTGAGTATTAGGATTGACTGTATTTAAAGTGCCTGATTCCGTGAAATGCTTTCGAAGTTGAAAAAGGAAAACAAGGCACTGAAAGACCGTATATCTAAATTGGAAAAACAATTGAAAAAAGTCAAACCTCTCCGTCCTCTCCGTCCAAAGCCTCTCTCTCCAACACTGAAGGCATTAGAAAATCACTTCTGTTAAGTCTTTTGAAGTGGTCGAACTCCTCGCGCATCTTATTGGCGGTGTTTTCAGCAGACACGGCGGTGTTTTCAGCCGACACGGCGGTGTTTTCAGCTGCTGTAATACGCAATTCCATTTCTGGGTATTTTTCTTGTAAATAGGCAATGTCCAGTGTGTGTTTAGCGGTTAGGTAGTTATGATGGGTTAGATTGCATTGGCTACGCAGTTCAGCCACATCACTGTACAAGTTCCTGAGATAGACTACCATCACACTTAAAAGAAGAATGAGTAACATAGTCATGGTTAAGTTTGGATTTGATAGTCTTGTTTCTAAATTGTTTCCAACATATTCTAACTCTATTCTATTTTTAAAGAGCGGACAACATTTCAACAGACTATTATGCCCAAGGGTACCGAAGCGTGGCGTCAACTGAAAGCGGCCCACCAGCGTGGGCCGAAAAGGGTGCGGTTGCAACGGCCTCGCAAAAAAGACGGTATTCCAGCACTTGCCAACCCCAAAAACATCAAGAAAATACAAATTATACAGGACGACACAAAGTACATGGTTCTGATCGTGTTTAAACAAGTGTTTGCGTCAATGCACCTGAGGCCTAAACATACATATACAATGGCTCGAAATAGGCTCGTGGGTAAGGCAATACTATTTAAGAAGGTCCTGGACAAATTTGGACACAACGACTACATATTTGGATGTCTGAAGGAGATGAAACTTGACAACATGATTGGAAAATGTTTAATCACGACGGGAAAATTGAAAGATCCTGACGCAACGTTTAACATTACGCGTCCCGTCAAAGTCTGCCGCCAACCCGTTGTAGAGCAGCGTGAAACCGCTGATTTTGAAGTGATGTAGAGACCTATAAATAAAGCTTTTTATTCTCGAAGATGATTCAACTGATATTTGACTTTACGAATGGCATCGGTACTTACAAAGATGGCGAGTTGACTGTTGTCCGTCGCATAGACATCGAAAGAAAAAATGACTACTGGCAAACCGCATCGTTTGCCTTTGATCTCGACGATGACCGACGTATCATGGCGTGTTGGAAAGTGTGGAAAGAGACCCAACAAATTGTCGCATTAGATGAATTCGACAAGGATGTGTACGAACTTGTGAAATGGTCCTATACCGAAGGAGTGGAAGGAGTGGAATCCGTCGGTGGTTGTCATGGATATTCAGTCATTGTGGTGGGGTCGAAATATGGAGATTGGATGTGTATTTAAGACTGCTTGACGTTTATGTTTTGCAGCGCGTAGTATGGTCTGTAGTAGATGAATATAAATAGACCCTTTGAAATATATATATGAGATTGATTATTACAATATTTGTGGTATGTTTAATTGCTTCCGTCATACAAATGTTTGCACAGTGGTATAAAAATATATTCGGTAGCGTTCCTGCTAAAGTGACGACCACATTACCGCTGACACTTTTATCAGGAATGTGATTTGCAATAAGGGTTAAACAATAGCCTACTATAAGTTGTTTGATTTTGATGGGTTGATTTTGGTACTGTCCGCCAATCTTTCGGACAGCGACCTTTGAAAGGAGGGCCTTTCTTGCTTTTCGTCGTAGGAACGCGCCGTACCAACTTGGCATGCTGGCGTACCAAGTTGGCATGCTGGTTTGACCTTTTTAATGGCAACGGGGGTGGATATTTTTCGAGCAATCGAGGACATGTCTGACCAACTCGACACCTGTAAATACTTTTATTTGCATGCTTGTTGTGATTTAAAAATTGCGTACTGTTTCAAGTGGTCTTGAATAGTTACAACATATGAGATTTTTTTTTGTTGGATGTCATGGTTTGATTATTCGAGCCATGTCCACCACGTTGACCCCGACCACGTTGACCCCAAACTCCGTGACGGCGGCAATTCAAACGCCAGGATTTCATCAAAACCAAGGACAATTTTGGCAGATGTTGTGTTATTTATTTCAAGACTACGAAGGGCAAAAGGTGTGGGAACACTTGCCACGAGACACCATCCGAAATCTGTGCGAGCAGCTGCACGCCGTGATGGAATCCACGGAAGAATACGCTACCCTCCAAACCAATCGAAATGTGCTGTACAATATCTATTTCGTCATTCTCAGCAAAGTGCGAGGACCAAAGACCATTTCCAGATTTCACGGCGACGAGACGCCTGCTTTTTTGACTGCATTGCATCAGTTGTATAAGACGTTATTGCAATTACAAATGCCAATGCCCCTTTTTGGTCATGCGCAAAAGGGACACTAATTAAAAAAGTATAGTATATAAACTTCCTTGTTTTTATTTAAATGTCTTGGCAACCGGGTTTATCGTTTGATTTTGTAAACACTAAAGTGTATGAATATACACACTCCGACAATGGTTTGCGTGTGTTGCTCTGTCCTGTCCCAGATTCCAAAGTTTGCGCATACATGCGGGCCGTCAACGCCGGCTCGAAGGAGGAAGCTGGTTTTGTCCCCATGGGAATGGCGCATTTTTTGGAGCACATGTCGTTTCGCATTCAGGGTGGAAAGATATGGTCCCTCGCTTCTAAAGGAGACGTCATTAACGCAGAGACCAATATGGACTCTACGCGTTTCTACGTAGTCCACTTGCCAGAGCAGACCCCACAAACGATTGCCATTGACGCGGACCGTTTTAAACAGACGGCAGTGCCTGCGGACAAAATCTCAGTCGAAGTGCAAGCCGTTCTCAATGAATTGGAACGAGGCGAACAGGCCGGCAACAAAATGTTTCGGACAACGTCCTCTGTGGCTATTTTGGAGCATCCGTATCACCATAGTACAATTGGTACTAAGACGGACGTTCAAAAGTCTACAGCGGCCGACATGAAACACTTTCGCCAAAAGTATTATGTGCCTAATAATACTACTTTGATTTTCGCAGGTGCCTTTAAACCTGCACACGTCCTCGATTTGGTGCACGAACACTTTGGTGACATGCCGAAGGGTCTGGACTGTCATCCCGTGCATACGCCGGAACCGCCTCAAATGGGCAAGCGCTCGGTTGAGTTAAACATTGAAGCCCCCTGTCCAATGGTCTGCATGGCATTTCGCCAACCCAAAGGCTGTACCAAAGAAGCTCTGACCTTGCAGTGTATCTCCAGACTGACCTGGCAAAACGAACAGGGTCGCGCCAAGTCGCTGATTGACGACAACATATTGCACGACGTGTCCACCTACGCACCGCGCCAAATAGACCCTTACTTGTGGTTTTTTCACGGTACACAGGAGAACACATCTCCTAAAATACGTATGGACATCGAACAAAAGATGCTGGCCGTTCTGCATAGTTTTGCCACGGTCAAAGTGTCGGAAAGTACTCTGGCAACGATTAAAAACACAATGCGTGACGATTGGCATCGTTCTTTGGAGTCTGTTACTGACATGATGAATGAGTTGGGTCGTGGTGCGTCTATGGGCAATTGGAAAGATTTTGCAGACCGCAAGGCGACACTCGGTCAAATAACACCCGTCGACATCCAGACAGTGGCTGCAGATATCTTTAAACCGACCAACATGACGGTGACGCACATTATTCCGACAAAAAATGCATCGGGCACCATTGCTTCGTCTGCCGCCTTTTCGGTCGCTGGCGAAGCTGCTCCAACAGCAGCCGCTATTCCGATAGGACACTCCTCGTCCAATGTCGCTTGGAAATTGAACAATATTTCACCAACGACCAATATTTTGCACGTGCCTAGGGCTTCATACGTCCGCGTAACACTGTCAGCCCGCTTTTCGCCTGCCGAACACGACATTGCCAGTATTATGACGGCGTCCATGGGCAAGGGCAACGTGTCTAAAAGCCAAAGCGCCACGTCTGCCCTGATGAACATGCACACGGAACGTTCGTTTACACATGGCCACGAATTCGTTCATATGTCTATGTCAATGCCTTCGACGACGGCCATTCTTCAAAAGGCTTCGAACATGATGTTTAATAATGAGTGGCTGAAGCCAACATTTACTTCAAACGTCGTCGAACTTCAGAAGCGTCATCGCATTGCAGAAATGAACGCGCTCAAAAACGACCAGGGGTTTCAGACCAAGAAGCATTTTCTACAGGGACTCTTTGAAAAGACCTTGTACCACATTCCTCTAGACGTCAGAGTCCAAAGGACGTCGAACATATCGGTCAGAGACGTTCGCTCGTTCCATTCAAAGTGGGTCGGTGGCAACAACTCGACGTACGTCACAATGGTGACACCCACAACGGAAACAGCCGCCACTCTTGGTCAAATCTTTCCGGCGCACGAATCGGAACCCCAAACAACACTGGAGTGGACGGCGAAAGCGCGCCAAGCTTCTGAAAAGCACGTCGCACTTCCAGGGTTTGGTTCCTTTCAGATTATGATGGGTCAGACCGTGGCCGCCAAACCATTCACAAAAGAGCATCTCGCTTTGGAGTGTGCGGCCGAGATTTTGGGTGGCGGCATGACGGGTCGTTTGATGCATACAGTGCGTGAACAGCGTGGCCTTGGTACGTACGGCATTTACTCCCTTATTCAAACGATATCTACCAAGACGCCTTCCATTTTCTGCGTGCAGGGTACCTTTAGCCCGACATCGATTCAGGAAGGTCTAGCCTGTACCAAAGAGTTGGTGGCCGAATGGTCCAAGCACGGTGTCACGCCTCTGGAGCTGAAGAACGCCAAAGAGCGACTTGTGGGGTCCAAGGTCATTGCGTCGGACACGGTCGACAATTTACATTCCATGGTGCTCAAAGATATTCTTGAAAAGAGAAGTCCGGAACAGGCTTTCGAAGAGTATAAAACTACAGTACAACAACTGTCATTGCAAGACGTGAATACAGCCATACAAACTTTTATAGACCCAACTAAATTTACTTCGGTCGTCGTTGGTCCGCCAAGCAGCACTATATAAACTAAATCATACTTTATTTAAATTAATGTTTTCCTTTTTAAATAGATTCAAACCTCTTTTGATAGCGGGACTAGCTGTACTATTTATATCAAACGGATGGCCCGGGCCACCACCGTCCTCCTCTATAGGTCTGCAAGCAGCAACATATATGCAAGACCAAACTACTCAAACAGATTCACTGTTGACCGATTACATTGTCGTCGAATACGTATAAAAGGACCTATTGTCCACACAAACAAATGGATATGATTATACAACAAATGGAAAATCTGAACATAACATCACCTGTCCAGCAGAGTCGACCTGAGGTCGCCATTATCAACACAATTAAGTTTTTGTATGAAGAAAACCAACGATTAAAGCTGCAGATCGAATTTTTAAAACAGTCGATTTTGACGAATCAGAAATCCATTCCTGAATCCATTCCTGAATGGGTTTCCTAAAATAATGGATTATATAAAGGTCCATTCTCTTTTCGATCAAAATGTCGTTAGAAGATTTAGCGGTCGAAGATTTAGCGATTGATGTAGGACTTGTCCAAGATACTGAAGAATATGATGTCTTTATATCGCGTGTAAATACCATATTAGACTTGGGATGTGACTATTCTTCAAAAACCACCAAAGACATTATGGAAAAATGCCATACCTCGGAATTAGACATTGCCAAAACGGTGCTGCGCGAATGTCGTCGCACCAAAACTCAACGCAAAACAAGACTAAAATGGTGGGAAGCATACGTTCTCGAGCGAGACGCAGACCCATCACCCGTGCGACGTTCCGAACCGCGACGCCAACTCAAACGTCGACGCAAACCATCGCCTGGACCTGCACGTCGACGCAAACCATCGCCTGGACCTGCACGTCGACCAATGAGTTTAACTTTTCATAAACCGCAAGAGTCAAGACAGCGACGTCAGGGAACGACAGAGCCAAGACAGCAACGGCCCATGTCACCGATGTTTGAAAAGAAGCAGTACCAGTCAAAAAGACGCCGGCCGGTAGAACAACAGCAGAGACGTTATCAGAATGACGAGGATGAGAGGCCTGACTACGAGAGTTCGACACGGTATTCGGACGTTCCTAGATGGCCGGGTCATCGAAAACAACGTAGATATAGATAAAGTTAAAGACAATGGTACAATACAGCGTCCATAAACGAATCTGCATTTTCATAATGTTGCTTCTCCGAAAGAAATTCGTATTGTTTTTGCCATCGATAAGCATGGTCGACTGCATTGAACCCGATATGTGCACACTCGTGAATGAGTACTAATGCTTTGTCCACCAGGGACATGGCTTCGTACTGCGGTGTCACAAATACCGAATTCTTGTCAAAGTTGGGAAACACAAAGGCTGTAGGAACATTCCTTAAATAAGGAACACGGCCTTTGGTAACATAGTAAATGTTTACAGAGGTTAGACAAGTCTCTATTTGGTTCCATTGTCTACTGAACGAGGACAAGCGAAACTGTGCACACTCTAATAACTGGTTGGCTGTGTCGTATACAGGTTCCAACTTTAGGTCATGGTGTGGTACACTATAAACCAAGCAGAAGCTGATCAACATCTGAAGAACAACAACTATATTCAAAAACATTAGACACGCAGAACATTTTAAAAGGTAGGGTGCTTTGGAGTGAAGTGTGTGTCTGAAGGAAATCATATAAAAGCCTATAATTAAAAGCACTTGGACGTACAGTAGCATCTGCCACCACATTTATTTGTTTAAAGAGTGTCCATTTAGATACTGCTAAATCCCAAATGTCATCTGGATTTAGCCAAAGGTAATCCAATTACAAATGATGACAACATGTACCTTTGTGCGCACACTCTGGACAGACCTCAGCCTCGCACTCACAACAATATAGCACGTGCTGGCCACACACAAAACGATGACACAATGGACATTGGAACATCTTTCGTATCTGGCGAATCCGTTGGCACTCGTCACATCGATGCACGAACGCCCTCTCCTTTATGTGGGCATACCAGTCACTGCCAGCAACTGCCTCTGTCGATACTTGGCTACCTTTAGAAGTCAAACGCCAACGGCCCAATGATTCGACGTCCAAGTACGAGACAGGTAAAGTCATCAGAGGCATCGCCTCTGTTACATACGTTTCCATCAATGGGTAAGAATTACAGACTTAGTTCAAAAGTAACATATGTGTTTATTCTAGTCGTTTTGTAATAATGTAGTATTCCTTAGCGGGTGTTGCTATCCACTTATCAAAGACAGTACCCTCTAATGGTTGTCGCACGTTCTTCTCTAACCACACTAATATGCTATGAATTGCGCCTGTTAGTGGGGGGCCATCCGTTGCAATTTTTTTGACTCTCTCAGACATACCTATTCTCACAGGTCCTTTAAATACTTAACTATCAAACAATTTCCTGCATACCTGAGTGATGTTCGAGCAAGAAGTAAGGTTGAGTGTGTGGAGCTTCGAACATCCTGAAGCTACTTCCGTCACCGACACGTCTGTGATATTGCTGCACTTTTTGAGGTTGAGTGATTGGAGATTCGAACATCGTCTTGCTACTTCCAGCACGCTGGCATCGGTGATATTGGGGCACTGTGAGAGGTCGAGTGATTGGAGATTCGAACATCGTCTTGCTACTTCCATCAAATATAAGTAAATTTAAATACGTTTAAACTCTTACATAGGGTTAGTAAAATATAATTGCCTCCAAGATTTCTAAAAGGACCAGATTTCTAAAATTTTAGGACAAACTGAATTCTAAAAGTTAATACGTATGAGCCGAAGCTTTGGATGTGATTGTCGCAGGGCGTTCTTGCACGCGGAGGTGATGTTCTCGCAGCCTCCGAGGTTGAGTGTGTGAAGATTCGAACATCCTGAAGCTACTGCCAGCACGCTGGCGTCGGTGATGTTCTCGCAGTATGCGAGGTTGAGTGTTTGAAGATTCGAACATCGTCTTGCTACTTCCAGCACGCTGGCATCAGTGATGTTGTTGCACCTTGCAATATGTCCCGAAAGTGGCGAAGTTGTCCGCAATCACAAATAAGACAATGACTTCTCCACTAGAACACGGGGAATCTGCCACAATAAAATGTGCATTAATGTTGGTACTTGACCTTTCATCGGTGTCATTCTGACCCCCATTCTCAGTAAAATCTTGGCGATTTCTATTTTTTGACCTATCAAAGCACAGGTCAGTGGATTCCAAGCGGGTGGTGCTTCCATTCTTTCCGATGCATATGGATTAAACTGCATGTCTGCACCATTGTCAAACAATAATTTTAATACTTTTTTGTGACCGTACAAAGCCGCTGCACACGCTGCTGACAATTTTGGACACCACCCCTCCGTAAAACCCGATGTTTCATGCATTATCTGACGATGCAATTTTTTTATTTGTCCTGTTTCCCATTTTCTTTGAAAAGCGACGAGCATAGTATTTGTTTCGACGGGTACATTTCTTTGTAGAAGCAGTTGGACAATGTTGTAATTGCCCAGCGCTGCAGCGGTGATAATAGAGATGTCCCGTATTGTCCTGTTGCCTCTGTAGTAAGTCACAGCGCTTGCTACACGGTTGTAATCACCCTGGTAAACTGCATCATGAAGTTCCATTTGTATTTTTTAAAATTGTGGCATCATTTTAGAAATATATGGAACAAATTTGGCACAAACCCTTGGGGTCATAACCCGTGAGCTGAAAAATCACTCACTCAAAACGTTGTCAATTCCTAAAATTTTAGAAACTCAGCCAATTCCTAAAATTTTAGAAATCAGTTTGTCAATTCCTAAAATTTTAGAAACTCAGACAATTCCTAAAATTTTAGAAATCAGTTTGTCAATTCCTAAACTTTTAGAAAAACAAGATTTCTAAAAGTTTAGGCACAATTCCTCAAAGTTTTCTGAGTTCTCATGCAATTGTCAACTATCTCTTCTTATGTTTTTGGGTTGCACATGTAGAAAATGTTAGTATAAAGAGACCCTTTTACGCATCCAACATGTACCGACAATTTATACCGGCAGAGCCAGGACACAAAAAACCAAAGACGTCAGCAAACACTATTGGGTTAACCCAACTACCCATGGATATGCTCCGAATAATAACCACTTTCCTAGGTGGTGACTTGTTACGTTCGCTCCAAGAGAGCAGAAACATGATGATGACATGTACAAAAATGGCTAAATGTAAAGACCTGTGGACAGCACCTGCAACATGGACAGATCTGCCAAAAGTCGTGGAAAATTCCCCGAAGTATTGGAAAGATTGGATTAATACAGACAAGGTCACCGCGTTGAGGCTCAGGAGCGTCGACGACAACTGGATCGACGACGAGTGGATGGGGAGCGTATTTACCATGGAGAAGTTTAAGAATCTCCAATCACTCGACCTCGCATACTGCGCGAACATCACCGATGCCAGCGTGCGGGCAGTAGCTTCAGAATGTTCGAATCTCCAATCACTTGACCTCACAGGCTGCAGCAACATCACCGATGCCAGCGTGTCAGAAGTAGCAAGACGATGTTCGAATCTCCAATCACTTGACCTCACAGGCTGCTGGAAAATCACCGATGCCAGCGTGTCAGAAGTAGCAAGTGCAAATCTCCAAACACTCAACCTCGGATTCTGCTCCCAAATCACCGATGCCAGCGTGATGGAAGTAGCAAGACAAGGTTCGAATCTCCAAATACTCGACCTCAGATGGTGCGAGAACATCACCGATGCCAGCGTGCTGGAAGTAGCAAGACGATGTTCGAATCTCCAAACACTCAACCTCTCACAGTGCGACGAAATCACAGACTTGTCGGTCTCTGAAGTGGCAAGACGATGTTCGAATCTCCAAACACTCGACCTCACATACTGCGAGAACATCACCGATACCAGCGTGCTGGAAGTAGCAAGAGGATGTTCGAATCTCCACACACTCGACCTCAGATACTGCAGGAACATCACTGACGCCAGCGTGCGGGCAGTAGCTTCAGGATGTTCGCATCTCCAATCACTCAACCTCGGATACTGCAGGAACATCACTGACGCCAGCGTGCTGGAAGTAGCAAGACGATGTTCGAATCTCCAAACACTCAACCTCTCACAGTGCGACGAAATCACAGACTTGTCGGTCTCTGAAGTGGCAAGACGATGTTCGAATCTCCAAACACTCG
>Ga0206126_10006290_pt1 | contig 10575 bp, 11 predicted proteins | sample Helgoland_Spring_5_FD_148621 | JGI IMG/M metagenome (GOLD analysis project Ga0206126, IMG submission 148621) | Pelagic subsurface seawater microbial communities from Kabeltonne, Helgoland, North Sea - Helgoland_Spring_Bloom_20160412_1 | ecosystem: Environmental > Aquatic > Marine > Epipelagic ...
AGCTGCAGAGATGTCGGAAGACAATGATGACACTATGTCCTACTTTGCTAAACTTGCAGCTGAAGGTTAATAACTAAGACCATTGTTATTATGAGAAAGGGAGCTTCGGCTCCCTTTTTTTATTGACTAGCATACTTGTGAGCTTCTGCTGCCCAACCAGCTGCAACTTCATCTTCAGATATCATAGCTGATCCGTCACCACCTAGATTGATTACACCAGTTGTGCTATTATCAGTTGTACTATTATCTGAGGCATCAACAGCTATATTGGCTACACTAGCAGCTCTTTCGGCTTCTCTCAAGATTGCGTCTTGATAAGTCATAACTGCAGCTTCTTGTCCTGCTGTTGGTGTTTCTGTCCTTTGAAAGGCAGCTACAGCAGCCTTAGCTGCCTCTATATCATCCGACATATCTATTAGCCAATCAGGTGTAGCACTATCTATGACTTGAACAGCCATGAGTTTTATCTTAGCTGGTATACTTGCTAACCAATTGCCAAAATCTACAAACCCTTGTTTTATTTTATCTCTTGCAGTTGTCCATGTATCTTTAATTGTTTGTAGTAGATTAAAGTCAGGTGCATTCTCATCTGACCAACCAAACTTTTTCATTGCCCAAGTTACAGCAGCATTAAATGGTGTCATTAGAATATCTATTAAACCACCTTCTCCCACAAGTCCAGTCCACAGTTTAGTTAATGCTTCACTAGGATCTGTAAAGAGAAGTTTGACCCAGTCCACAGCTCCTTGTATAACACCAAAAACACCAGATACAAGTTTTTTAATTGTTTCTTCAAAGCTAAATGATTCAAGTTGTTTTACAATCCAACCAGCCATACCCTGACCTTCAGGAATACTACCATCTTCGTTTGTTTCTACACCAAAGAGTTTCTTAATAACCCATGAGATACCTTTTTTAAGAAGATCAAATGGTGCACCAATAAAGCTACCCAGAAATCCTCCAATACCATCACCAAGTTTTGCTATAGATCCATCTGCATCTGATTCTTGATAAGCCTTTACACCATCAAATAAAGACATAAGAAAACCAATAGGCCATAGGATCTTACCTACAATCTTTACAAAGCCTCCAGCCTTACCACCAAAGCCTCTAATAAATTCCATGATCTTTGCACCAGAACCAGTTGCCCATTTGCCAACACCATCTGATACAGCCATTAATGGTCTAAGTAATCTTCCTATTTGGAATGTAACTCTACCAATGATATTCTTTTTAAATAAGCCATCTTTATCTTTTACAGCAAGAAGTTTACCATCTGCACCAAGTCCGAACATTCTTAATGCTCTAATTCTTAAAGCATTCATTCTCATACTAATCTGAGTTGTAATAGGTGCGACTCTTGTAAATCTACCTTTTGCATCTCGAGTTAAAGTACCTTCAGGTGTAAGACCAAACATTCTAAATACCGAGTTACGCATTCTAGTGATACCATTTGATATAACATTAGGTACCAATTTCATTTGAGCAACTTTTTTAATGACTGGTATTTCCCAGCCTCTCAGTCCTGCAAAAGCAAGACCTACAGCAGTAATACCAGCAACTAATGGTAGAATAAGTTTTGCCGGATTAAGTAGAAGTGCAAATGGATTATTATTGCCATCACCGGAATCTGTTTTAAATGCATTAGCTGTAGCTGGGGCAGAGGGAGCAGTTTTTTTATTTTCTCTATCTCGCTCTAATTGATCAAGACGCTCCCGCTGTTGCAGTTTAAACCATTCTCTAAATCCATATGATAAATCGCCAAGGGATTTATTCTGATCCTTGAGCGTTTTGTTTACGTCATCTAAAGTTGCTGTTGCCATTTTGTCTCTCAGCTTCCTGTTTTTGTTCTTTTAACCATTCAGTGAGCATGCTTAAATATACTTCTCTTTCCCATGGTATCATATTGTCTATCTCTGTCAGACTGTACTTATGATGCTGCATAAGAGCAAAGTTGGTCTGATAATAACTTACTAAGCTATTATGAGATAGACCTACGAGAAAAAAGCTTGCATGCCCTCCAATACTGTTTTGTTTTCGTGTTCACAATGTTCGCAAGTAAATTCAACATTATGTTTCATAGCAGGCATATCATCAATAAATTCTCTAATCTTTTGGAACTGACCAGAATTCATCGACTCGATAAACTCATCAATTGCTTCAGGAGCTTCATCCTTCATATCAATACGTTCATCTTCAGTAAGTACAGCTTTAATACATGTTCTAATCATAGCAAAAGTAGCTGCTGATGCATCATCACCCATAATAGTATCATCATTCATCATATTTACATATGCAGGATAACTTAACTCAACTGAAATGGTTGGTGAAATCTCAATGAGTGGAGATACTGTACCACCAGTCATTTTAATATCATCTAAGTTAATAACTGCCTCTGTAGTCTTTTCACACTCTTTACAGACCATCTGCAGCTTGGTAGTCTCGCCTACAGACTTGCCTCTCAATTGAGTAAAGAGATATTCAATATCATATGTGGTAAGTTCATTAACTTTAACGCTGCCATTTGAACAAGCGTCTACAGTATCTGCAATTGCATTTAACATTTGTTTCTGATCATTTGATTCTAGTGCGATCAGCAACACCTTTTCTTCTTTGACCAAAAAAGGTCTAAACCTATGTACTTGCTTTGTCGATGGTACAGCAATTTCAAACTTAGGTTGCTCATTTAGTTTAGGTAGTGCCATTATTTACTCCATTAAATAGATACCCAGTTGTCATAAGACATCTGGACGTTTAGTTCAAGCAATCCATTTTGCTCATTGTTAAGTTGTAAAGCATTCATAGTTGTTGGAAATGCTCTCCTCAGTCTACATTTATAAATTTCTATATCGGTGGTAATGCTTAGATCAAACATCTCGGCAAGTGAATTAGCACTTAGATCGATGTTGAAGTTAATATCTATACCATCCTTTTTTCTTTTAGCAAGTTGTGTGATTAAAATGTCTCTACAGTAATCATTTTTATATTTAATGCCCTGTGTCTCAAAGTCAATAATCATATTCTGCCATGTCTCAAAGTATTCTTTTACGCCATAATCGTTTAAGAGTAAGAATGTCATAGAAACATCTTCCTCTCCATATGCATAAGCTACTTTCCTAGGTCTCATACCAATGGTACGCTCTTGTGTTAAGATTTGTCTGCCAGGCAATACAACATCTTTACATAACACATTTAACTCACGAGAACTTTGTACACCAGGCAATGGAGGTAGATATACCTTCCACATGTTAGCTTGAGCTATACCACCTCTTCGCGATATAAGAGATTTTAGTTGTTCGACGTTATAGCTCATACCATTTTCCTTGAATCTCTATAAACTTTTGTGCTTGATGCCTTTGACCATTGAGCCATAGGTAAGAATGTTGCAATCTCCCATTCAGCTGCTGGTACCATAGAGAACTGTGACCGAACATGAGATGTGAGATATTGTTTAAAGCAAGGCTTAAAGAGTGCATGCTTAGATGAATTATTTAAAACATCATAGCTCAGTCTTAACTTAGTTGATGCATTATACTTATTATTAGATTTTAGATCAATTAATGATCCTAGTAATTTAGCTCGTAACAATGGTGGCAAATAATGTAGATTTAAACCAGTAAAACCACCCTTGGCATCACCAACAATAAAGACAAGAGGAAATGTATCGTAGTATGGTAATGTATCTTTATGCTTTGGATCATAGAAGAACATATACATGTTACCAACAACACTCTCGCTAGTTCGTATTACCTCATTACTTTGCATTAGTTGTTTACGATTAACCCTACGAATATCTCTTGCACGTTGACGAAACCAAGCACGAGATTGATCTGTTCTTGGTGTGACGCCAGCTCTGAAGGCTTCGATTTCTAGGTTTTGGAATAGTTTACTCATAATGTTATTTATATCACTTTTTCTTCTTGCGTGAATATGGTTTTAGTTTCTTAGTAGATTTAGGTTTTATACCCATGGATTCTAAAGTGTTCTCTGTCCAAATCTGAAACCCCCACCCACGATCTGCTGCGAACGTCTGAGCAGCACTCCACTTGTTCATATTCTTTACATAAGTCATACCCTCGGTAATATACCTTTTGGTCTTTCTACCTTTAAATTCTGGTGGTTTAGTTTCTTTCTCTGGTTTAATCTCAATCAGATCAACCTTACCAGTCTTCCATGTTATCTTTAGATCCATAAAGTACCTATGATACTTCTTATCAACTTCATAGAAGTATGGTATCACTACCTCTTCACTAGACCAGTTCTTGACCATAGGGTTCTCGTCACACCACTTAAAACAATGTCTCTCCCACATTGATCTATAGATTACTTTTGTATGATCACCTTTATACTTAGCTGGATTTTTTGGTTTATATTTACCAGAGTATGCCATAATTTACCTTATAAATAATAATGAAAACTTCTACTCTATTTATTAGGTATTTACAATGACTAACAGCACATCATCTTTTCTATTATCTTTTCCAGAAGATCAAGGCTCGTCCGAGTATCCTGGAAAGATAACATTTGAACAAATACATATACCACCTTTAAATGCTGAAAACTTTTTACAAGTAGCAAATACCATTGTAACAGATCCAGAGACAAACGAACCTATTCAATTTGATTCACGTACTCAAGGTGCTAATGAATTGTCTAGTTTAGATCAAGCAGCAGAACTTGCTAGAGGTGCTACTGATCGAGCAGCAATTGATACAGGTTCAGGTATAAGAGTGCAAACTGTAAGAAGAACACCAAGGTCAGGTAATACTGCAACTAATCCAAACACACCAAAGATACAACTATATCTTCCACCAGGCATTAATTTTCGTGATGGTATTTCATATAGTGATACAACTAATCTTGGTGCTATTGGTGCTAGTATAGAAAATTCTCTTAAATCAGGAGACGGTATTGCCAAAGCTGCATTTAATGCATTTGTTAATGATTCAAAAGGTTTAATTAATGGACTAAAAACAGGTATAGGAGGAGATGCTGGATCTCTTGCCGCATTAAAAGTTGCAAACAAGTTTTCTAAGTTTGAAAGAGCTAATGCTGCTTTGGCTTCTGCAACACGTGTAGCTCTTAATCCTAATACAAGAACACTATTCCAATCTGTTCCAGTTCGTAGTTTTGCATTCCAGTTTAAAATGATACCTAATAGTGCATCAGAAGTTAAAGCCATTGAAGCAATCATTAAAAGATTCCGTACAGTTATGTACCCTGAAGAAATTGGTACAGATTCAATCAGCCTTGGTTATAAATTTCCAGATCCATTTGAGATTAAGATGTACTATAAAAATTCAGAAGTCTTTACCAGAATACTCCCATCATATCTAAGAGATATTAACGTGACTTATAATACAAGTGGTATGGGTTTCCATGAGGATGGTGGATTTACAGATTGTGATGTTTCACTTACATTTACAGAATCAAGACCTCTCAGCAAAGATGATGTCGAAAGAGGTGGCTACTAATGTTTTTTAAAAACTTTAATAAAACTTTATATAAGTTTGGTGATAATGAAGCAAGTGTTCTCTTCCAAGTATTAAATACATATGCAGATGTAATCGGTGATGTTCCTAGTGATGTAACATTCTATGAGAAATATACTATACCACAGGGCGAGAGACCAGACACACTATCATATAAACTATACGGTACAACTGATTACTATTGGACATTCTTTCTTCTGAATCAAAAGCTACGAGAAGGTGGTTGGCCATTAGATCAGAGTACATTATTTGATACAGCAAAGATGAACTATCCATATCGAATGCTTACCACAGCCACTAATATTGGTAATACAAACTTTAAGGTAGGTCAAGTTGTTACTGGATCAATCTCTGGTGTTGGTGGTATGATTAAAGAAGTATTACTTGACTTAGGACAATTAGTAGTAGATACAGGTGGTCCTAATAACTTTAATGTTGGTGAGAGTGTAAACGTAGGTGAGGGTGGTGAAACACAAACACTTATATGTTCGGGAGATGGTCCTCAGTATACTGCAGTACATCACTATGAGAATGCAGATGGTGAATGGGTTGATATTGATCCTCATACACAATCAATACCTTCAGGGTATACTGGTGTTTCATATTTAGATAGACTTATTAAGTTTAATGAAGATCAATCAGAAATTGTAACATTAAATCCTAAAGTGGTACGAGAAGTCGTAACTCAATTTGAATCAATCATTAAAGGTTAATCAATGTCTGGTATTACACAAACTCAGTATGGCTATAATACTGTAAAATTTGTTACAGAAATAGAAGGCCAATCGATTGAAGTTGATATCACAACAGTAATTGCCCAACTCAATCTTTATGAGAATTTAGGTAAGTGTGGGATTTCTGGTAGAATTTTGGTAGTAGATTCAGCAAACATCTTTGCACGGTTACAGATTACTGGTGTTGAAAAGATTATAATTGATATGAATGCTATTTTAAATCCTGAGACTACAATACCTATTAAAAGAGAATTTATGCTTACGGCTGTTATAGCTAAAGAAATTGTAAATGATTCTACGATATCATATTTATTTGAGTTACAAGAACCTCATACATTTAAAGGTAAGATTCAAAAAATATCTAAAAGCTATTCCGGAACACCATCACAGATTATAAAAAATATAGTAAGTGGTTTTTTAGATAAAACTGTTAATGTTTTTTCTGAACCAGCTCAGGCAGTTATGTCTGTTATCATACCTTACATAACACCTCTGAGTGCAGCTAAATGGATATTAAACAGAGCAACAGATGAAGACGGGTTTCCATATTTCTTATATGCAACACTTAATAGTGAAGATATTCACTTAAAATCTTTAAGTGATATGATGCAAGATCCGACTAGATTGCAAAAATATTCGTATGGCGGTGCTGTAGCTCATAGCAAAGATGCTGCCCGTTCTATACTTTCTATAGAAAAAATTAAAGGAAATGTTGGTGGTACTACTCTCACATCTATTGTAAGAGGTGCTGTTGGTCAAAGATATGAAGTCCATGATATAACATTTAATAATAAGAACGATCAGCCACAGGTAAGGGTATCAGATTATTTTGATGCTAATCTTTATGATAAAAACTTTACTGTAGACAATAAACCAGTAGATGAATATGAGTCTACCTTTGTGTTTGATATACAAACGCCTAGTATGACTTTTGGTAACAGTTATGGTTATGATGGTGATAATCTAAATAAGCTTGTAACAAAGGTGGTACGTGGTTCTATTCTTACTGCAGTAGGCACTGGTACCTTAACAATCGATGTATCTGCTTGGACATTTATGGCTAATAACTTAAATACAATCGGTAATAAAATAAACATTGAAATATTACAATTGATAGACGGTGTATCTAAGCCAGACAAGGAACAATCAGGAGAGTATCTTATTGTGGAAGCAAAACATAATTTCTATGATGAGAAACATGACCTAACATTGAAAGTGGTGAAAGTATGATTACTGACTTTTATGGTGATAATCTAAGATGGTGGACTGGTATCGTCGTTGATGATGCAGATCCTTATAGGGTGGGCAGAGTTAAAGTTAGAATTTATGGTATTCATAATGAAGATAAGAATGAAGTACCCGATGCTGCACTACCTTGGGCTTCTGTTACAATACCAGCTACTGAAGGTGGCGTATCAGGTATAGGTAGACAAATGCGTTTGCTTCCAGGTGCTTTAGTAATAGGTATCTTTCTGGATGGTAAAAACTCCCAACAGCCTTGCGTTGTAGGTTCTATACCTAGAATAGAACGATCAGAACAAAATAATACAACTCAAGTGGTAAGTGATGAAACAGTACCTAACAATAGTGGAACACCACAACTTAGACCATGGACTGTATCTGATGTTGCACTTGTTGGTAATTCTAATACACAAAAAGCATATAACTTTCTTATCTCGCTGGGTATGTTTACTCCAATAACCGCTTCTGCTGTTGTAGGAAACTTTCTAAAAGAATCAGGTATGGAACCAGACATTGTATCAGGAGTGCGTGGAGAATCGTCATATGGTATTGCTCAATGGAATCCAGATGCTGGAAGATTACAACAGCTTGAAGCATTTGCTGCCGAGAGAAGGTTATTAATAAAGGATCTCAATACACAGTTACAATTCTTTGTACATGATTTCTCTGTCTTATCTCCAGCGTTCTTCCGTTATAATGAATTTCTTGCAATGACAAACGTAAATAGGGCTACAGATTTCTTCTGTGATCATTATGAGAGACCTAATGCAGCTGCAGCTGATAAACCTACACGCAGAGCATATGCAAGACAAACTTTGGAGACTTATAATGGCAATTGATTTAAAAATTCTAAATGCTCTGCTCGGTGGTGTTACAAAAAACTCTAACATAAGTGATATTCTTGTAAAGGCACAACCAGCATCTAGTCAAGTAACAACACAATCGCAGACCACACTTACTGATGCCGATACTGTTGTAGATGGCATAAAGGCTTTATCTCAAGCAACAGATATACCAAATCAAGAACTAGGCGCTGCAATAGATGCTATTGTAGAGATCACAGGAGATGTGCCAGGATTAGCTGATAAGTTAGTTGGTGATGTTTCAAGTGCCTCAACTCCTCTTACAGCTATTACTGGTACAGCACCTTCAAATGGTAAACTAAAACTAACTATTGGTTCTGGTGCTCCAGAGGCTGTTGCTCGGGCTCTGAAACTAACTGCTTCAGCATCAGCTAGTGATGTAAAAGGTGTTTTACAAAATTTAGCACCAGCAAGTGCAGCTGAAGCTATTAGTAAAATAGATGATACTATTAATAGTGGTATCTCTACATCAACTGGATTTAGCGCTGCTGCATTAAAGTTTAATACAAATTTTAATAATCTATTAGGGTTTAGTGGTGGTGATATTGTCACTAACCTTATGAGAAAACTTAATGTAGAAAATGATAGAATTTTAGATAATCTATTATCTGGTACCACTGTGAGTAAAGATAGTGTTATTGATTTAATTTCTAAAGGTCAAACAGATAAGGCTATTAAACTTATAACAGACAATACAGATATAGACCCTGAATTGGTAGAAGAACAAATAAATCTAATTAAATTAGATCCAGCAACTGAGGTAACTTCCTCTGCTACTAATATTAAAGCTAATTCACTACCAAAATTTAGAGTTGGTTCTAATGAGAATACATGGACTGGTGGTAAATCAACTGAAGGTATGTTTACTTATTGCGATGGGCCAGAAGAATTAATTGCTGAGATGAGAAATACCAGTAGAAAAATCACAAAGGTCATTACACATTGGTCTGAAACATATAATGGACAAGACATTGGCTCAGAAGAAATAAATGATTGGCATGTTGGTGCGTCTAATGGTGGTATTGGTTATCACTATGTTATTAGACGTGATGGTAGATTACAAAGAGGCAGACCTTTAGGTAGAGAAGGTTATCATGCAAGAGCAAACAATAATGATGTTAACTCTATAGGCATTTGTATCATTGGTGGTTATAACTGTTTACCAAAAACACCTAATCCACAACAGTATCTTTCTTCGGATAGTTTTACTTCACTACAAATGTTAACTTATAAAATGTTTGTACAATCTTTTTATGATGTATGGCCTGGTGGAGATGTTTTTGGACATAATGATGTTGATTCATTTGCACAAGATCCTGGCTTTAGTGTGCCACAATACATTCTTTCGACATTTAATAGAAAAAACGGAGTATAGATTATGACAACAACAAAGGACGGTCTCCAAGATAGAATCCTTAAATTTGGTGAAGGATATACTGAAGGGCAGGGTACACAAGGAGATGCTTGGTCAGATCCTAATAAACAATATCCTAGAACAAATTATGATAATCAACCCTCTACAAATGAAACTGTAAGGTCAGGATTACAGCATAACCTTAAGATTGGTGCTGGTGTAAACTTACCACCATTAGGTTCAAGTTCACCTAATAATTCTGATACTAATCAGACAGTGAGTGGTCATGTATTTGAGATGAATGATACACCAGGTGCCGAACGTGTTCTTATAAAACATAATACAGGGTGTGGTATTGATATTAGACCAGATGGTACTATTGTTGTTATTGCTGGTGCTAGGAAGGTAGAAGTTACACACGGTGAACAAACTGTTGTAGTAGAAGGCGATGGTACACTTACATATAAAGGCAATCTAACACTGAATGTAGATGGTGACTTTGAAGTCAACTGTAATAACTACAAAGTAAGTGCCAAGGGTAATAAGACAGAAAATATTGAAGGCAATAGTAGAACAAGTGTATTTGGCAATTTTGGTCATAGAGTATCCGGTAACTTTTCTCAGACTATCGCTGGGTCATCAGTAAATACGTTCTTAGGTAACACTACGAACGCTATTAAGGGAACATACAAGAATGCAGTAGAAGGTGATATTATACTAGCATCATCTGGTACTATAGAACAAACTGCTGAAGCCAAGATACAACAAGCATCCCCTGATATTAATGTGGCAGCACAGTCACTCTCACTGTTTGGTGATACTGGTACTATCGGTGGTGAGAATATCATTGCTTATGTAAAGAACATCTATGGCGTATCTGGTGACTTTAG
>Ga0206126_10006292_pt1 | contig 10574 bp, 9 predicted proteins | sample Helgoland_Spring_5_FD_148621 | JGI IMG/M metagenome (GOLD analysis project Ga0206126, IMG submission 148621) | Pelagic subsurface seawater microbial communities from Kabeltonne, Helgoland, North Sea - Helgoland_Spring_Bloom_20160412_1 | ecosystem: Environmental > Aquatic > Marine > Epipelagic ...
CAAAAGCGACTTATCGTCAGTGATTTAACACTTTTTTAACGCATACGCCCAACGTGCGCTCAACCTGCACTAGGCCTCGGAAACATCGGGTCGATACGTCGCAAAAATCATTTTTCCGCCGGCAGACGGGACCACCGAGTCCACTTCCACTCGCACCTCGTTGCCAATTTGCGCGCTGCCGCCATTCACCACTAGCATAGACCCGTCCGGCAAGTAACCAATCGCTTGCCCCGCATCCTTGCCAGCGCGCACCAACTCAGCACTCACAAGAGTTCCAATCGAAATCTCTTGGTTCAGCGCCTTCACCAGTGATGTGATGTTCAACCACTCTACCCCATGAAACTCCGCGAGTTTCGCTAAATTATAATCAGTCGTCAGTAGCTTGGCTTTCATTGACACTGCCAGAAATACCAACTTCGAATCCACCGCCTGCGCATCCAACACGTCACTCTCGTGGATGCGTAGGTCCAGATGCTTCATCTTGCGCAGTCGATTCAAGATATCCAGCCCCTTGCGGCCCTTCTCCTTGCGAATCGGATCCGGAGAATCCGCGATGGCTTGTAGTTCATCCAACACGAAGCGTGGAATCAACAACGCGTGCCCCATCCATTTACTCTCACAAATCGGTGCGATACGCCCGTCAATCAAGGCGCTGGTATCCACCACCACGAGCGGCGTCTCTATATTCTCAGCACTAAACCGCACATATGGTATAACCAAATTGAATTCATCCTTACCTCGAAGCGCAATCACCGTGGCAAGATACATCGAGATCACATATAACGCTAGACGAACCAGATACAGCATCTGCGCTAAGTCAGGGTCGCTCTCCAACGGCTCAAACAACGGCGACGTACCCAGTAAATACGCAATCGCACCGCCAATGAGTAGACCAAAGGTAATCGCCGAGAGGCCGCGCAACGAAAAGCCCCGTAGCATCAGGTCGGTCAGAATCACCAAACTCGCCATGCCCATGCCTATAAATATGACGAGCCACAAGCTCCACTCTGCCACCTGGTACGACATCAACACGCAACCAAGCAGACTGATCAATAGAAAGAAGATACGAAAAATAAACAGAGTTCTTTTCATCAAAAAATGATTGCGGTGATTTAAAAATTAAATGCGCCCGACAGCCACGCAGCCACAACGGGAAGCATCATAAACAAGAACATGACGACATAAATAATGAGTTTAGCCCGATCTGCTTTTTTTTGCACATCCGCTTGGCTCACCGCTTCGTCTAAATGCTCCATAGTTCTAGGATTATGCCAGAAGCGCAGCCTCGAAAGCAACTCGAACTTGCCCCCGTTAAGTTAATTAAATGTTAATCGACGAGCACCACGATCCGAAACCCAGTCAATCGATTACGGTCGCCTCGCGGTGCGCTGCGCATCGGCACGCTGAAAATCGACTCGAGTCGGTCTTGGGCGTGCCCGCCAATGTGACGTGCCTCCTCCGAATCGAATCGATCGCCCGACTCTAACCATTCGCTGACATTACCTAGCAGATCGTAAAACCCACTCGCAAACGGCGCTTTTTTGCCAACCGGCTGCGCCACACCATCTGCATCCAAAATGCTCCATACATGTTCTTCAAGCACGACATAACGCAAACGACCCAACGCTTGACGAAATTCATTCTCTGATGGCAACCGGACTTCTTTACCTAAAATCCACGACATCCGCTCACAAAAACTTTTAGCCTCGGTCCAGCTCACCGAGTCCACTGGATTAACATCCCCTTGATTACGACTCGGATTCGTGCCCATCATTATAGCATAGAGCGCCTGAGGTAATTCAGTGCGGAGCATGCGCAAGCCTCCCTCCCCCGGAACGGGAAGCAACGCATCATACACACGATCCTGAATATAGCCCAGATCGCTTTGCACTAAATTCAAATAGCGTACCTTTACCTCAAGCTCTTCATCATTGAGTGAACTGCGCGGGAACGCATTCTGCATATGCTTAATATCGCGACGCAGCGCCACAATCACTTCCGCAGCCTCATACGTGCGCCGCTCGGAGAGAAAGCGCTTCAGCAAGTCGTGATTCGTCTCGATCTCCAAGCCGAGCTCAACGCTCTGAGCTGTCTCACTCTTGCGCTGAAACTCTGCCACTCGCTCTGAAGATGCGTAAGGACTGTCAGGATACTCTTTATTCAACAGCTTCTGTAGGCGTGCCACTTCTTTATACAAGCTCGCCGCCTTCAGCGTTTCACCTTCCGCACGACTCGTATCCGCCAGATTCGACACTTGCTCGATTTCGAGATGATCTTGCCCCGACTCGATCCCAACCCATTTCACCTTTAAGCGCTCCAGCCTAGAAACACTCGCTTGGTTGGTGCCGCGGTACTCACGATTGAGCTCTAACTGAATCTGTATGGCTTGCTGCAACAAGGCCGCGGCAGACTCCCACTCGTTTTTTGCAATAAGGGCATCTGCATCCCTCTCAAAATGCAGACTTTGTTGCAACATCGGTTCAGCCGCGAGATAGCGCGCCTGGCGCTGTAAGCGAGTGGCACGCCCGACATCGTAGGCCGAACTCAAGGGGAAGTTCTCATTGATTGCTTTCTGCTTCTCAAAGGCCTCTTGGTACTTATCCCGCGCGGCTTCATACGCTTTATCTTGCGCGAGGCTCCGCGCCTCAGATTCGGATGCCGCACTTTCGACCTTCAGATACTCTGCTGATAGATCTTGATACTGCTCCTCCAAATCCTCCACGCGTTGCGATGCCTCTGCATTATATCCGGGTAGCGCATCGACATACTGACGTTGCAAATCCAGCGCACGCTTCAACAACAATGCATCCTGCGGCTCCGCCGAACGCATCGCCAACACTTCCTCAAATTGCGACTCAACATCGAGGCTCTGCTCGCGCAGCGCGATCGCCTCAGCTGGGATCTCTACATCCGCAGTGAGCGCGCTATAATCGACTTCCTTAGGCCCAAATTGACTCAAGAACCAGAATAGCCCAAGGACACTCGTACAAACCATGACGATGAGCAACACGATCATGAATCGCTTAAGACCACTAGTTTCGTAGGATCGGCGGGAGCTGAGAGACTTCTTCAGGTTGACCATAAGGGAATTGGAGCTGGCACTGTAAACACGATCTGCCTAAATGAACCTTACGCTTCCCTCGCCGCAAGGCTAAAGGCTCCGTCAGTTGTCAGTTGTCAGTTCTCCAAGAAAGTGCATATCACGTTCTATCTCTTTCTTTCTTCTCACAAAATCGAAGTTTTCCATGTTTCAGCAGATTACGATACTCGGGCCAGGGCTTCTTGGCGCCTCCTTAGCTATGGCCGTAAAAGAACGCGGACTCGCCACGCGAGTCGTGACATGGTCCCGACGACCTGAGTCTCGCGCGAAATGCCTGAACCAAAGCTGGTGCGATACGGTGTTCGACTCCCCCGAAGAGGCCGTCATTGGCAGCGATCTAGTGGTACTCTGCACGCCCGTCCAAACCATCGTTCCACTCCTAGTGCAAATCAGGTCGGGACTCGCCGCAGATGCGCTGATCACCGATGTTGGTAGCACCAAGAGCCTGATCTGCCGCGAAGCGCTCAGCGTTCTCGAGGGGCACTCGGCCAGTTTTCTCGGCGCACATCCCATGGCTGGCTCTGAACAAGCAGGCATGGAACATGCACAGTCCGACCTTTTTGAGAACGCGGCCTGCATCCTCACACCACTGGACGATGCCGCCGCTGAAGTAATCGCCAAACTCAGCGCTTTCTGGGATGCAATCGGCATGACTGTCTCAACCGTATCGCCCGAAAAACACGACGAAATCGTCGCCCACGTTAGCCATCTACCGCACCTGCTCGCCTCCACACTCTGCGGCTACCTCGCCGCGCAAGACGGCACTTGGCGTAATCTCGCCGGTGATGGACTGCGCGATACCACTCGCATCGCTTCCGGCGATCCGCAGCTTTGGAAGCAAATCCTCGAACAAAACAGCGACGAAGTCGTACGTGCCATCGAAGGCTTCGAGCTCCAGCTTCATCATCTCAAAACAGCTCTTCTTAACCAAGACTCACTCGGCGTCATCGCGCAACTCGAACGCGGCAAAACCTACCGCGATCAATTGTAAGTTGCATGGGCGCCACATTTTACAAAAAACAGCCATATTGACCGGGTTCGCGTCACGGCCAGCTTGGTCGTCACTTCGTTCCTCAGTACAGATTTTCTATCGTAAGACGCATGACTGATCCACTTCCCATCAAGCCGTTTATGCAGCAGCTCGACAACACCATCCAGTTGCCTGGCTCTAAGAGTATTACCAATCGTGCCCTGATTCTGGCCGCGCTCGCCGAAGGCGAAACTCGCCTCGAAGGTGCGCTGTTTAGCCGCGACACCCGCATCATGCTCCAAGCGCTCACTGTGCTCGGCTTTGAATGCACGGCCGACCAGACCGCCGCAACTATCACGATTAAAGGTCAAGGTGGCCGTATTCCAAACAGCACGGCAGAGCTGCACGTCGGCAACGCCGGCACCGCCGCGCGCTTCCTCACCGCCTTTCTCGCATTGCAAGCTGGCGGCACTTACACACTCGACGGAGATCCTGCCATGCGCGACCGCCCGATGTCCGGCCTGCTCGATGCACTGGTCGCACTCAATGCCGCCGAGTTTGAATTTCACGCGATGCCAGGGCATTTCCCATTCACGCTTAAAGCCAAAGGCTACAACGGCGGCACTGCCACAGTCGATGCGAGCGCCAGCAGCCAGATCCTCTCCGCACTGCTCCTCGCCGCACCCGCAGGTTTAGCCGATGTGAAAATTGCCAGCCCAGGCGTGCGACCCGCTTATGTCGCAATCACTCTGAAAATGCGTGAAGCTTTTGGTGCGGCTCCCGCCACCAGCGATGCTGAGGGTAACTATTCGCTCAAAGCACTTCACTATAAAGCTCCAAGCACTGGCATCTACTCGATCGAGCCTGACATTTCTGCAGCCAGCTACTTCCTCGCCCTCACATTACTTCAAGGCGGCCAGCTCACGATTCCAACTCTCAGCCCAGAACCACTCCAAGGCGACGCCCGCTTCGCCGAAGTACTCGCCCACCACGGCCTGCGCGTCGATGCCGAATCCAACCAATGGATCGCCAACTGTGCCGCTCCAGAGGCAATCGCCCTCGGCCATCGCGAAATCGATTTTAATCTCTTCTCAGACACCTTTTTAACCTACGCCGCGATTGCACCCCTACTCAGCGGATCCGTTCGCATTTGCGGCATTGGCCACACCCGCCACCAAGAGACTGATCGCATCGCTGGCATGGCCAACGAACTCTCAAAGCTGGGCCAGCTCGTCAAAGAAGAGGACGATGCCCTCACCATCAGTACCAAGCCTAACGAGCTACGCGCACGTGCAATGAAAGCTCGCAATGCAGGTCAACTGATCGAAATCGACACTTACGAAGACCACCGCTTCGCGATGAGCTTCGGAATTCTTGGCAGCTTCGACTTGATTGGCGATGGCAAGCCGTGGCTCGCCATCAAAAACCCAGAGTGCTGCGGTAAGACCTTCCCCGGCTTCTTTGCGGCCTTGGATCAATTGCGCGGATAAGTGACAAAGGAGTGTGGCCGACTCGCCCACGTTGAACCCATATTGACGCAAACGAGGGCGAGTCGCCCTCACTCCTTTGAGTTCAGAGCTCGGTTGTCGTCTGCTCCGTCCATAGGCCGAGCTTCGTCGCCGTCGCCGACACTGCAGCCACACATGCCGTCTCGGCACGCAGTACGTGTGCGCCTAGATGCGCGAGCCTCCAGCCGTTTTTGCGGAACACATCGCGCTCATAAGAAGACCACCCACGCTCAGCCCCAAGCGCAATCACTGCGCTCGCAGCGGCATCGGGCAACACATCACCTAACGAACCACCCGCCTCGTAATTATCCAACGCCACATGCGTGTCCGCACCATGCAGCGCGGAGATTGCCGACTGCAGATCAGCATGTATCGCAACCTGAGGAAGATAGGTACTAAAAGCCTGCTCCGCGCCCAGTCGGATGCGATCCCGCCACTCATCTGTTTGCCACAGACTACTCTGCGCATACGAAGGTTCGCTGCGTTCGGCTTCGAAAAAATGAATGCTCGCCACGCCAAGACTCGCACCCTCAAACAGAATACGCTTCGCCGTATGTGGCCGTGGCAGGCCTATCAGCAAAGTCACCGGTAACGCGGCAGGTGCTGGCTCCGTGCCAACCACCTCCAGCTTGTAACTACCATCAGACTCCACGGCCACCACTTTCGCCCGCGCACGCGGCCCATTAACGAAGCCCAAAAATACCAAGGTGCCAACCTCTGCGCGCAGTACCTTACGCAAATGCTGCGCACGAGGATCGCTTCCTTCGAGTCGAACCGACTCAAAGGCTTCATCAAAAAGCATCAAATTCATAAACGAGGATACACTTTTGTTATTTGCTGGAGGACTACCGTCCTCGGCGTACTCAAATAGGGACAATATTCAACCGACGCAGCTAGACCGCTCGGACGCGGTCTCACCAAATAAAACAGAAAGCCACACTCGCCGATTAACGACGACGCCCGAAACGGCTCGATGCCGAATTGCGCTTACGACGCTTCGGCGGAGCAGCAGACTCGCTGCGAATGATCGGTTCGTGAAAATAATTAAAGTCGTCTAGCTTACGCTGCTTAATCGGCTGATCGATAAATTTCTCAATCGCATCGAGCTTCGCCTGCTCATCGGGAGCGACCAAAGTCATCGCATCGCCTTCACGCTGCGCACGACCAGTGCGTCCGATCCTGTGTACGTAATCTTCCGCATGCTCCGGCACATCGTAATTGATGACGTGCGTCACGTTAGCGATGTCCAGACCGCGCGAAGCAATGTCCGTCGCGACGAGAATTTTCATCGTGCCGGCCTTAAACTGCTCCAAGGCCTTAGTACGAGCCTTCTGCTGAAGATTTGAGTGCATCGCGACACAACTGTAATCGCGCTCCTGCAACCAGCGAGCGATACGATCCGCACCCACTTTCATGCGGCAGAAAATAATCATGCTATCGACTTCCATGCTATCGATCAGAGCGATCAACAGGTCGAACTTCTGCATCGCGCCGACTGGATACACTTCGTGCTTCACTGTCTCAGCGGGCGTCAGTTTGATCCCGATAGAGACTTCGACTGGATCTTTCAGGCTCTTCGCGACTAAGCGTTTAATGTCGTCCGAAACAGTTGCCGAGAACAGCAACGTTTGGCGATTTGTGTTACACATCTTAATAATGCGCTGCACGTCGTCGATGAAGCCCATGTCGAGCATGCGATCCACTTCGTCGAGCACCAAGACTTCGACTGAGCGGAGGTCAAAATTGCCCTGTTGCAAGTGATCGAGTAAACGGCCAGGAGTGGCGATGACGACGTCCGCGCCTTCGCGCAACTCATCGAGTTGCTTACCATAGCCGACACCGCCGTGAATTAGGCAGCACTTCGGAGCACAATATTTACCATACGATGAAAATTGATCTTCGACCTGCGCAGCAAGCTCACGTGTTGGCCCAAGAATGAGACAACGAGGCGGAGCGCCTTGTTTGTGACCGCCGAGCCGATGTAGGATAGGCAGCGCATAAGCAGCAGTCTTTCCTGTGCCAGTCTGCGCAGAGCCGATGACATCCTTGCCCTCAAGAATGTGCGGAATGGAACCCGCTTGAATAGGAGTCGGCGTCGTGAAGCCGAACTCGTCGATAGATTTAAGAATAGACTCGTCGAGTCCAAGATCGTGAAACGTCATTATATGTGGTCTGGGTGAAAAGCCCGGCCAACTTACGCATCCGGGTCCAATTAAGAAGTCGCGTAGCGTGCGTGTATTTCTTTGAGAATCAAGGAGAAAGCATACCTGCCAAATATCTGGTATCACTCGCGACCTTCGACTTTGAAAATTTGTGATGCTCGACATCTGCGGCTTCAGACATAGCTTGAGTTATAAATGTCTGGTCTACGATCAACTCGAAATCTCGCCGCTCTTAGTGTCGTCATTCTGCTGCTATTAAGCGGAGGCCTTGCCCAATTGGACAACCCGTGGCTTTCGCTCGTCCCTAGCGGCGCAGCGCTCATAATCGTATTCATTACGCGCAGTGCGTTGATTGGGCTGTTAGTCGGCGCAATGTGTGGCGCCTTACTGGTGACCAATGGAGCGCCGCTCGCCGCGGCTGAGCAGCTCGCGCTGCAACAATTCTGGCCTATCTTTAGCTCTTCTTGGAAGCTGAGTGCGATTCTATTTACCTTGATCTTGGGAGGCTTCGTTGCGCTGGTCGAGGCGGGAGGTGGCCTGCAAGGCTTGGTCCACCGATTGCTCGGCTCTGGGCGAGCGCCGCACAAGCGCATGCAATTTACGGTGTTTGGATTTGGTCTATTGGTGTTTTTCGATGGCTTGGCGAACACGATGTTAATTGGCCGACTATTGCGCTCGGCGGCAGATCGCTGCGGTGTTTCGCGGCAGAAATTGGCCTATCTCGCGGATACGACGGGGTCTGCGGTGGCGTGCTTGGCGTTTATATCCACGTGGATTGCCTTTCAGCTATCGATGATCCACGAGGGCTTTGCCTTGGTCGGCCGTGAGGTCAGTGCCTATGCCTATTTCTTTAAATCCCTGCCCTTTAATTACTATTGCTGGTTCGCACTGATACTAGCCTTGGTCTCTATTACGCGAGAGTTCAACCCAGGCCCAATGGCTAAGGCCGAACGCGTGGCCCGAGACATGCCGCTTCGCGATCCAGAAACGTCACCCATTCATGCCAACCATTGGGGCTTAGCGATTGTGCCAATCTTAGTGCTCACATTCTCAATCCCCCTAATGACTTATGTGATCGGCGCGGATTCGCTGTTGCCGTTCAGCCTGAGCAAATTCGCGCAGGCCTACGGACGCGCTGAGACTTATGTGCCACAGATTCTCGTGGCCGCCAGTGTCCTGGCTTCGTTAGTCGCTGCCGCTGCGCTGATGTCGACTGCGAAGACCGCAAAAACACGCGCGCAATCCTCAGCTGGCAGGGTCTTCCTGTCGGGCGTGCGGGAAATCGCAAGGCCAACGGTGGTACTGATTGCAGCGTGGATGTTGGGCGCGGCAATTAATCAACTAGGGACAGCGGATCATCTAAGTGCCTTACTTGAGGGACGCATATCGGCGGGATTCCTGCCGGCGATGATCTTTTTGTTGGGCGCGGTAATTTCATTCTCAACCGGCACCTCGTGGGGCACGATGGGCGTGCTCATGCCGTTGGCGATTCCAGTAATTTTTGCCGTAAGTGGTGAGAGTTCAGACGCAGAGCGAGATCGTTATGTCGCCGCCGCGATTGGCGCAGTCTTCAGTGGTGCGGTCTTCGGCGATCACTGTAGTCCCTTTAGCGATACCACAATTGTCGCATCGATCGCCTCAGGCGTTGATCCTTTGGATCATGTGCGCACGCAGATGCCGTTCGCACTGATTGCAGCATTGGTCGCATTAGTGCTCGGATTCTTGCCGACGGGGTTTGGTTTGCCCGCTTGGGCCGGCATCGGACTCGGCGGAGCTTGCTTGGTATTGCTCCCTAACTGTTTCTCGCAAACGCGATGAGATCACTCACCGTTACCATCAAGGACACAGGGATCAGAATAATGTGCGCGTCTCGTTCTTAAGCGACGCCGCCGAAAGCTTGCGCTCACCCTGCAAACTCCATTAAATCATTCGCTATGACATCGTCCTACCGAGGCCGCATCGCACCGACCCCCACAGGTTATTTACACCTTGGACACGCGCGCACCTTTTGGATCGCCATGGAGCGCGCTCGTGAGGCTGGCGGCAGACTGATCTACCGCGATGAGGATATCGACCCCGACCGCTGCAAACCAGAATTTGCCGAAGCAGCGGTTGAGGACCTGCAATGGTTCGGCTGCCACTGGGATGAAGGCCCTGATGTCAGAGGGCCTCATGCCCCTTATCGCCAAAGTGAGCGCATGCCACTGTTCCTAAATGCTTGGAACCATCTCAAGGAAGCTGGCGTCATTTACCCCTGCGATCAATCCCGCAAAGATGTGCGCTGGGCCACTCAAGCGCCGCACCACGACAAAGAAGGCGGCGAATCGATTTACCCCGAGCATCTACGCCCGCCAATCGGCACCGGTAAAACCGCCAAGGCTCCTGGCGACATAAATTGGCGCTTCCGCGTGCCCAGCAATCGAAAGATCGAGTTCGACGACCTTTGCCTAGGTCCCTGCGCCTTCGAGTGCCTGCGTGACTTTGGTGACTTTCTGGTCTGGCGCAAAGATGGGCAGCCCGCATACGAGCTGGCCGTCGTGGTCGATGATGCCGCGATGGCCATCACCGAAGTCGTGCGCGGTGAAGACCTACTTATATCAACCGCCCGCCAACTCCTGATCTACGAGGCCCTCGGCCTGCGCGCGCCAGAATTTTACCACGCCCCCCTACTTTGCGACTCTAGCGGCCGACGACTCGCCAAGCGCCACCGCTCTCTCAGCCTACGCGAACTACGCGAAGCCGGGCAAACACCTGAAACACTACGCAAGTCCGATGACTGGTGGTCAGGCTTGGACGACTGAACGCGCATTTCAGACTTCCGCGTTTCAGCTTTG
>Ga0206126_10006294_pt1 | contig 10573 bp, 12 predicted proteins | sample Helgoland_Spring_5_FD_148621 | JGI IMG/M metagenome (GOLD analysis project Ga0206126, IMG submission 148621) | Pelagic subsurface seawater microbial communities from Kabeltonne, Helgoland, North Sea - Helgoland_Spring_Bloom_20160412_1 | ecosystem: Environmental > Aquatic > Marine > Epipelagic ...
AGTACCATTAGATTTTCCTATTGAATTAAATGAACAAATGGACATATATGATGATGTTGCAAATATGGAATTTGGAATGGATTATGACCAATTAGGTTCAAATGAAAAAGAATGGGTTCGTGATGAAATAGATAACATGGAAATGAGAGAATCATTAAATGAAAATGAATATGAAAAAGAAAAAATAGATATTTTAAATCAAATTTTAGCAACTTTAAATGCCTCAGAAAAAGATGGTGAAGATAGAGAAGAGGATATAGAAAATTTAGATGTAAGTATTGATCAATTAACTGGGGCATTAACAGGTAAAAATCCTGTAGCTGTACAATTTGATCAAGGGAGATTTGGTAGATTTGCTTCTCTTCCTGATAGTGAAAAAAAGAAATTAAAAGAAGTAGTAAAGTCACTATTAGATGAAGCTAAATTTAAAGGTAAAACTGTTCAATTAAATAAACCTACAAGAGGTGATAGTAAGAAATTTAAAGTTTATGTTAACTCAGGTAAGAAAAATGCTGACGGTTCAATTAAGGTAAAAAAAGTTAATTTTGGACATGGTGGATCATCTGCTAAAAAAGCAGGACAAAAAACCATGAAAATCAGAAAATCTAATCCTAAAGCAAGAAGTGCATTTAGAGCAAGACACAATTGTGACAATCCAGGACCTAAAACAATGGCAAGATACTGGTCTTGTAAGAAGTGGTAAAGTAAATTTTCTCATCATTTTGATATCTAAATAATGTTTCGTATATTTATAACAAAATACATAAAGCAATGGACAATTTCAACTTAAAAAAATTTCTTGGTGAAAAGTCACTATTAAACGAAAACGCACCTGGATACGATACTAGAAAATTCGGTGAAGCATTACCTACATTAGAAAGCGTAAAAGCAGCTCATGAAGCTAAAGAAGATGATAAAAAAGAAATAAAAGAAGAAGAAGGATTTGTAGAAGTTTCACAAGATGAAGTTAAAATGCATCTAAAACAATACAGAGATGGTATGATTGATGGTGATGATTTAGCTAATGCAATTGAAGAAATTGTAGTAGGTAAAATTTCAGCCCCTGGAGTTGATAAAGTAGGAGGGGTTTATGGTGACAAAACTATTGATGAAGCAAAAAAATAAAATAATATGGATAACTTCGATTTAACAAAATATTTAGCTGAAGGTAAGCTATTAAAAGAAGAAATTACTTGGGATATAGATGCTTATGATGATGCAGCTGATGTGTCTGATGCAGCTGATGATTTCCTACCAGAAGTAAAAAGATTAATTCAACTAGAAATAGGTGATGAAATGATCGATGGTGAATTAGAAGAGTACATAGAAGTATCAAATGATTATTACTATCGTAAAGCAAGAAAAAATGCTAAAGGATCTGATCCAGAAAATATTTCAATAACCGCTAAGGCATTTGCAGATAATGTAATTGAAAACTATAAAGAAGACCAATAATGGATAATTTTAATTTAAAAAAATATTTAGCTGAAGGTAAGCTATTAAAAGAAAATGTTACTAAGGCATATATTTGGTCTCATGAAGATTATTATGAGTTATATTTAACTGATAATCAAGGTCTAAAAGATGCTACTGAAGTTGTTGGTGGTGGTACTGAACCTGAATATATAACAGATGTAGAACCTGGAATGTATCAAATGATAAATTGGAATGATGAAGGTCCTTTTGCTGCGTCTTATGATAGTAAATTAGAATTTGTAAAAGAAGTTATTGTCAACTATTGGGGAGAAGATGATTTTTTAGAGGAATTTGGAATTGAAGAATTATATGATATTGATGATAGTGACGAATACTTTGCAGCTTTTTACAAACATATAGAAGAGAACTTAGATAAGTACTATGATAAAATACTAAAAATGTCTAATGATGCATACCCAGATGGTGATTCAGGTAGTGGGGTTGTTGTATTAGAAAAGGGTAAAATAGTTGCTGGTGAAGCAAATATGTAATAAATTAAAATAAAATGGATAATTTCGATTTAAAAAAATATTTAGCTGAAGGTAAGCTACATGAAGACTATACTAGCGAATATGATGAAGAAACAGCAAAAAGAAATATGTTTGCTGCTAAATATAATAAACCAGGAGATACTAAAAGGTTTAGAGATTACATGGAATTCCTTTCCAAATTAAGAATATCAGGTAAAACTAATATGTTTGGTGCTGCTCCTTATTTACAAGCAGAATTTAATCTTGATAAAAAAGAAGCTAGAGAGTTATTAGCATATTGGATGGGTTCGTATAGAAATCCTGAATTAGATGAAGGTTCATGTGGTTACACCCCAGATGGTAAACCAAGATCTAAACCAGCAAGTCCAGATTTAATGAAAGAAGCCGAGTATGCCGCTGACAAATTCAATGTTAATGTTTTTGGTTACCAAACAAAATACTACAAAGTATGTCCTGGTGCTAAAGCATTTATGGATAAAGTTATGTCTGGTGATTATGGTGATATGTCTGACATTAAGGAAGAAACTATTAGATTAGCTAAATTACATGATGTACTATTTAAAATGGAAATACAAGCATTAAAAGATCCTAATTATGCTACTAAAATTTTAAGCCAAGCTAAATATGTTGTTGATACTATTAGGGATCAAATTGATACAATGAATAAGGGAAATAATAAAAATATCCCTATGGATGCTGTAGATTATTTAGATAATCATATTGAAATAATTAAAGATGCAGGTAAATAATAAATTATTAATTAAAAAAATTTAAAAATGAAATGTAATTGTACAAAATGTAATTGTGGTGTTTCATGTTCATGTGATTGCTGTAATTGCTAACAAAATTAAGACTGATTCATAGCCAGTCGAATAAAAAGAAGTTTAAGAGATCTGTGGCCTCCATTTGGAGTCCACATTTTTTTTTCGTATATTTACATATAAATTAAATTCTAGAATGAGTAAAAACATAGTAATAATTGGAGCAGGAGTAGCAGGCGTAAACGCTGCTACAAAATTAGTTGATAACAATTTTAATGGTAAAATCACTATTATTGATATGGGTAAAGATCCATATTTAAGACCTTATGAAGAGGTAATGACAGGGTATTTAGGAGCAGGTGGTTGGTCAGATGGTAAATTAACATATTCTACTCAAATTGGTGGACAATTATCTAAATATGTAGGTGATGAAAAAGCAATGGAGCTAATGAAACAAGTAGTAGATAATTTTACTAGATTTCACCCTCACCCAGAACAAATAATACTATCATCACCAGATAAAGAACCAGATTTTATTAAACCATATTTTGGTTTAAGATTATTTCCAGTATGGCATATTGGTACTGATTATCTACATGAAATAGGTAAAAGTTGGTATGATTATTTAGTTGATAAAGGTGTAGATTTTATTTGGGAAACTAAAGTTACAGATATTGATTTTGAAAACCAAATAGTATATTATGAAGATGGGTTTGAATCATTAGTAGAAGGTTTAATATATGATAAACTTATATTTGGTGTAGGCAAATCAGGAATTGATTTTACTTCAGATATAATGAAACAATATGAATTACCAACTGAAGAAAAACCAGCACAAGTTGGTGTTAGGTTTGAAGCACCACAAAAACACTTCCAAAAGTTAATTGATATAGCATATGATTTTAAATTGTATAGAAAATTTGATGATGAAGGTGTATCATTAAGATCATTTTGTACTAATAATAATGCAGCTTACGTAGCAGTAGAAGAAACATATGGAGATCACAGTTATAATGGACATGCTAAAAAAGATGAGGCATTTAGAAATGATATGACTAACTTTGGTATACTAATGGAAGTTAAAGGTATTAAAGAACCATTTAAATGGGCAAGAGAATTAGTAAATAAAGTACAAGAAAATAGTACAGGCTTATTTTATAGTCCAACTAGAGAACCATCTACAACATCAGAAGGAATTGATGTATCAGCTACTAAAATTAATGATTTAGATGTAGTTAAAGATGCATTTCAAGGATATTATAGTTATATAGAAGATTTTATTAATGATATGAAAAAAGTATTTCCTACATTAAAAGATGATTGGGGAATATATGTACCTGAAGTTAAGTATTTAGCCCCAGAGCCATTAGTAAATTATAAAGATTTATCATTAACTAAATTTCCAAATGTACACTTTGTAGGTGATGCGTTGTCAGCAAGGGGTATTTCAGTATCAGGAGCTCATGGTACATTTGTTGCTGAAAAAATCTTGGAGGGGTAAAATACCTTTCGTATATTGAAGTAAATAAATATTATGGCAAAAGAAACAAATGAATGGCCTATTAGCCAAAAATTAAAAAAGAAAGATGGAACTGTTGCATATGTTTGGGATGGTAAACTACATAATTGGGAAGGACCTGCTTTAATACCTGAGGGTAATATGAAAAAAGCTGAATATTACCTTTATGGAATACCTAAAACAATTGAAGAACATAAAGAAGCCATTAGACAACAATCAGGACTACCCTGGTATAAACAACCAGCTCCAAAGGGGCAAAACCATAGAAATTAACATGAAAATAGTATTTTGTATCCCAGGAAGTACCTTTAGTAATACCTTTTTAAATTGTTGGACTCAATTAATAAAAAAATTACATATTAATAATATAGAATGGGCCATGGTTAATGGTTATGTTCCTAATGTTAGTATGAGTAGACAATCTTTATTAGACAGAGCTAGAATGCATAGACCAACACATTATATGTGGATTGATGATGATCAAGTTTTTACATTTGATCAATTTCAAAAATTATTAAACCATGATTTAGATATTATAAGTGGAATTTATAAAAAATCAAATGATTTATTTGCTTGTTGTAAATTAAATGGTGAAACTCTTACAATAAAAGATAAATTAGAAGGTGTAAATGAAGTTATGGCTAATGGGATGGGTTTTATGTTAGTAAAAAAAGAAGTATTTGATGGTATGTATAATCCTTTTGAGTTTTTAAATGAAAATCAGTGGGAAGATTTTGGATTTGCTGATAAAGCAAGACAGTTAGGATATAAAGTAAATATAGATAGTACAATAATAGTTGGACATGAAAAATTAATGACAATATGAAAATAGGTTTATGTGGTACAATGAGTGTAGGTAAAACAACATTGGTTAATGCTTTAAAAGATTTACCACTTTTTAAAAATTATAATTTTGCTACAGAGCGTAGTAAATATTTAAGTGATTTAGGTATTCCATTAAATACAGATTCAACATTAAAAGGTCAAACAGTATTTTTAGCTGAACGTTGTGCTGAATTAATGAACGATAATATTATTACTGATAGAACAATAATAGATGTAATGTCATTTACACAAAATGCTAAATCTGTACCTTACCAAGATAAAGATAAATTTATAGAATATGCAAAAGAATTTATTAGAGAATATGATTATATTTTTTATATTTCTCCTGATGGCTTACCTATTGAAGATAATGGAATACGTGAAATAGATGAACATTATAGAGATGTTATAGATTTTACTATTATTAGTTTTATTAGAAAATATGCGTATATGATGAAAAAGGTAGAAACTATAAAAGGCACTACAGAAGAACGAATTGAACAAATATTAAATATAATAGAATCTTAACATATTTATAATAAAACATACTATATTATGAAAGAAACAAGTTTAAAATCGTTCATTAAAGAAGAAATTATTTCTGTTTTATCTGAAGCAACAGATGAAGAAGTTAAAAATCAAGAATTATTAAATAAAGAGTTAGAGAAAACTGTAAAACATAAAAAAGAACTAGCAAGTGAAGATATTGATGTAGATGATGATAAAGACGCTGTAAAAGCAGCAAAAGCTGCTAGAGGTAAATTTAAAAAATTAGATCTAGCAGTTAAATCATTAAATGATATTAAAAAAGAAATGATATCTTATGCTAAAGAATATGGTAAATCTGATGATGAAAGTAGAAAAGAAGAAATAAAAAATATACTAAGGAAAAAAACACCAATAAAAAAGGAACTAGAATCTTTAGTTAAAAAATTAGAAAAAGACGCAGTATGAGTTTATTAACAAAATTATTTTCCGGAGGAGCTAAGGACCTTATAGAAGGTGTAGGTGGAGTTATTGATAACTTACATACATCAAAAGAAGAAAAACTAGCAGCAGAATTAAAAGTAAAAGAATTAATATCAGATTATGAAACTAAAATGGAAGCTAACATTACAGATAGGTGGAAAGCTGATATGAATAGTGATTCATGGTTAAGTAAAAATGTAAGACCTTTAGTTTTAGTTTTCTTGGTAGTCTCTACTGTTCTTATGATATTCATTGATGCGGGAACCATTTCTTTTTCAGTTGAAGAAAAATGGACAGATTTACTACAATTAGTACTAATAACAGTTATTGGTGCTTATTTTGGAGGAAGATCAATGGAAAAGGTTAAGAAAAATAAATAATGTGTCAGATTTAAAAAAAGTTATACGCTCAGAGTATCTTAAGTGTGCTAAAGATCCAGTGCATTTTATGCGTAAATACTGTTATATACAGCACCCCCAACGTGGTCGCATACAATTTAACCTATTCCCATTCCAGGATAAAGTATTAACGTTATGGAGAGATAATCCATATTCTATTATTCTTAAATCTAGACAGTTAGGTATATCTACTTTGTCAGCCGGTTATTCTTTATGGTTAATGACTTTTCATAAAGATAAAAATATTCTTTGTATAGCAACAAAACAAGACACAGCTAAAAATATGGTTACAAAGGTAAAATTTATGTATGAAAATTTACCTTCATGGCTTAAAATTGATGCCCCTGAAAATAATAAATTAACACTTCGATTAGCTAATGGATCACAAATTAAAGCCACATCAGCATCAAGTGATGCAGGTAGATCAGAAGCAGTATCTTTACTATTAATTGATGAGGCAGCCTTTATTGACAATATTGGAGAAATTTGGGCATCAGCTCAACAAACCTTAGCAACTGGTGGTGGTTGTATTGCTTTAAGTACTCCTTATGGTACAGGTAATTGGTTTCATCAAACATGGACAAGAGCCGAAGGTGGTGAAAATGATTTTTTACCTATTAAATTACCTTGGTATGTACATCCCGATAGAGATGAAGCTTGGAGAAAAAAACAAGATGAATTACTAGGTGATCCTAGAATGGCGGCACAAGAGTGTGATTGTGATTTTAGTACTTCTGGTGATATAGTATTTTATAATGAATATATGGAATATTATGAAAAATCTTTTATTAAGGATCCTCTAGAAAGAAGAGGAGCGGATCAAAATTTATGGGTTTGGGAATCTCCAGACTATAGTAGATCATATATAGTAGTAGCTGATGTATCCAGAGGTGATGGAAAAGATTATTCTGCATTTCATGTAATTGATGTAGAAACAAATGTACAAGTTGCTGAATATAAGGGACAATTAGGCACTAAAGAATATGGGCATTTATTAGTTGGTATAGCAACAGAATATAATGAAGCATTATTAGTAATTGAAAATGCTAATATCGGTTGGGCTACAATTCAAGTAGCAATAGATAGAAATTATCCAAATCTTTATTATTCTCAAAAAACAGAATCAACTAATGTAAATTCATATTTTGATAAATACCAAGATCATTCTAAAATGGTAGCTGGATTTACAATGTCATCAAGAACTAGACCTATGGTAGTAGGTAAATTTCAAGAATACATAAGTGATAAAGGAGTAACTATACAATCAAAAAGACTAATTGAAGAAATGAAAACTTTCATTTGGAGAAATGGAAGACCAGAAGCCCAATCAGGGTATAATGATGATTTAGTAATGTCTTTTGGTATTGCTATGTACATTAGAGATACAGCATTAAAATTTAGACAAAGAGGATTAGATATAACTAAACAATCATTAAATAATATGAAAGTTAATAGAACAGCCTACCAAGGAGGTTATGGTTTTTCAAAAGGTTCTGATAATCCTTACCATATAAAAACAAAAGATGGGCAAGAAGACATAAGATGGCTTCTATAATAATATTTATAACAATAACTAATATATAAACATGGCAAATACCAGTGTATTTTCAAGATTAAGAAGATTATTTTCAACAGACGTTATTATACGTAATGTTGGTGGTGATCAACTAAAAGTAATAGATAGTAGTACTATTCAACAAATGGGTGGAATTGAAACAAATTCCTTAGTAGATAGATATAATAGAATATATACTACAGCCCCTTCATCCTTATTAGGAAGACAATTTAGCTTTAATTATCAATGGTTAAGACCTCAATTATACTCAGAATATGATGTAATGGACACAGATGCAATATGTGCTTCAGCACTTGATATTGTTGCTGATGAATCTACTCTTAAAAATGATATGGGTGAAGTACTTCAAATTAGAAGTTCAAATGAAGATATACAAAAAATACTTTATAATTTATTTTATGATGTATTAAATATTGAATTTAATTGTTGGATGTGGGTAAGACAAATGTGTAAATATGGTGATTTTTTCTTAAAAATGGAAATAGCTGAAAAATATGGTGTTTATAATGTAATACCTTATACAGCATTCCATATTGAAAGACAAGAAGGATATAATCCTGAAAATCCACAAGAAATTAGATTTAAATACAATCCAGATGGTATAATTAGTGATAGTACAGGAATGTATGGTACAGGTTATGGTCAAGGTGGAGCTGAAGATAATGGTATATTCATTGATAATTATGAAATGGCTCATTTTAGATTAATATCTGATGTTAATTATCTTCCTTATGGTAGAAGTTATTTAGAACCAGGTAGAAAATTATTTAAGCAATATTCATTAATGGAAGATGCAATGTTAATTCATAGAATTGCTCGTGCACCTGAAAAAAGAGTATTTTATATGAATGTTGGGGCTATACCGCCAAATGAAATAGAGGCATTTATGCAAAAAACTATTTCTCAAATGAAACGTACTCCTTACATGGATGAAAATACTGGTGAATATAATTTAAAGTATAATATGCAAAATATGCTTGAAGATTTTTACATACCAGTTAGGGGTAATGATACAACAACTAGAATTGATACTACTAAAGGTTTAGATTATGATGGAATTCAAGATGTTGAATATTTAAGAAATAAATTATTTGCTGCTCTTAAGATACCTAAAGCATTTTTAGGATATGACGAAAATGTAGAAGGTAAAGCTACATTAGCAGCTGAAGATATTAGGTTTGCTCGTACAATTGATAGAATACAAAGAATTATTTTATCTGAATTAAATAAAATAGCATTAGTTCATTTATATACTCAAGGCTACACAGATGAAAAGTTAACTAATTTTACATTAGAAATGACTACACCATCTATTATTTATGAACAAGAAAAAATAGAATTATTAAAATCAAAAGCTGAATTATCAGCTCAATTATTGGAACAAAAATTAGTTCCATCTGATTGGATTTATGATAATTTATATCACTTTAGTGAAGGTGAAACAGAAGAATATAGAGATTTAGTTAGAGAAGATTCTAAAAGACAATTTAGAAATGCTCAAATTGAAGCAGAAGGGAATGACCCTGTTAGTACAGGTAAATCATATGGTACACCCCATGATTTAGCTTCATTATATGGTAATGGTAGAATGTATTCTAACCCAGGGGGGGTTCCAAAACCAGAAAAATATGCTGCTGATGATCCTAAGTTAGGTCGTCCTAAAAAACAATCAACTAAGAGAAATACCCAAGATGATAATTTTGGTAAAGATAGATTAGGTACTAAAAGAATGAAAGATACTGATAAAAATGATGGAAATTCTTTAAACCCTAAAACCAAAGGAGGTTCATTAGCTTTAGAAAGTGCTAGAATAACTTTTTTAAAGAATAAAGATATATTTAAATCTTTAAATACTTTAAATAAGAAAAAACTAATATTTGAAGAAGATAAAGATGATTCTAATTTACTTGATGACTCTCAACTAAAAGGCTAATATTTATAAATAAATATATTTTTTGATGAAAATAAAACATTCCAAATTTAAAAACCCTGGTATACTTTTCGAATTATTGGTTAGACAAATAACAGCGGATACATTAAGAGGTGCAGATTCTCCTGCTATTGATATGATAAAAAAACATTTTGTTAAAACAGAATTAGGTCGTGAATATAAATTATACGAAACTATATTAAAATCTAGAGTTTTAAACGAAGGAAGAGCAAATATGTTTATATCTACAGCAATAGATAATTCTAAAAAACTAAATAGATCAGCTTTAAAAAAACAAAAATATAATTTAATTAAAGAAATTAAAGATTGTTATAAAGTTGAGGAATTTTTTGGGGCTAAAATTAAAAATTATAAAGAATTAGCATCATTATATACTTTAATAGAGGGATCACACTCAGAAAAATCTACAAATACACAACAATTAATTGATAATAAAATTACATTATTAGAATTTTTAACAAAACAAGAAACTTCTGAAGAACGTAAACAAACAGTTTTAGAAGAATTTTCATCATATGATAAAGATACAAGAATTTTAACATACAAAGTATTAATTGAAAAATTTAATACTAAGTATGATGGTTTAAGTAAAGAACAAAAACAAGTA
>Ga0206126_10006295_pt1 | contig 10573 bp, 10 predicted proteins | sample Helgoland_Spring_5_FD_148621 | JGI IMG/M metagenome (GOLD analysis project Ga0206126, IMG submission 148621) | Pelagic subsurface seawater microbial communities from Kabeltonne, Helgoland, North Sea - Helgoland_Spring_Bloom_20160412_1 | ecosystem: Environmental > Aquatic > Marine > Epipelagic ...
ATTCATGACTATATTTTTCAATACCCTCTTTTCTCAAAATTTTTAGTAATTCCCAATCTGATTTCGTTTGCAACATAATAGAATCTACTGGAACGGAATTATCCTCAAAAAAAGAATTAAATATTTTAATTCCTTTTCCACCGCCTGACTGCGCATGTCTCGGAGAAGGTGAGCCCGGATATATATGCAGTAAGCGTTCCATTGAAATAGATTTACTTTCACCCTTCATCATTTTTTGGACTCATCTTTCAAATTTCAAACATCGTCATATTCAAATGGCGTTCCGTCTAATATGCCTGTGCATATAAGATCCAAACCCTTTATTTTTCCATACGAAAGTTCAGTCGTAGATTTTAAGTTAGACGTGTATTTTCCTGACTCTAAATCAAAATCAATAAAAGGAAGTGGTATCATTCTTCTCATAAAAAAATGATACGCATATTTGAGCGCTCTTTCGATATCTTCTTCTGACATTTTTTCTCCAAAAGGGAGATTTTTCAGAATTTCGATATAATGTTCTGGTGAGCTAGCATCTTTGGAAAAACCTTTATTTCTGATCCATGCCTCTCCTGCGACAATCGTAGGAATTCCCTCGCTAGCAATCTCAATGCCCGTTTTAGTGTTAAAGATAGTAACCGCATTACAAAAATCCATTACAGTATAGGTAGAAATTTGGCTTTCTGGCGGTATTATGAAAATATTATCTGCCAGTCGCGGGTGTCTTTTATTAATCTCGTCAAGCAAAGGCTGGCGAGATGGTATTGCTCCTCTCATTTCTGCAGGATGAATTCGGATGAATAGTTCTATATCAGGTCTCTTTGAAAAATATTCAATTGACACATCAACCCACTCCAACATTCCCTTGAAGGCATTAGTTTCATAATGTAGTTGGGCATCCCATAATACATTCGTGAATAACCCTATTGCAGGTCGATCAAGCCGGCATCCCAGTTCAGCCTTTATACTTTCAAGGTTTTCTTCTGGTGTGTCATGAAACCAGATCCAATCATTAATACCACTGCGCCTTGATCGCAAATAATTTTTGATTTCACTTTTCCTATGGGCGTCCAGCTCCAAGTGCTCCCATCGAGACGTTGTTTCAGAAATCATAGTATGGTGATAAGTATCATCATGACTAAAAACGAATGTGTTTTTCTTATATGCCGGATTCCAAGTCACAACTCTAATATTTTTACGCTGACAAACTTGAGTTATTAATCCTTGAGGAACATATATTCCATGATGTAAACAAACAACGTCATAATTTCCCTGATCTAGAAGCCTATTGATCGCAAAAACCGTAAGGATGGCGGACTCGAGATATCTTCGTAAGATAACTTCACCATATTCTTCCCCCTCCAGGTTCCCTCTTGCGAAATACCTTAATGCCCCAGCAAAAGCATGCTCTCCAACTCGAATTTCATTGAACACATAGGTTTGAATGTTATCAAATGAAACTGATTTAGATATCGTCAAGGCCTCATCTTTTTCACTAGCCAGTATATATTTCGAGTACTTCAATAGAGTAACATTTGACCCAGAAAGTATTGCTTTCCCATAATTAAAGCACCCTCCACATCGAGAAGCTGGACCCTCGCTTGCCATTTTCGTAGGGTTAATACTTTCGATTTTCGCCATTTGACAACCACTTAGCATTGCGTCACATAGCAACATATCAACGAGTGCCCCTCTCATCTGTAAGGCTGTTGCCAAGCAACTCTCCAACAAGACCCCCATCTCATAATCGCCAACACTCGTAGCCATGAGAACTTTTTGACACGTCGAAGAATTGTTAACTGGTATAGTCCCTTTATTCAATTTAAACCAATTTATGGATTTTCGGGCCCTAATTACAGCATAGTTCGATTGAAAAAATGGCAAACTCCTAATAATCTTTTTAATCTTAGATATCATTTACATCTACCGTAAATAGGGAAAAAATTTAGTATCATATTCTAATGCTGATCTACGTGTAGATATGGTTCGCGCAGGATTACCAGCTACAATTTCCATTGGGGAGACATCTTTGGAGACAACAGATCCTGCTGCTACTACCGCACCGCGTCCAATTTTAACACCTGGAAGAATAATAACACGAGCTGCTATCCACACAAAATCATCAATCTGAACAGGTGCGCCTATTACTTTATGTTGATCATTATGCGGGTCATGCCCCAATGTAAAAATTGCAGTCTCTCGCCCGATATCAACATTTTTACCAATTTTGATACTGTTATGTCTTCCATCAAGTAGGCAGTAAGAATTTATTACAGAATTTTCACCTATTTTTATTTGGGCTTTAGACATCCCAGAATAAAGAATTTCTACATTTGTAAGTACATTTGCATCTTTTCCCAACAGGACATATTGCCTAATAAAAAACAATCTAATAAAAGCGAAAGGTATTTTTGAAAATAACCTATTCCACAAAACAAGTCTCAATGCATGGGAAAAAGCCTTAAACTCTTTAAATAAAAATTTTATAAGTTTCAAATCTGAAGCCTTAATTTGATATTCTAACTATTTACACATTTTTTTATTACAATTATTTTCAATCTTAATAATTTATAAACGATAAAGCTACTTCCAGTAGTTAAACTCTTTTATCAGGTATTTCTGAATAATTCAGTAAATCAGAATAAACTAAATTTTTAACATTAGCCCTTAGATGAGTAGTATTAATTGTACCGATGACAATTGACGATATAGCCTCATCATTTAGTTGATCTGACAGTATTTCGCCTGCGGCCACACCGGCTGACAAGATAGTACCACTAGAAAAAACCTTCTTGACCAACACGCCAACTTTAGCATCGTTGGAATGTAGTATTTCACGGGTAATTGCATACAAAACAGGTTCAATCATAATCACATCAACACCCTCAGCTAACGATAGCTTAACACCCTCTAACGTTTTACATGAAACACCTACAGCGCCTATACGCCCCTCTTTTTTTTCTGCCTTTAACATCGCTATTCCGTCAACCACGCGTTGACCTGTGTCTATATTGCCGCAGTGCAATAAAACAATTTCTAAAAACTCTCTATCTAAATTTACCCTAACACTCTTAAGGTCTGCAGTGAGTGCATTTATAGAAAAGTCATACTTACTACCGGTTTCAACCGAATATCTTTCACCAATTTTTACAACTATCTTGAACTTGAAATCTAGTCGGGGCAGCAATTGCCCTAACCTTTTAAGAGCAATTCCATAGGCAACAGCCGTATCCAAATAATTGACTCCAAGTGAATAGGCCACAGATAAGAGTTCAAGAACCGCATTATCGTCAGGAATCTTAAAAGGATGAGGATACTTGACATCGGTATCTCTGCCTAACTTAACAGTGCCCAAACCAATCTCTGACAGAGCAATTTCAGTGTCCCCTATGTATCGATTTTTTAATTTTTTGCCCATGGATACTCTGCTATTTGTGCGGTTTTTAATCCATTCATATTAACTCTATCACCATCTAATTTATTGCAATGATCTGCTACATCTGATGCTAGCACAGGCGCAAAAGCCAATTTTGTTGGCCAGCAAACTATCAAGCCCGGCTTGTGACCACAAAAGTACGAATCTGGTTTGATGATTGAATTAAGTTTCGGTTCTCCACGATTAATTCTGAGAATTTCAATATGCTCAATATCAAGATCTAACCAATGAAGAGCCGCTTCAACGCTAGTTTTTATTGCCTGTTTCTGATCAGCGTCACATAATCCCACACCAGACTCAGCAACATCTCCTCCAACATACAAAACCTGTTGATCTCCTGTATAGTGTGTTGAGACCGTCACCACAGGACGATTCGACGCACCAAGTTGATGCCCATAAATATCAGGTATTTTTGTCTTCATGAAGACCATCCCCATTGCTAGTGGCCTAATTTGCATAGGAAAACTATCTATACCAGAATTTTGAAGAATTTGTGCATTGCCCTCACCAGCTGCAAGTATTACCTCGTCACCCTTAATGATTCCTTGGTCAGTTACTACTCCTGTTATTTTCCCAGATTCAGAAATAATACTTTTAACTGTGGCTTTAAAAATTCGCCCTGAAAGATTACTTGTCAAATTTACTAACACTGATTGAACATCGATCACGGGCTCGTTTAATTCAAATAGAGAACCTTTAAATGAAGGAGATATAAAAGCATCATGATCCATAGGCTCAATAAGCTTCATCTTCGATGACATGACTTTAGAACCAAAAAAACCAGCCAGCCTGGAAGTTAAGCCACCCAATGACCAAAGAACTTGAGAGTCAGTCAAAACCTTAGATTTAGACAGATCAACAGAGCCAATCCCATTTAATGCATTTCTCCAAATCTCAGGCATCTCAGAAATAGCAATGGAAGAGCGAGCTAATGAGCCATCAAGTGAATATTTGGTCCCTCCATGTATCATCCCTTGACTTGCAATAGTTTGCCCAGACCCAATAGCATCTTTTTCTAAAACTATAATTTCATGACCAGAATTCTTGAGATGCTCGGCACACCACAAAGCCGCAATACCTGAGCCAACAATAACTTTCATACTAAGATTTTTTTAGCTACAGCTATCAGATTAGCTTCAATAATAACCTCTTTTCTATTAAGGCTCGTCAAGCTTGAGATGTAAAACATATATATTGAATTCATTAGTTTTCGAAAAATCATTAAATGAAAATTACGCAAACCGAGACTTCTAACGTGCACTCCTTTGATTAAAAATAAATCTAAAGATTCAAATTTCATCACTAACTGCTTGAGTGAATTTGATGATACCAACCATTCATGGGTCCAGTCTCCAAATAACATAAGGTTTGCAGCTGGACTCATAGCATTCGGTGTTTGAATCCAAAGATAGCCCCCTAGAGATAACTTATCGGAGATAAGATCTAAGATTCTTTCAAAATCTTTTTTACAAAAGTGCTCAGTAATATCTCTAAGAATAAATAGTTTTATAGAATTTGATTCTAAATTGGATTGAAACTCGAACAAATCTCCAACGTACAAATTATTTATTCCGTTATTTCTACCAAACATGATAGAGGTTTCGTTCGAATCTATTCCTGTTGAGTTCTCATAACCTAAGGATTGAAGCCAGCCTACGATTTGACCAGTTGAGCAACCAACATCAACAATTTTTTCATCAAATTCTTTCGGCAAATACTCTGAAAAAAGCTTATGAAACTTGCCACTGCGCATTTCCCATGATTTTCTCAAATTTTGTGACTTATTTTTTGACCCATGAGTGTCTAGATAGTTTGTCATAGTTATTTCTTACTCAATGTTAAGGTATTTTATATGTTATAGGTTTTATAAATTTGAAAAGTACTTATCAGTCAATTTAAAAGTAACCACTATATATAAATTCATGAATATATATGCCAAAGCATATCCAAAGGTTATCCATTCTAGTCCCAATAAAAACCCTGTTAGAAGCATAGAGAGCGCCATAGATATTATCTGAAAGATAGATAATTTTGGTAATAAATTTGTTAACCGAAATACTTTTGCATAAGTGTATATCAATGTTGGCAATACAAATAAAGGCCAGGCTGCAAGAAAACCATAGATAGGCAACATCATATCTATGTTACCAATTCCAATCGTCATGAAATAATTATTGATATATATATCAAAAGAGCTTACGAGAAAAAATATAATTAACGCCATACTAATGGATGCAAGGACAATGCCTTTAAAAAGTTTAAAATATTTTTGATTTACTTTATTTTCATTGTCTAATTTAGACAAAAGTGGGTACAACCATCTATCAAGAATTCCATACAAAATAGTTAAGGGGTAAACAAATAATTTCTTAATAGTGTTATATGCGACCAGCAAGATATCGCCTCCTATAAATAGCACTAAAAACGAATCAATGTTTTTTGAGGCGACCAATATTGGTCGTGTTTTAGCTAATGGAATTATAAACGTCTTAGCATCCTCATAGAGATAAAACATATTTCCTATCGATAAATATGGTTTAAATAATTTAGATAAAAGAAGCATAATAAAAAGTGATACAGAAGTTCCTATTACCATTATTACTGGATAAAATGCTTCATTTACAAAACTTGATAATAGATATGTAAAAAATATTCCAAATATTGACGCGGAAAAATTTATCCAAAAAAGTTTTTTAAAATTTTGTCTTTTTTGAAGAATTGATAAAAACGAATTTGAAAATGTAGATATAAGAACACTAAACGCCATAATTATTGCTGATACAAAAAAAATTAATTCTTTATCTGTCAAGTAAAATATTAATGTAAATATTAATAAAAGCACAAAGAAAATAAATATTCCTAGTACTATATTTAAAGTCAACACGCCTGACAAAATCTTTTCTGATAGTTTTTTATTAACTATTAAATAGTCATTCTGACCTAACTTTATAATTGATTGGGCAACTCCACAAATAAGAGAAATAAAAATAAAATTTGCAAAATGCTCTGCACCTAATAAGGTTAAAAACACGAAATAGATACAAAAATTAATACCAAGATGACTAAAAATATCTAAGGCATTCCAACCGAAATCAATCCTAGACTTCATAATTCTTATCCATAATTCAATTCAATATTTAGCGGAGTATAAAAATCAACTAGATTATAAATAATTTGACTTAAAACGAGTTTCATTTTTAATTAAGAATCTTTTTGCTTAATAGTTTCGTCGTAATACTTCTATGTTTTTTATTCTTAAAGAGGACCCTATTCCAGATACTTTAATAAGCAAATCGGCTAACTCTGAAACCTCAATAAAATTTTCATATTCATTTCTGCTATTGACCATTGGCGATTGAACTGCACCACACAATACATTCACTAATTGCAGTTTTTTCCTAGTTGCTTCCATTTGCATTCCATCTATGTATGCGGATAAAGCTCTTTTTGAAACCCCGTATGCAACTTCACTTTGAGCAGGTGCAACAGATGCTTGCGAATTAAGAACAACAATACTATTGGATGGCTCAACCATAGACAAACTGTACTTCACAATATTAATTGCCGAAAATAAGTTAGCTTTCATAGCGAATGAATAATCCTCAATATTTAATTTGCCCGGATCTCCACTATGATATGCACCGGCGCAATGAAATGAACCAAAAAACTTTTGTTTTTTTAAAATTTCATGGAATGGATTTCTATTGCCTAGTGGAATTTCATTATTCTCATAGTCAAAATTAGACCAAAATATGTCATCTTTAAAAAAACTCTTTTTACCTAATTTGGAATTTCGAGTAATTGCCGCAACACCATAACCTTTCTCTAACAGTAATTTCACCACCTGTTTTCCGATGGTGCCCGTGGCTCCAGAAACAAGGTAATAGCGTTTTTCATTTGTTACAGAACTCATGCTATCAACTCCAAATATTAAGTTAACTTTGTGTAATCAAAAAAATTAATTTAGTTCAGACTCGAAAATTTTAGATGGATTATCATCAGAAAAATCATAATTTGCTGGTAAGTGCAATTCATCAAAAGAATAATCTTTCATTGGGTCTTTAGTGAGCTTTAGACTAATTAGATAATCAACTATTTCAGGAGCGCGTGGGTAGTAATCTTTAACAAGACTAGGAGCAGTTGCACAAGGAGCAAAAGGTGGTGAGAATATTTTTAGTTTTTTTGAAACGTCAATGTTTTGTGCAATTTGTCCAATGGTTCCTTGAAGCAAACCATAATTATAATTTGCAGTATCAATAACAATTATTTGCTCAGAACGATCAATTTCATCTACCAATTGAAAATCTATTTTTCTATCATTAATAAAAGACGTTAAACATATTATTTTAATATCAAGATCAGGAATATGGTTACGTATTCTAAGCGCTTCGATTAATCCGTCGCCATACGTTAGTACGGTTACTTTTTCTCCAGAGCCATATGAGCATGCAGTTTGTATTTTTTTGGCTGTTGTTTTAACTTCTCTACTATCGCTAGTCCCAAATAAATAACGGTGCTCCATGGATATAGTTGGATTCTTTAATGTATGTAATCTTTTAGTATAATAATAAGCTTCACTGGGCCTGCTTGGCCAGAAAATATTTAAACCAGGCGTATTTAAGAACAAAGAAGAATAAGATGAAGTATGCTGAGGGCCATTACCCCATTGGCGTCCTATGTTTAATCTTATACCTAGACTGCAAGGATAATCTCCGCCAAACATAAAGTTCCATTTTGCTGCTTGTGTTAAAATTTGATCCATGGCTAATAATGCAAACTCAACTCGGCCATGATGCACTACGGGATTAAGGCCGCTATTACCCATGCCAACTGCCATTCCTGTGAATGCGGCCTCAGATACAGGAACATCCATTAATCTTTCACCAAATTCTGCAGCTAAGCCCTTAGTAGTGCCGTCTGCACCATTTTCATAATTAACTCCAAGTCCTAGTATTAACGAATTTTCATTAACTATTAAGCCTTCTCGATGAGCAGAGGCTATTGCTTCTATAAATTTAAATTTACCCTCTGACATTTATTCCTCCAATGAGAGTATCCATTTTCTCAGTTATTTTTGAGCTTGTAGTTTCTACTAACTCTTTGAGCCAATCATTACTATGTCCTAACTCTAATTCTGCATAATCACACGCAAGCGCAACACAGTCGTTATTTTTTCTATGCTCAAGCGTATCGAAATCTAATCTATAATCAGAGGTAGTATTTTCTTTCATAGGACCGCTATGCCCATGACGACGCAAAACATCAATGTGTAAAACGACAGGTTTGCCCTTTAAGGCAAATCCTTTTGCACGTTGCATAGCGTCCGAGACTTCCCAGACATGCTGCCCGTTAACCCTTATATACTGTGCACCAAGGCCTTTGAAGTGATCTTGATGATTATAATCAGGAGATTTTCTGTGAAAGTTAGTACTATTCACTGCATACCCATTATCTTCTATTACAAAAATTAGAGGACATCCTTTATTACCTGCTAAATTTACTGATTCAGAAAAAACACCTTCCTCTGCTGCGCCATCTCCAACAAAACAAACAGCTACATTAGTGCCGCTTCTTTGACGAAGGCTATATGCATAACCAACGCTCAAAGGCGCAACGCTCCCCAAAATTGGCGTAGTTCCCATGAAGCCAACCTTTCGGTCTAACATGTGCATTGATCCACCAAAACCCTTACAGCACCCCCTAATATCCCCAAAAATCTCATAAACAAGTCCATCTAAATTGCCACCTTTGGCTAAATAATGTCCATGCGAACGGTGATTTCCTAGAGTTAAATCAGAGTGAGAGAGGTCATAAAGACAACCGACAGCAGAAGCTTCTTGACCAGCCATGATATGTAAAAAAGAGAATATTTTTTGGTCAAAAAAAGCTGCTGCTATTTTCTCTTCTACGGTCCTGATAACCACCATCATTTTTATTTTATCTACAATATCCACACTCAAAATAACCTCCAATTAAAAAATTGTTATGTTTCCATCTTTATCTATTAATTACTTATATTTTCCTTGATTTTGATTGCTCAATAACTGCAATCACGGCATCAACTATCCATAAGGCACGCAAGTTTTTAACACAACTTCTATGACTACACACATTCCACTTTGTTGGTCCAAAAATATCACATGGGCTACATTCTATATTCACTCTAACAACTTGATTAATTACCTGTATGGGCTGAGAGCGGATATAATTTGTAGCCCCCGAAGCTATGACCGATGAAGTGCCAACAGCATCAGCAATAGTTTTTAAACTTGAATCAACGGCAATTAATATATCTAATCTTGCGATAAATGACGCAGTTTCATGCAATGGAAACTTTCCCGTGAAATCAAAAAAAACAAATGGTTTGTCTAGATCTTTTAATACTCTTGCACCAATAGATGACTCTGCCCCTCCAAGAAGAAAAAAAAGGGCATGCGGATATTTAGCTTCTAACTTTTTTAATACATTAGTCCATATTTTAAAATCTAGGTTTTTATATGGTTGCGCAAGACCTGCATCAAAGTGAAGTCCTATTAAAAGTTGTTTAGTTGTTATACCCAATGTTTTGATTATATTATCAACATTTTTAATTGCCCTAGAATTTATGTTAATATTCTGTTTGGCAATAGGATGTTTTATTCCTAATGGCTTTAACAGATTTAAATACTGATGAACATCATGGATACCATCCTCCATCGGCACCTTAAAATCTACTAAATGATCATATGGAGAGGTCCACCCACCCCCGCTGACATGACCAAGAATTTTGGATCTCCATGCAAATTTAATAAACGTTGCAATTAATGGGTTTTTGTGCCATTTGACAATAAATAAATCACAATTACTAAACAAAACTTTAATACAAGCTAAGTATTTTTGTAGACGAGAGTGCTTGTCAAAGTAAATGAAGTTATCGTAAAGATTTGAGCCCTCCATAAGCTCATAATTTCCTTTATTAGATGAGGCCAATAAAGTTATTTTAGCTTCAGGAAAGTTAATTCTTAAATTTCTCAGCATCGGCATAAAATTTATTGAATTACCAATACCCATGTTTGACCAGACAAGTATATTTTTAAAGTCCGGCGTTGACAAAGCTGAATTAATTTTTTTTTTCACGTATGTTAACTCTCATAGGCGTTA
>Ga0206126_10006296_pt1 | contig 10572 bp, 4 predicted proteins | sample Helgoland_Spring_5_FD_148621 | JGI IMG/M metagenome (GOLD analysis project Ga0206126, IMG submission 148621) | Pelagic subsurface seawater microbial communities from Kabeltonne, Helgoland, North Sea - Helgoland_Spring_Bloom_20160412_1 | ecosystem: Environmental > Aquatic > Marine > Epipelagic ...
GATAATGCTTTAGACCAAGATACAATGCCTGTTAGACTAATCCCTGACCAAGATACAGGTAAGATAACAAGCTTTACTTTAAAAGTTGTTGATTGGGAAGGTAGAGATTCAGGAGATGACAACAGTAACCCTCTTCCTTCTTTTAAAGGTAATAAGATCAATGATATCTTCTTCTTTAAGAACAGGTTAGGAGTATTGACAGATGATTCTGTAGTGTTCTCTGAAGCAGATGAATACTTTAATTTCTTCAGGACCACAACACAATCGTTACTAGACTCTGCTCCTATAGATGTAGGAATATCACACACTAAGATTAGCTTACTTAAATACGCACAAGCGTTCCAAGAGAAGCTAATGTTATTCTCTGCGAAGACACAGTTTGTGTTAAGAGGTGCAGACTTGTTAACTCCAAAGACTGTTACTATCTCTCCAGTTACTGAGTACGATGTATCAGAAAGTATTAGACCGTTAGCACTAAGTAGTCATATCTACTTTAACTTTAAAAGGAATAGCTTTGAAGGATTGTTAGAGTACACTGTTGATAACAACACAGAGAATTACGGAGCAGCTGAGATAACAGAACAAATCAATAAGTACATCCCTTCTAATATAGTCAGGATGGCAGGCAGTGCATCAGAGAACATGATTATTGTACAGACTGACCAAGATTATAAGAAGTTGTTTGTATATAAGTACTTTTGGCAAGGTCGAGAGAAGATACAGAGTTCCTGGATGTCCTTTACTTTTACTAGAGAGGTTAGAAGTTTTCACTTTATTGAATCTACTTTGCATATTATCACAACAGATAGTGACGGTACTTACTTAGAAAAGATACCAATGGAGAATGGATTAGCCGAGACAGATAGAGACTATGCTTTATTGTTAGACGGTAGAATACAAACCAGCAGTACTAATTATATACAAAGTATAAACTATACTAAGCTAAGTAGTACAACACCCCAAAGCTTTGACGGAAGTAATTATACTGATGTTACTTATATGAGGTTTAGGAATAGCTTCTTGTTTAAAGAGGGCATGGCTATTTACTCTAAGAACGGAACAAGGAAAGAAGTAACACTTCACTCTGTTAATGACATCGAGATTTTAATTGATGGTAAGTTAGCTAATTATGTTAACTATAATGGTTCACTATATAAGTGTGTTGAAGGACATACCTCCTCTGCATCAATACTCCCTACAGATACTAACTATTGGCAACCTACTGTAGAAGTGGATTCAGCACCTGTGTGGAGCGAGCAAGGTTACGAGTATTTAAGTGTGTATGATTACTTTATTGGATACGAGTACGATATGCTATACAGGTTCTCTAAGCAGAACTTAAAGCAACCTACAGAGAGAGGTGGACGATCTGCTTCTGATTATACATTCCAAACTATTCGTAACGGTAGCATTGAGTACTCAGAGACTGGACACTTCAACGTAGAAGTTACACCTAAATTTAGAGATAAATACACTTACACTTACAACCCAAGTTTGTTAGCCTCTGTCAGTACCCTTAATAAATTCACACCTGAGACTGGATTCTTTAAGTTTGCTGTACAAGCTCAACCTAATGATGCCACTATCGAAATTAAATCTTCTAGTGCTTTACCAGTGAAGCTGTTATCTGCTGAGTTTGAATCAACTATTATATCAAGGAGTAGACGTTATGGAGGTTAAAGTAGAGAAAGCACAAGCACTTGAAGACGCTCCTTTGTTATATGATGACTTACGAGAAGAAGATATGATGGAATGTATCGGTCTAATGCACCACCCTAGAGATGCTGTGTACGGATCATTTGAATCAAGTAGTAAGTGCTATAGCGTCAAGACAGATCAAGATGGATTGTTAGCTTGCTTTGGAGTCAGTCCTAGAGGAAACATAGGGATTTGCTGGTTGCTAGGTACAAGGAATTTTTATAAGATAAAGAAGAAGTTTGTTAAGGATTCACAGATGTGGATAGATGATTTGATGGGAGACTTTGACTACTTAACAAATTACATTATGGAAGCTAACACGCTGAGTATGAGATGGTTAAAATGGTTGGGTGCTAGTTTTGAGGATTGCAATATCCCTGGTTATAAGTCATTTAAGATAGAGAGGAAGTAATATGTGTGATCCAATATCAGCAACTATAGGAACAGCTATTGTAGGACAGTCAGCAGCAGCTGGTATGTCAGCGGTTGCTTTAGGTACTATAGGAGCATCAACCGTAGCAGGTATAGCTTCACCTTTAATGAGTTATGCTGGGCAAAGGCAACAAGCTAAAGCACAGGCAGCGTATCAAGCACAGTCAGCAGCAGCGGAGCGTCAAAGAGCATTACAAGAGCAGTCCTCTATTCGTATGCAACAAGCTCAACAACAAGAAGCTACTGCTAGGGAATTAGAACAAGTCAGCAGGAAATCTAGAGAAGCTTTAGGTAGAGCGAGAGTTTCAGCAGGTGAAGCAGGTGTCGCAGGTGCTAGTGTTACTGCTTTAATGGATGACTATACTAGACAGGAAGCAGGGTATAGAGCAGCAACTTTAAGACAACAAGAGTTAACAGGAGTAGGCACACAGCTAGGATTAGAACAAGCTGGACTAGCTTCTCAACAAAGACTTATAGGGATTCAACAACCTATCAGTAGACCGAGTTTATTAGTATCAGGGTTACAAGCTGTTAGTGGTGGACTTAGTGGATACGCAACAGGTCAAGATATTAGTAGTAGGATGGGATCATCATCAACAGGAACTACATCATCCCAGAGTTATACACAAGCAATGACAGGTAGGAGAAGATAATGGCAGAACGAGTACAAGTACAAGGGTTAGGTGACGCAGTTCCAGGTATTCAACCTACTATTCAAAGAGCAGGTCAATACAGTGTAGGTCAGCGTAGAGCAGGTAGGAATAAGTTGATGGACCTTGCTGATGCTTTGTCACAGGTTAATCCTATCTTACAACAGTACACACAGGTAGCTGATATAGAAGCAGAACAATTTAAAGATGAGTTATCAAAGCAGAGTCCTGAAGAGATTCAAGCGATGCTCCAAAAGACAGAGGGAGAGTTTGATAAGCTATCTAGGAAAGGGGTAATGAGTTGGCTGACTTCTCCTGTTAATCGTAAGAGGAAACTAGAGGCAGTAGGTAACTTATCAAGTCGAAATTTAATATCTCAGATAACTACTAGGTTAGAGAATCCTGAAGTCGGAGATGAAGATGCGGATCAAATCATAGCAGAACTTAGAGATGAGTATATAAACAAAAACCCTTTATTAAGAGATTCGGTGTTATCTCAAGGAGGATTGCAAGAGTCTCTTAATAGAATAACTCCTAGCTTGAAAGTTAATTTCGAGAGAAAGATGTCAGCTGAGAACAGGAAAGAACAAGCACTTGCTACTACTGCTGGATTGTATGATTTCTTTGATAGCTTAAAAGACACAAACACTCTTGTTACTGGTGGTATAGCAGACGGTATTTACACTGATGATTTAAAAAAGATATGGGAAGGATCAAATGCTCATAACGCTACAGAACAAAGAGCAATCCTTAAAGGAGCGTTAGGTTCTTTAGCTCGTAACGGAATGCAAGATGAAGCAGAGGAGCTTAGGATATGGGCTGCTTCTAATTTAAAGTTTGGTACAGCTAAGATGACCGAGATGGAACAGGATGAATTAGATGACTTCATTGATGATGTAGCAGAACAAGCTGAAGATAGAAATGATAGGGATCAAGTAGAAAGTCTACAGACAGTACAAGCTTTAGCGGAAGAATCTTTTAGAGAGTTAAGCGATGAAGGCAGTACTGTTTTCCTAGGACAAACAATAAACAATATTTCAGACCTTAACGCAGCTGTAGAAAACTTTTCAGAAGCAGAAGTCGAAGGTAAGGTTGTAACTTTAGATTTAGTAAACTCGAATAAACTAGCAAAAAACTTTGAAGTTTATATGAATAGTAGACCTGATCCATTAGCTAGAGCTACTTACACAGTAATAAATTCTATGGATTCGAGTCTAGTTGATCCTTGGAAGGAAGATTTAAATCTAAATATGAAAGAAGATATGGTCGGCTCTTTTCCTAATATTGCAACAACAGTGGATAATAACCCTCAAATTGTTAATCCCTTTTTAGAGGCAATGAATTTAGAACTACAAGAAATTGTCGAAGGAGTTGTTGCTGAATCACCTGATAAAAATGTTATTGATATAGCAAGAAAAACAAGACCTCTTATAAGAAATTTACTACAAAGAACTAAACAAGACATAAAACAAGCTTATAGAGAGCAATCAAAAACAGATCAAGAGTCTTTAGATTTACTTAGCAAAACAAAAGAAGAAGTAAGTAAAGAAGAAGTTGTATCACCAGAGTTTTTTAAAAAACAAGGTCTTCCTTCATCTGTCGCATCATTAGAAGAAGTCAGGAATTTAGTAAGCGTCACACTAAACGAAAAAATAAAAGACCAAGCACAAAGAACTAAAGCTATTAAAAGGTTAACAAGTATAGATTTAATTCCTTTAATGGATATAGCTAACGGAAGGAAAGCAATTAGACAAATGCCTATAGGAAGAATGCCTGTTGGTAGTAGCGGTGGGTTTTATATGCAACCAGGAATACAAAAAACAAAAAGTATATACGCAACAGAAGAAGAAAAAGACGATATATTATTAACAGTTAGACAAGCAGCTATATTTCAAGGTGAGTACATGAACTTAGAAACTTTAGAACTTGGAGTAGGAGAGATAGTAGGAAGGTTTAATCCTAAATCTTTAAAAGCTAGTAAGATACCTATTTTAACAAAAGAAGAAATAGATCAAGGTAAAGATGCGTTATCTGTTTTCAGAAAAGCAAGTGCGATAGGCAGAGGGGATGAAGTTTATGATTTCTTTTCCGAACAAAGTAGCTTATATGATGCTTTTGTAAAAAGTGAGAGACCTTATCCTAACCCTGTGCCTACATCATCAAACAGACCTAAAGGATTTATTAACCGTTTTGGATTTTAATTATGGAAGAAATAGAAGATACAGTCATTAAAGACCCAACAGCAGGTGTTTTTAAAGAACAGAAGTTAAGACCAGCACGTCCTTCAATTCCCACTCAAAAAGAAGAACCTATACAAAGCGAAGAAGATTTAGATTTTTTTGACTACGCTGAAGACATCGCCTTAGCTCCTTTTAGGGGTATAGAGGGAATGCTTAACGGTGCTTATAATCTAGCTGACATGGCTTCTTTTGATGTATTACCTGACTGGGACACTCGTTTCTTAGGTACTTCTAAAACCACAGCAGGTTCTCTAGTAGAGGGTGTAGCTCAGTTTGCGTCAGGTTTTGTTCCTATCTTTGGTGCAGCTGGTAAAATAGGAGCGTTAGCTAAAGCAGGTACTGTTGCTAGAGGTGTAGCTGCTGGTGCTGTTACTGACTTCGCAGCGTTTAAAGGACAAGAAGATAGACTGTCTAATCTCATACAACAATTCCCTGAGCTACAGAATCCAGTTACTGAGTTCTTGGCACACGATGCAAACGAGTCTGAAGTAGAAGGTAGGTTAAAGAATGTACTAGAAGGTTTAATACTAGAAGGTGCTATCGGAGGAACTGTTACTTTGTTTATGAAGTCTCTTAGGGCTTTAAAGGCAGGGAAGAAAGTAAGAGACATAGATGGTAAAGGACCAGATGAAGTTAATCAAATAGTAGCTAATGAAGCTCCAACTGCTGAAGAATTTAAACTAAGCGAAGTTACTGAAGATGAATCTTTTCTCGCTCGTCAACAAGGACAGAAAGAATTTGAAGAGGACTTTAGAGAAGTAGGTGGAGACCCTGATGAAAGTTTTGAGATCGATCTAACACAAGATTATAGTGCTTTTGATTTAGATGAACCTTCTCCAGCTGCTATAACACTTACAAAAGAAGAATCAGAAACTATTCAAGCAGGTGGTCAATTAATCAGTGAAACAGATGTAGCTGGTAAGATTATTAAGAAATATCAATTACCAAGCGGAAGCACTAGAACATTAATATCTGATCCTCAAAACCCTGAAAGGTTAATAGATGCTGCTAGTATAATACCAAAAGAAAGAACAGATGTAGATTTTGCTCCTGGAGATGATAGAGCTTTTTATGTTTATTCTGATGGTAAACAATTCGGTCCTTTTAATAGGCAACAAGTACAAGAAAGATTGGATGCAAATGTATTTAAACCCACAGATAAATTAGCACAAGCAGGTGATCAAGAATGGGTTGATGTCTCAAGAGTTATTAACAGAACGGAAGAAGCTCCCACTACACAAGCTTTAACAAGCGAAGGTTTAATACAAGAGCAAAAAGAAAAGTGGGCAGATAAAATTGATAGTGCGTTAGGTATAGGAAAACCCATTAAAAAGGTTGACCCTGATACAGGTGAAGTAACTGAAGAAATTGCTGAATCGATTGAAGACTTACCAAACGCAGAGAAGTTGTTTGATATAGGGGACTGGACAAATGGACCAAGTGGTCTAACAGAATCTCCTAATAAAGCTTTAGCTCTGTTAATGAAGGAGACAGGCATCACTTTAAATGAAGTACATCAAGCAGCAAAGAGAGAAGACCAAGCTTTTAACATTAGAATGGAGGGAGGACCTAACGAATTAGATGAAAATACTTGGTCTTTACTTTGGTCTGAAGAAGAGTTTGTTAATTTAATTGAAAACCACGGTGTAACTTTTGAGGATTTTCAACAAAAATTAACACCTATGTCCATTTATGAATCAGAGGGAATTAAAGGAGGTCTAAAAAAGAAACTTATTGCAGCTGGATATAGTGAAAAACAACTTAAAGATATTGCTAATAAAATAGACAAGGCTTTTAAAGAAATGGGTTTTGACTTCTTTGAGGAGGCTTTTCCATCCCCTACAAGTGTTGTTGATTTAGATTCTAAACTAGGTAAGATAGGACCAGAACTAAAGAAAGACTTCTACAATAAAACATTAGTAGAAGGTGTTTCTAGTCGAATGCAGACTGGGAAACCAATGACTGCACGTGAAGCTATCCAAGACCTATTCGATAGAACAAATGGAAACTTAGGTGAATATAGTCCTATTGTTAAAAAACTATTAGCACTAGGAAAAGACACAGGTATTGACGCTAAGCTTGAAGAAAGGTCTTTTGCTTCTGATGTACCTACAGGTTTAAAACGAGGTTCTTTCTATGAGAGTGGTAAGAGAAGAATTGTTCTAGATGGTCAATCGTCTTCAGTAAAAAATAATCCAATCTATAATTTACTACACGAAGCTACTCACGCTGTAACAGTTGATAATGTAAATAAATATCATGACTCAAGTGCATTTAAAAATATAGATGTAAATGATGTAGCTGCTAGAGCTAAAGCTATTGATAAAATATTATCAAAGAAATCTCTACCTAAACCTATCGCAGAGATGTTCCGTATGTTTAAGAAAGCGGATGCTATGCGTGATGAGATAGCTTCTAAAGGTGAGCTTGTAGGAAAAGATGGTGAACCTGACTTGTACTGGATAAAGAACCCAGCAGAGTTTATGTCTATGGCATTCTCTGATCCTCAACTACAACAAGCTCTCAAAGGTATTCAATACACTCCTAAGATGACAATGTGGGAGAAGGTTGTTAACACTGTTAAAAGTTTCTTTGGTAGAGGTGTAAGCACAGACTTAGCTGATAACATTGTTAGTCGTGTAGGTGAGATTGCAGAGATGAAGCTTCCTTCTCAAAGAGGTAGGAAAGGTTTAGAAATGATGCCTGGAGATGTCGACTTTGCACCTGAAGGTAGGGGTGTTCCTGGTAAATCTAAGATAGAAACAGACCCTGAGTGGCAGCAATGGACAAACGCTGTGTTAAAAGGAGAAAGTCCTACATTACCTAGATTAGAAGTTGTAGGTGATATTGATTCAGCTCATAAGATTCTAACAGAAAAGTATTCTAATAATCCTGAGTTGTTGAAAAAGTTTGATGAAGCACCTGCTGATTTCTTAGATGAAGATTTAACATCCCTATTTGAAATGGGTGCTCAGTCCATTAAAGATCGTAGAAAGATTCGTGTAGAAAGTGAGATATTCAAAGACTTGTTAAAAGGTTCTAACGAACGATTAATGAAAGCTGTTAAAGAGTTTGAAGATACAGAAAGCTTACAATCAGAAGCAGCATTGAGAAATCAGTTGAGCGAGTTTGTAGAGATATACGATTACTACAGGCAGATGGGTTCTGAGGATTCTAAGAATCTTGCGATGCGTAGACAGAAGAAACCTATATCTAGAAAGATAGGGTTAGAGAAAAGCGAGCTACAGAACACTGCTCTTGTAAGAGAATTTATTAATAACCAGGCAGGTGGTATGTCTCCTAAGAAAGCTGTTAAGCTTATAAAAGAAATGTACGATCCTAACAATGCTGAAGCTACTATACAGAAAGTATTAGGGATAGCTAAGAAGGCACAAGGGAAAAGCATGTTAGACATGACCACTGAATATTGGATTAACTCCATCCTTAGTGGACCTAGAACACAAGCTGTCAACTTACTAGGTAATACTTTAACTCAGTTATTAGGTACAGCAGAGATGGTAGCAGGTGCGGTGCTTAGTGGAAACATGCCGTTAGCTAAAGCTGCTCTAGCTTCTTGGGCTGATAGTGCGTTATGGCGAGAAGCTCTTTCGGCTACTGGAAAAACACTAGTAACAGGAAGAGAAGTATTAGATGTAGGTAGTAGATCAATGGTGGAATCATCTAGCCAAGCTATAGGAGATGTCCTCAATTTAAAAGCAGGTTTAGATCAAAGTAAAAGCATTAATCAAACCTCAGTAGATATATTAGGTAATGTTGTTAACCTACCTGCTAGAGGTTTGTTGACTGGAGATGAATTATTCAAACAACTCGCTTTTAGAAGAGCTGCTCGATTGAAAGCAGGTATGGAAGCTATTAACTCAGGAATATCTGACTCTAAAGGAATAGCTAAATATGTTGAAGATAAACTCAGTAAAGTAGTGACTGTTAGTGGACAGGTTATGTCTGAAGAAGCTCTGATAAGAGAAGCTACAAAACAAGCAGATAAGTTAGGTTTAATAGGTCAGCAATTCGCTAAGAAAAGAGCTGCTCACATTAAGAAGTATGTTGATGACAACTTTGATGAAGATGCTTCTAACCTTGCTGCTTATGCTTTAGAAGAAGCTAAATACTTCACACACACTAGAGAGTTAGAAGAAGGGACTTTAGGGAAAAGTATACAAAACCTAACTAAGAACTTTGCGTTCGCTAGATTTGTTTTACCTTTTGTTCGTACTCCTTCAAACCTTTTGAGTTTTGCTTTAGAGAGGTCTCCTTTGGGATTGCCTTACAGGATTCCAGGCACGAATAAAAAATTGAATGTACCAGGATTGAGGGCAGAAGCTGAAGCTATGAGAGAGGGTTTGAAGTCTAGTGATCCTGTAATCCAAGCAGCAGCTAGAGGCAAGATTGTAACAGCGTTTGCAGGTGCAGGTTTGTTTTACGAGATGGTGTTTAATAATAATAACACCTTACCTCTTATTACAGGAGGTGGACCTAAAGATGAAAAACAAAAGAAGATACTACAAGAGACTGGTTGGAGACCCTATAGTATAAAAATAGGTGATACATATTACGATTACAAGAAGTTAGACCCTATAGCGACTATACTAGGAATCGTTGCTGATATGAGCGAGATGATGAAGGAAAATGAAGAAGCTAACGAAGAAGGAGTAGAGCAAGTAGGGATTGCGTTAGCAACAGCTCTATCTAGAAATGTAGCTAATAAATCATACCTAGCTGGTATTCAACTTTGGGCAGAAGCTTTACAAGACCCTGACAGGTTTGGAGAAAGATTAGGTAGAAACTATGTTGGTTCTTTTGTTCCTAATGTACTTTCTCAAATGCAAGACTATGATAAGCAATCCATGAGGGAAGTAAGGGATGTTGCTGATGCTGTACTTAAAAAGCTTCCTGGAGGTAGAGATATGCTTGACCCTAAACGTAATATATTAGGAGAAGAGAAAACAATTGATTACGGTACAATGGGCTTCATTAATCCTGTCGGAACTTCAAAAGAAAAAGACGATGCAATATTACAGGAAATGGCAGACTTACAATATGCGTTCAGGCAACCTAGTCCTAAATTATCAGGAGGCAATGTAAACTTGTTAGATTTTGTTAACAATAGAGGAAGAACAGCCTACGATAGAAGTCTTGATTTATTACAAACAGTAACGGTAGGTGGTAGAACTTTAAGGCAGACTTTAAAACGATTGATTAAGTCTTCTCAGTATCAACGACTTCCTGGTTTTTCTGCTGAAGTAGGTGTTGATAGTCCTAGAGTACAAGAGATAAATAAAGTGTTAAGACGCTACAGAAAAACAGCTAAAAGGGAAATGTTAAAAGAATTTCCTGATGTAGCAACACAAATAAACAATGTAGATCGTGCCTTAAAACTTAACAGGCAAGGTGTCAACAGACAGGAAGTGCTTGAACTTTTACAACAAACAAATTAATAATAGATTACCATGCCTAATACATACGTAGACTACACTGGGGATAATACTACTACCTCCTTTGCTTTTCCTTTTCCTTATCTCGATGACACACAC
>Ga0206126_10006306_pt1 | contig 10556 bp, 11 predicted proteins | sample Helgoland_Spring_5_FD_148621 | JGI IMG/M metagenome (GOLD analysis project Ga0206126, IMG submission 148621) | Pelagic subsurface seawater microbial communities from Kabeltonne, Helgoland, North Sea - Helgoland_Spring_Bloom_20160412_1 | ecosystem: Environmental > Aquatic > Marine > Epipelagic ...
GCCAGCAGCAACACACCCGAGGTGTCCTTGTCGAGCCGATGCACGAGACGCGGCTTTTCTTCCATTCCAAAGGTCAGTGCTTCGGCCAGCCCATCAACGTGGCGGGTCTGCCCTGAACCACCTTGCGTCGCCAGCCCTGGTGGCTTGTTCAAGGCGATCACATGATCATCGCGATAAATCACACAGGACTGTATCATCCGCGCATCCGCTTCGGACACGGAGGTGCGAACAATCGGAGGTGCGGCACGATCCGGCAAAGGCGGAATGCGCACCTGCTGTCCTTCTTCCAGTCGGGTCGAGGATTTCACCCGCCCGCCTTCTACCCGGCACTCACCCTTGCGGCACATCTTTTCGATCATGCCCTGGCTCAACTGCGGAAAGCGGCGTTTTATCCAGCGGTCAAGCCGCTGATCGCCCTCGCCCTCTTCGACGGTTACTGTCTGTACACGGCTCATGCGAAAACCTCCCGGGCGATGATTAGCCCAAATGCCAACGCGCCCACCGACAGGCCCACGGACAAAGCGATATAAAGGCCTGCTTGGCCTACCTGACCGCGCTCAATTAGTGTCATGGTTTCCAGCGAAAACGCCGAAAATGTGGTAAACCCACCCAAAAGACCCGTCATCACGAACGGACTGAGGTGGCTCAGCCCCTTTTGGGCGGCGGCCACCGCAAATACACCCATCAAGAAAGACCCCAAGACGTTAACCGCAATGATGGCTAGCGGAAATTCCGACGTCCCCAACACGCGAAACACCGCGACGCCAGCCAGCCAGCGCAAGGATGCGCCTATCGCCCCACCAAGGGCCACAAGAGAGACAGTCGAGATCATGCGCGGTCTGTCGTCCGAAAGGCCGACAGAGTCAAGTTTCACGCTTGGCCCGCAGGCGTGCGAAATAGTCCAATCGTTTTTTTAGCTCGCGCTCAAAGCCCCGTTCAACAGGCTGATAAAGATCCGGTCGCCCCATCCCATCGGGAAAATAGTTCTGGCCCGAAAACGCGTCTTCGGCATCGTGATCATAGGCATAGCCCTTACCATACCCCTGATCTTTCATAAGCGCAGTCGGAGCATTTAAGATATGTTTTGGCGGCGGTTCTGATCCAGTCTGTTTAGCCGCCCGGCGCGCAGCTTTGTAAGCGACGTAGCCCGCGTTGGATTTTGGCGCGAGCGCCAGATAGATCAACGCCTGCGCAATCGCCAATTCTCCTTCGGGGCTGCCCAGCCGTTCATAGGTTTCCCAGCTTTGCAGACACACGGCTTGCGCCTGCGGGTCAGCAAGGGCAATGTCCTCGACCGCCATCCGGGTGATACGCCGCGCGAGGTACCGTGGGTCTTCGCCACCCTCGAGCATTCTTGCAAACCAGTACAGGGCCGCATCCGGATCAGACCCGCGCACCGATTTATGCAACGCTGAGATCAGGTTGTAATGCGCGTCTCCGGACTTGTCGTATTGCGCGGCACGCCGCATCAAACGGCCTGCAAGCGCCGTTTGATCCAATGGGGCTTGGGCGGGCCATGCCATGATCTGTTCAATCAGGTTAAGCAAGGCACGACCATCGCCATCCGCCATCTCGAGCAGTGCCTCTCGGGCAGGGCCATCCAAAGGCAGCGAGCGATTTAATTCACGCTCGGCACGCTGTGCCATCAGCTCAAGCTCTGTCGGTGCCAGTCGCTCAAGCATCAGCACCTGCGCCCGGCTGAGAACGGCGGCGTTCAGTTCAAAACTTGGGTTTTCTGTCGTTGCACCCACGAGCAGGATCGTGCCATCCTCCATATGCGGCAAAAAGCCATCCTGCTGCGCTTTGTTAAAGCGGTGAACTTCGTCGACGAACAGCAGTGTCCCCTGCCCGTTTTGCCGCCGTATGCGCGCCGCCTCAAACACCTTTTTCAGATCTGGAACGCCGGTAAAAATCGCACTGATCTGCACAAAATGCAGATCAGTTTCATGCGCAAGAAGCCGGGCAATGGTTGTTTTGCCGACACCGGGCGGACCCCAAAAAATCAGCGAACTCAAGGTACCCGACGCAAGCATAACGCTGAGCGGCGCCTCTGGCCCCAACACGTTAGCCTGACCAATAACATCCGACAGCTTTTGGGGTCGCAACCTATCGGCGAGTGGGCGGTGCCCAGTTTTGGCGATAGGATCGCTGGCAAACAAATCAGACATCAGAACCGCAACACGATCCGGCTTGTGCCGCGCAAGGCGCGCACCACCGTGCCCCTGCCCGCGCGTTCGAATGCGTCAACGGCATCTGCCGGTGTCTCAACCGTCCTGCGATCGATTCGTTGCAACACGTCCCCTTTCCGCAGGCCCACACGCGCGCCCATGCGCCCCGGGTCAGTAATGACGACCCCCTCAGAGGCAAGGGGCAAGTTCATCTCGGCGATGACGGCAGGGTTGATCTGGCTCATCGCAAGGCCCGGCAGCGTGGCGCCCCGTGGCCATGTCACGCTGTCTCGCGCAGGGACTTCGGGTGGCGCAATCAGGCGCACCGTCAGATCAGTCGTTTGACCATTCCGCAAGCGGGTCATTTGCACCGCTTCGCCGGCCGTGGCAACGCTCATCCGAAACAACATTTCTGCTGGAGCATTCACCTCGCCCCCGTCCACAGCCAGCACCACATCACCCACTTGAAACCCCGCCTGAGTCAACGGGCTGGCCGGATGCAAACCAGCAATGATAATTCCCCCCGGACGGTCCCGGCCCAGCATTTCCGCAATATCTGCGGTCACAGACTGTCCGGTCGCACCTGCCCAAGGGCGCACAAAACGATCATTGCCCGCCTTGGCCTGCTGAACAAAGGCAGCGACCAAGTCAGCCGGAATGGCAAACCCTATCCCGTTAGATCCCCCCGATCGGGTCAGAATGGATGTATTCACGCCGATCAACGCCCCATCCATACCGACCAAGGCCCCCCCGGAATTTCCCGGATTGATCGGGGCGTCAGTCTGCACGAAATAGCCGCGCCCGCCGCCGTTTGCCCCGCCCGACCGCGCAAGGCCAGACACAATACCTGATGAAACCGTCTGGCCCACACCAAACGGGTTGCCGATCGCAAGCGCCAGTTCGCCCACCTCGACGGTTTCGCTGTCGCGCAGGTTCAAAAACGGCAGCTCATTGGCGCCGTCTAATTTCAAGATGGCAAGATCGCTGTCCCGGTCTCCCAACAGAACTTGCGCAGAAAACTCGCGCCGATCATTCAGAACCACACGAATATCAGTTGCCTGACCCACGACATGATAATTAGAAACAACAATCCCGTCAGGCGACAGGATAACACCGGATCCAAGAGAGCTTTGAACCCGCGGAGTCGGCGCACCAAAGCCTTCAAAGAAACGCTCAAAAAATGGATCATCCATAAACGGGTTGCGCCGCCGAGATTGAGTGACAACATTAACGTAAATGTTGACGACCGCAGGGGCTGTCTCGCGCACCAATGGCGCAAAACTCAGGCTGATTTCAGCCCGGTTTTGCGGCAATCGGCTGTCTGCAGTCGCTCCATATGGCAACAGGCACAGCAAAAAAACGAACAGATGTTTCATCCCTGCAAGGATATGCGAATTCACCTGCGCAATTGCAAGCGCTGCTTCAAGCGGGTTAGGGTCAGGTCCCATCATAAAAAAACCCGCCTCGTGGCGGGTTTTTCGGGTCATTCGTTGATCAAAAAAGCTTACTCTTCTGCAGCTTCCTCTGCGGCGACGCGCGCTTTGTCAGCTGCACCTTTCGCATCGCGATCGCGATCTACGAATTCGATAATTGCCATTGGTGCCATATCACCATAACGAAAGCCCGCTCGCAAAACGCGCACATAGCCACCCTGACGGTCAGCATAACGCGGGCCCAATACATCAAACAGTTTCGCGACGTATTGTTCCTCTTTCAATTTCGAGGCCGCCTGGCGACGGGCATGCAAATCACCCCGCTTGGCCAGCGTAATCATCTTTTCAATGATGGGGCGCAGTTCTTTTGCCTTGGGCAAAGTTGTCTTGATTTGCTCATGTTCAATGAGCGAGCCTGCCATATTCGAAAACAGCGCCTTGCGGTGCTCATGTGTTCGGTTCAGGCGGCGGTAACCACGTGCGTGACGCATTTTTCAATCTCCAATTTAGTGCCCTCTACGGGCTGTTTTCTTTGTCTGGTTGGCGATGCGTGTCACCAACTCTCCTTGGGGCGAATGCCCGGGGTTGCGACCACGACCCTTTGAAAGAGCCGTGGGATCACATGCTTAAAAGTTGTCTTCGAGTTTCTTGGCAAGATCCTCGATATTGTCCGGTGGCCAGTCCTCAACATCCATGCCCAGATGCAGACCCATACCAGACAGCACTTCCTTGATCTCGTTCAAGGATTTGCGGCCAAAGTTTGGTGTGCGCAACATCTCTGCTTCGGTCTTCTGGATCAAATCGCCAATGTAGACAATGTTGTCGTTTTTCAGACAGTTCGCCGAACGCACCGACAACTCTAGTTCATCCACTTTCTTGAGCAGAAGCGGGTTGAACTCGAGTCCGTCGTCGTCATCCGCCCGTGACGCGCTTTCTGGCTCGTCAAAGTTCACAAAGATGCCCAGCTGATCTTGCAAAATGCGGGCTGCAAAGGCCACAGCATCGTCAGGCGTCAGCGATCCATCCGTCTCGACCTTCATCGTCAGCTTGTCATAGTCTAGCACTTGACCCTCGCGGGTGGGTTGCACGTCATAGCTAACTTTTTTCACTGGCGAATAGATCGCGTCGATTGGGATCAAACCAATGGGTGCGTCTTCGGGCTTATTCTTGTCCGCTGAAACATAACCCTTACCGGTATTCACCGTCAGCTCCATGTAGACGTCTGCGCCGTCATCGAGGTGACAGATCACGTGATCACGGTTTAAAATTTCGATACCTGCGCTCTCAGAAATGTCGCCAGCAGTCACAACACCTGGACCCTTGGCCGAAATCGCGAGGCGCTTGGGCCCTTCGACTTCCATGCGCAAGCTTACGCCCTTGAGGTTAAGGATGATGTCGGTCACGTCTTCTCGCACGCCGGCAACCGACGAAAACTCGTGGAGCACGTTATCAATCTGTACGGATGTGATCGCGGCGCCTTGCAACGAGCTCATAAGCACGCGGCGTAGCGCATTGCCCATGGTCAAACCGAAACCACGCTCAAGCGGCTCAGCAATCACCGTTGCTTGACGCGCTGGCTCATTGCCGGGTTTCACATCAAGCTGCTGTGGCTTGATCAATTCGGCCCAATTTTTGTGGATCATGCGTCCCTCCATTCCCGTCCGCCCGCCATGTCCTAACGCGCCGACTCCCGAGGTTTCAAAAAAAGCGTATTGGCGCCGCGCTAAATCTCACGGAGCCAATAAAGTCACACGTCTGGGTTAGACCCGGCGACGCTTTGGCGGGCGACAGCCATTGTGGGCCATCGGTGTAACGTCACGAATGGACGTGATATTGAAACCAGCAGCTGCCAGCGCGCGAAGCGCTGATTCACGGCCCGAACCTGGACCCTGCACTTCGACTTCCAGCGTTTTTACGCCATGATCTTGTGCTTTCCTGCCTGCATCCTCAGCAGCCATCTGGGCCGCATAAGGTGTGGATTTACGTGAGCCTTTAAAGCCCATTGTACCAGCAGACGACCAAGCGATCGCATTGCCCTGAACATCCGAGATCAGGATCTTGGTATTGTTAAAAGAAGAATTCACATGCGCCACTCCTGCGGCGATGTTCTTGGAGACCTTGCGTTTGGTCTTGCGTGTATCGCGTGCCATTGATGCGTCTCCTTATTTCTTCTTGCCGGCAATGGCCTTTGCGGGGCCTTTGCGGGTGCGAGCGTTCGTGTGTGTACGTTGACCACGCACGGGCAGATTGCGGCGATGGCGCAGGCCACGGTAGCAGCCAAGATCCATCAAGCGTTTGATGTTCATCTGAGTTTCGCGGCGCAGGTCTCCTTCGACGGTAAAGTTCTCGTCGATGTGCTCGCGGATTTTCAGGATTTCTGCATCAGAAAGCTCGTTAACACGGCGCGTGCCGTCGATCCCGACTGATTCACAGATTTGTTGTGCGGATGAATTGCCGATGCCTGTAATGTAAGTCAGTGCAATCGGAACTCGTTTAGCTGTGGGGATATTGACCCCTGCAATACGTGCCAAGTCAGGCATTCCTTTTCGTTGCGAGCCCGTGATACCAGGCCCTTTTTTCACAACATAAGACCCTAGGATTATACTCCCGGGCCTGCCGCTGATCAGGTGATCCGATCGGACGCGTTCCGATCTTCGATTCTCTTACGAGATGCGCTGCAATAGGCGTTGTTTTATAAAGCGTCAACCCCAAGGCGCCTCAATCATCAGATCAGAGACTGGCGGCCAGGGTTCTCGACAATTAGATGTTTGTTGCGCTCTTGACGGCCATTTTTACGGCACCGATTTCGCCCAGTCCATCGACCTTGGTCAACTGACCCTTTGCATAGTAATAACCGATCAGCGGAGAGGTCTTTTTGTAATATTCCATCAACCGTGTCTTGAGGCTTTCCTCGTTGTCGTCTGCGCGTACAGGCTGACCAGCGGCGCGCGCTTCGTTTGCACGACCAACGATGCGTGACACAAGAACCTCGTCGTTGACTTCTAATTCGATAACCGCGTCCAGAGCTTGGCCCTGTTCCGCAAGCAACGCTGACAGCGCGTCAGCTTGCGCAAGGGTGCGAGGGAATCCATCAAATACAAACCCGTTCGCTTTGACAGTCTCAAGCTGCTCTCGGATTAAGCCAATCACAATGTCATCCGTCACAAGGTCACCACGCGCCATTACGTCGGCTACGATCTTCCCCATCTCAGACCCGCTTTCCTTGGCTGCGCGCAGCATATCGCCAGTCGAAAGCTGCACCATGCCAAGGTCGCTCACGAGAAAACCCGCCTGTGTACCTTTCCCCGCACCCGGTGGGCCAAGCAAAATAATGTTCATAATTATCCCTCCCCAAAGATACGCTTAGCGGCGCACCGGGCTCCGTTTCTTGCGACCCTTCGACCCTTTCCCACGCAACTGCGACTTTTCAATCAAGCCTTCGTACTGGTGGGCCAAAAGATGGCTTTGTGCCTGTTGTATGGTGTCCATCGTCACCGAAACAACAATCAGAACCGACGTGCCGCCAAAGTAGAATGGTATAGCGAACTGGCCGCGCAGGATCTCGGGTAGCAAGCAGACCGCCGCCAAATAGGCAGCCCCCAGTACAAGAATGCGGTTGACCACGTACTCTAGATACTCTGCCGTTTTTTTGCCGGGGCGCACGCCAGGAACAAAGCCGTTTTGGTTCTTTAGATTGTCAGCGACATCGTCCGGCTTAAAGCTGACATTGAAGGTGTAGAAGTAAGTAAAAAACACGATCATCAGAACGAAGAACGCCAGATAAAGCGGCTGACCAGGGCCAAAGTTTGCCAAAAGCCAGCTCATGATTGGATTTGTTGAGTTGCCAGAGAAAGTACTGATTGTGATCGGCAAAAGCAGTAATGACGACGCAAAGATCGCTGGGATAACGCCCGCCGGGTTCACTTTGACTGGCAGGTGACTTGAACCGCCATCATATACTTTCATGCCCACCTGACGTCGGGGATACTGGATATGGATCTTGCGCAAAGCACGCTCCATGAACACTACGAACATGATTGTCGCTATCACCATGACCAAAACGCTCACGATCACCGCAGGGCTGATCGCTCCAGACCGGCCTGAAGCAAAGAATTGCGCCAGCGCAGCAGGCACTTCAGCAATAATGCCGACAAAGATAATCAAAGATATGCCGTTGCCCAGACCGCGTGCTGTAATCTGTTCACCCAACCACATCAGGAACATCGTGCCACCAACAAGAGTGATAAGACACGACATCCGGAAGAACATCCCTGGATCAGTAACCAAATCGCCAGACTCCAGCGATACCGCCAAGCCATAAGCCTGCAAAGTGGCAAGGGCGACGGTGCCAAATCGCGTATACTGGTTTATTTTTTTGCGCCCTTGTTCACCCTCTTTCTTGAGTTGCTCAAGCTTGGGCACCATCGACGTCAACAGCTGAACGATAATCGAGGCCGAGATATAGGGCATGATACCAAGGGCAAAAATGCCCATCCGTCCCAATGCACCACCGGTGAACATGCTGACCATGCCGCCAATGCCCTGCCCTGCACTTTCCATGAATTCCCGCAAGGCTGCACCGTCAATACCGGGAACGGGGATAAATGTGCCCAGACGATAAACGATCAGCAGTCCAAGAGTGAACAGAATTCGATTGCGCAGGTCGGTGGCCTTGCCCAGAGCGCTCCAGCTCGTGTTGGCGGCCATATTCTCGACAGCAGATACCATGCGGGCGGTGTCCTTTATATAAACACCGCACGATGGATGACCAATCTGGGCCGATTTCCGGCGTGCGGCGAATAAATTAACTCAGGCGTATGTAAGCGGCCCAGGAGCCGCTCACAAGGCGTGTTTGGGTTTACTCGGCTGCCACTGCTGCGGTGGAAAGTGTGCCGCCAGCCTTTTCAACCGCTTCCACAGCCGATTTCGACGCTCCAGTCACGTGAACGTCGACCTTGCTCGTGATCTCACCCTTGGCCAGCACCCGAACACCGTCCAGCTTGCGACGAACAGCGCCTGACGCAATAAGCGCATCTTCAGTGATGGCTGATTTTGCGTCCAGTTTGCCCAAATCAATGAATTTTTGAATAAGGCCAAGGTTGATAACGGCGAATGCTTTGCGGTTGGGTTTGTTAAACCCACGCTTGGGCAAACGTTGATACAGTGGCATTTGGCCACCTTCATAACCGTTGATTGCCACACCCGAACGGGATTTTTGACCTTTGATACCACGGCCACCCATTTTACCGGTGCCGGAACCCGGACCACGGCCAACGCGCTTGCGGGGCTTTGTTGCGCCAGGATTGTCGCGCAGTTCATTCAATTTCATTTCGCTTCTCCTTAGCCGGAAGCACCCCCGAAGCGGAATGGGTGAACGCGGCATTTTTCGGGTTTGATTCTCAGCGGCACAATGCGCCACCGGAGGCATATAGACCGGTAAAGTGACTAGCGCAACAGCAGGGTCTAGGCTGCACCCTGCGCACAATCAGCCAGAGCGTCAGCAAGCGGCGTCCTAAATCTGCCCATTTTTTAATCTAATAGGGCGCTATTTGGCATAAAAAGTAATCATATTCGCATTGCTGTAATTTATGGCGCCCACCAGCACACTTGCCTCTTTTTTTCGCAGCCTAAGCCCGCTTTGTGTCCGCACAGCAAATTGAGTGGAGGAATTGAGATGGTTGGAGCAGATACAGCTTGGATTATTGTTGCGACGGCGCTGGTGCTGTTGATGACATTGCCGGGTCTGGCATTGTTTTATGGCGGACTGGTGCGTGCACGGAACGTATTAAGCGTATTCATGCATTGCTATGCGATTGCATGCCTAATGAGTGTGCTGTGGCTTGTTGCTGGCTATTCTATCGCCTTTGGCTCGAGTACTTCGGGCATTTGGGGCGGATTGGGTAAAATGTTCCTGAATGGCGTGGATGCCGATTCGGTTTCGGGGACATTGCCAGAAATCTTGTTCTTCGCCTTTCAAATGACTTTCGCCATCATCACGCCCGCGCTGATTGTCGGAGCATATGTTGAGCGTGTTAGCTTTGGTTTTGTTCTGCTGTTTTCCAGCCTTTGGATGCTGCTGTGCTATGCGCCGGTCGTTCACTGGGTCTGGGGCGGTGGCTTTTTGGCTGATGGTGGAATATTTGGCGACATCGGCCTCAAGGATTTCGCAGGCGGCGTTGTAGTACATGAAACTGCAGGTATTGCAGCATTGGTATTGGCCGTCATGCTGGGACCACGCCGTGATTCATCCAAGCCTCCCCATAACCCTGGATACGTCATGATCGGGGCAGCACTTTTGTGGGTCGGTTGGTTCGGCTTTAACGGTGGCTCGCAATTGGCAGCCGATGGTGGCGCCGCTATGGCTCTGACTGTCACACATATTTCGGCGGCAACGGCGTCGCTGACCTGGGCACTTTGGGAACGCATCCGCTATGGCAAAGCGTCCCTCGTAGGGATCGTCACGGGTACGATCGCTGGGCTTGCTTCAATCACTCCAGCTTCGGGGTTTGTAGAACCCGTTGAAGCGCTTGTTATAGGCGCTGTCGCCGGGGTCCTGTGTCAGGAGGCGGTCAGACTGGTACGCAATACGCTCAAGATCGATGATACACTCGATGTCTTTGCCGTTCATGGTGTTGGTGGTATCTTTGGGACCTTGATGATCGCGGTTTTTGGTGCAGGAAGCTTTGTGGCACAGGCCGGCAGTCTTGTGATTGTTGGCGTGTTCTCGGTGATTGTAACGGTCATCATCGCTGTGATCTGCAAAGCACTGGTCGGCATCCGCGTGTCACATGAGATTGAACAAGAGGGTTTGGATCTCGCTGTTCACGGAGAACGTGCCTACGATCATATTTCTTGATACTCCTGCGCTCCGGCCCAAAGGTCGGGGTGCAGAACACTGGCAGTAAACGGTACGCATGGAGAGTGTCCGATCTTCTGTGTATGAGTAATTTGTCCC
>Ga0206126_10006309_pt1 | contig 10551 bp, 6 predicted proteins | sample Helgoland_Spring_5_FD_148621 | JGI IMG/M metagenome (GOLD analysis project Ga0206126, IMG submission 148621) | Pelagic subsurface seawater microbial communities from Kabeltonne, Helgoland, North Sea - Helgoland_Spring_Bloom_20160412_1 | ecosystem: Environmental > Aquatic > Marine > Epipelagic ...
TAATGCGCTCGATGAGGTGTGCCTCGGCTTGCTTGCGCTGGGCGGCGGTGAGCAGGTCAAAGGAAAGTGCCATGCAGTAGGCGGTCTGGAGCTCACTCTCAATCTTACCATCGGCTTTGACAAAGGTCTTCTGGAAGTGGGCACGGATGTCTTGGAACTGTTTGTTGTATTTGGTGGCATCGTCTATCTTGCCGAGGGCCACCGCCATCTCCGCCATCAGGCTGGTGGTGTAGGCATGGTAAGCGGCTGAGATAAGGGCTGTCGGTGGCCGGCCGGCCGGGGCAAGCCAGTCACCCCAGGTGTGCGCTTTTCTACCTCCGAGTCCGTCTTTGCCGCAGGCGTCCATGTAGCGGACCATGGCGTCGTAATGAGTTTCAATCATGCGGGTGTCGCCGTAGACTTTGTAAATGGTCCACGGGCAGATGATGCCGGCACAGGCCCATGCAGCGGCGCCGTGACCGTGAAAGACGGGGGCTTGGTTGCCAAAGAGACCTTGCCTATTTTGGGTGTCCATGAGGTCGACCATCCACTTGGTGAAGAACTCGGAGACATCCTGATTATAACAACCAGTGCGGATAAAGACCTGGGTGTCGCCGGTCCAGCCGAGGCGTTCATCGCGCTGCGGGCAGTCGGTGGGAACTTCGAGGTAGTTCGAGCGCTGCCCCCAGACGATGTTCTCTTGGATTTTATTAACCATCGGGTTCGAACATTCAAAGGAGCTGGACTCTGGCGAGTCGGAGTAAAGCACGATGCCGGTGATGGCGTCAGCGGTCGGTTTTTCTTTGAGGCCAGTGACTTGCACATAGCGGAAACCGTGGAAGGTGAAGCGCGGCTCCCATACTTCCTCGCCGCCACCTTTGAGCACATAGGTGTCAACAGCACGAGCGGAGCGCAGGTTGATGGTGTAGGCGCTGCCATCGTCCTTAAGCATCTCAGCAAAGATCATGGTGACCTCATCTCCAGCTTGGCCGTTGACCTTCAAGCGTGCCCAGCCTGAGAAATTCTGGCCGAGATCAAAGACGTAGGTTCCGGGTGTTGGCTCGGTTACTTTGACTGCTGGCAACTCTTTGACCGCGCGCACAGGGACCCCGGGGTAGGCTTGGAGAAGGGGCTTGATTGAGGAGCCTGTGACGATGGGTGACCAGCTGCTTTGGTCAAAACCAGCTTGGTTCCAACCGGGCATTTCAAGGCGAGCATCGTAGACTTCACCCGCCTGCATGTCGGACTCGAGGATCGGCCCGTAGGAGGCCTTCCAGTCCGAATCCGTTGTGAGGATTTTGCTTTGGCCGTTATCGTAATCGATGTGCAGCTGAGCTTTGAAGCGGAGTTTGTTGCCGTATTTGTTCTGACCGACACAGCTGATATTACCTCGGAACCAGCCGTCGCCAAGAATCGCGCCGATGGCATTGGGCCCTTCTTTGAGCAGGTCGGTGACGTCATAGGCTGTGTAGTAGATGCGCTGTTTGTAGTCCGTCCAGCCGGGCATGAAGACGTCATTACTGACACGCTGGCCGTTGAGGCTGAGCTCATAAACCCCCTGGGCAGTGGCGTAAATGATCGCTCGCTTCACTCCGGTGGCGACCGTGAATTCTTTCCTTAGGTAGGGAGCAGGCAGATACTGTTTTGGGCGACCGATGGTGAGGTCACAAACTGAATTCTCTGCGGTGACAGATCCACTTTTCCAATCATCAACGAGCCATTGCGCCTCGAGCACTTTTTTCTCCTCAAAGGCGGGGTCTTTGCCTGCGAATTCATTGGTGACTTTCAAACTCAAGTTGCCGGCATCGACGTGGGCTTGGAGTTTTTCTTTGATGTCGACTTGCTTCTTAGAGTTGCCCTTGATGCCGTAGAGGGCTTTGGTGATGGTGATTTTGTGTCCCTTGCCAGCAAGCTCGGCGTCACGATTAGGAGTGATCTTAACAGCCTTGTCATGACCAATCCACTGCGCCTGCCAATCTGTTTCATTGAGCAGACCCATCGACCAGGTGGCGGTCTGGCTCCACGGTGAAGCGGCTCCGTTTTGATCCCAGACTTTGACCTTCCAGAAACATTGAGCGTGAGAAAGGAGAGGCTTACCCGCGTAGGGAATTTGAATAGACTGCTGCGCCTCGACTTTACCACTATCCCAGAGGTCTCCACGATCGGCATCGAGAGCCTTTTGGCTGGAGGCGACGAGGATCTGATAGGCGCTTTGCTTCCAGCCGCGTTTCTCGCTCTGAGAGACCCAGCTTAGCCGTGGCTCGGTGATATCAATACCGAGTGGGTTGTTGTGGTATTCACAGCGCAAGCTGTTTAGCTCAGCGTCATTGGCGGCAAAGGCGCTACAGCTCATCAAGCTGAGCATTGCAATCAATCTTGAGCGTCGGCGGAAATAGGTAGGCAACATGGTGATTCAGTGTAAATGGGTGGCAAACTATGTCACACTGCAAGCGATATATAAATGCACGAAATGACTCTATTTTTACACAAAATGACTGCCACAAAAGCAGCTGGACCGGCCCTTGCTAAAGTCAACCTCTGGCTGCTAAGCTATCCACAAGGCACCATTCTAGTGCTTATTGCGCCAATCTTTTGCTTTCACATACTCAGGGTTAGGCGTGGTCATGAGGGCACCTGATTGCTTGCGCCAGTCGTGCAGCATTTTTGTCAGCTTGGCGGTAAGCTGGGGGTTTTGCTGAGCAAGATTTTTGCTCTCACCGATGTCCTCACGTAGATTGTAGAGCTCTACTTTGCCTGTTTCAAAAACCTCGATGAGTTTATAGTCACCAGCACGCACGGCACCGGCAGGCCCCATGGTATTGATGTGGTGGTAATGTGGGTAGTGAAAGTAAATCGCCTCCCGATCAAGGGACTGCTCACCACCATCTAACAATGGATTCAGACTGACCCCATCAACATGCTGCTGGGGCAGCAGTGGCAGACCCGCAAGCTCCAACAAGGTTGGGTAAATATCGGTGCTGACGACTGGTTCTTTAGATCTCAGTCCAGCCTTAACTTTGCCGGGCAGCTTGATGATTAGTGGCGAGCGGATGCCACCCTCATAGAGCCATGCTTTGCCAGCACGTAGTGGCAGGTTCGATGTTGGCATGCCCAATCCAGGGCCGGTGGACAAGCCGCCATTGTCAGAGAGGAAAACCACGATGGTGTCCTGCTCGAGCTTCAAGCGCTTCAAGGTCTCAAGAATACGGCCAATGTTTTCATCCATGCTCTCTACCATGCAGGCGTAGGACTCATTGCTCTGGACGCTGCGTGACATGCTCTGATGATCCTTGATGCCATCCTTGCCCCGCTTATCCTGTATATCTAATCCCATGGCTTTGGCTTTTTTGCGGTATTTTTCCAGCTTGGCCTTATTCGGCATAATCGGGGTGTGCACGGTGTAGTACCAGATATTCAGGAAAAAAGGCTTCTCCCCCTGCTGCTCAATGAACTTGATCGCCTTGTCCGTGAGTGCATCCGTTAGGTAGTCTCCCAGCTTACCATCATCCATATCCGGCACGTTGGTGCTGGGGTGCTGTTTGCTGGTGTAAGGGAAATAATGAGAACCTGGCTGACCCATCTTGTGGCCGGCGATATTGAGATCAAATCCATTCGCCTCTGGGTAGTGCTCGCGGCCCTTGGCGTGATGGGTCTGCAGGTGCCACTTGCCGATGTGGGCCGTGCTGTAGCCTGCCTGCTTCAAGACCTCGGCCAGTGTAGTGTCCCCCGCTGGCATGTTGCCCTTCACCTCAGGCGGGGTGAGCATATGGCCCGGCCCCATGCTGCCGCGGCTACCGCTGTGATTTGTGAGGCCAATCCGACTGGGATACTTACCGGTGAGAACACTGGCGCGCGTTGGTGAACATACGGGGTTGGCGGCATAGGCATCGCTAAAAAACACGCCCTCGGAGGCAAGCCTATCGATGTTGGGAGTCTCATAAAACGCGCTGCCGGTCACCCCGAGGTCTGCCCAACCGAGGTCATCAATCAGAAAGAGCACGATGTTGGGTTTTGACTTCGCATTCACCGCAAAGGCAGCAAAAGCCATGATCAGCGAAATCAAAACGAGGTGTTTTCTGGCAGTGTTGTGTATGCTTGCTTGCTTGAATCTTTGAAGGTTGCTCATGGTCTATATTGATCTCGGTATTGATTTCTTACGTATTTTGCACATCAGGTGTTTCAATGTCTCTCGTAAACTTGGGATCTTAGGCTTTTCCCTTGCCAATATGTGCAAGCAAGCGGATATTGCCAGCAATGTTACATCACCCTTGGTTCCCAAAACTGATCGTTGTCGCCGCATGCCTTTTGCCGTCAACTGCATGGTGCCAAAACTACGCGCCAAGCCAAGAAAGACCCCCCGTAGTGAGCCGTGAATTCCGTGGCGCCTGGGTTGCCAGTGTCTACAATATCGACTGGCCAAGCCAGACTGGCCTCTCCCGCAGTGCCCAACAAAGTGAGCTGCGCGCCATGCTCGATCAGATGGCAAAAATCAATCTCAACGCGATCATCTTTCAGGTGCGGCCCAATGGCGATGCTCTCTACAAGTCGAGTATCGAGCCTTGGAGCTCATGGTTAACAGGCACGATGGGGCGCTCCCCCGGCTACGACCCCCTCGCCTTCTGCATCGCAGAAGCACACGCACGGGGTATTGAGGTTCACGCATGGTTCAACCCGTTCCGCGCCTTGCCGAACTCTACCATGCCCACTGCCAGCAACCATGTCTGCCGCACGCACCCGTCACATATCTGCAATTTTAAAACCTACCGATGGATGAATCCTGCCAGCAGCTTCACCAGGCAGCGCGCGCTCTCTGTGATCCTGGACGTGACACGCCGCTACGATATCGACGGCATCCACATCGACGATTATTTTTACCCTTATCCGGATTTGGCCAAAAACGGCAAACACAAGCAACACTTCCCAGATGGTAAAAGCCCATCACAGCGGCGCGGCTATGTGGATAGCTTTGTGCAGGAAATGTACAGCTCCGTGAAAAAAGCAAAACCTTGGGTGCGTGTTGGCATTAGCCCTTTTGGCATCTGGAGACCTGGAGTGCCCTCCGGCACAACGGCCGGTGTTGACGCTTACGAGCACCTTGCCGCAGACTCGCGTAAATGGCTGCAAAAGGGATGGTGTGACTACCTCTCTCCTCAACTCTACTGGCGTATTCAAGGGCCGCAAAGCTACACTCGCCTGTTGAGCTGGTGGCGAGAACAAGGAAGTCGTCCAGTATGGCCGGGTATCGCCACCGCCCGCATTAAAAGCACCGAGGACCCAGGGCGTCCCGCCAGTGAGATCGTCAACCAAGTGAATCTCTCCCGCACGACCGGCAACAACTACGCCGGCCACGTCCACTGGAGCATGAAATCCCTGCGCCAGAATCGAGGTGGTATTTCTACCTTACTGGAGAAAAAAACCTACTCAAATGCAGCACTTGTGCCACCGATGCCGTGGCTCAGTAAAGTGCAACCTCTCAGCCCCAGCCTAAAGGCCTCCGGATCTCGAAAAGGAGCACAGGCCAAGTGGTCGTCTGTGAGAGGTGCTTACAAGTATGCCGTTCAGGCGCGCTACGGCAAATACTGGTTCACCGTTAAGGTCCTTCCCTCTTCTGCAAGAAGCCTAACTCTTGCAGGCAATCCCGAGGCGATCGCGGTAAGCGCCGTTGACCGCTACGGCACCACCAGTGCTCCCAGTGTGGTGACTCGTTAGCGAGGCTTTGTTCCGAGAACCGAGCATTCCGTGGCAAAAAAGAAGCTAATTATCTTGCGCAAGAAGCGACTTGGGTTTTTACCGCTTGCAGCCAAATGTGGCTCACGCTACTAACAATCACGATATGACTAATATGCGCACGTTCATTTTTTGCAGCTCCGCCATTCTCTGTTGTTGGTTAGTTGCCTCCTACGCATACGAGCCTAAGGCAGGCACAGCGGTGAACATCGATACTTCAGTAAATCAGATAAGCAGCGCATCCACTGAAACGAAAGGCTCAGAGAAAAAAGCCGCTGTCAACATGCAGCAAGAGCCGCTTGCCACCATGGCTACCCTACAGGGCCAATAATAGCAGCCAGATCAGCGCCTGTGAATATCAGTGCCTGTAAATGCTGCTGCGTAAGGCGTGTTGTCAGCAAATCCTTATTATAACTAACGGTTAGCTTTTTTGTTCAAAAAAAATTGAACTTTCAAATCGAGGGTGCTATTCTGATTCCGATGCACCCTAGCGACCAGCCCGATACAGCGAAGTTGACTGTCGATCAGCGACTCGTCTCTTTTTTTAGAGATGGCGCGAAAATCGTTGGTTTGCCTGCCTCTGTGGGTGAGATCTTCGGCCTCTTGTTTGCCTCCCCCAAGCCCTTGACGATGGCTGACCTGGTGGAGCGCCTCAACATCAGTAAGGGCTCGGCGAGTCAGGGATTAAAAATGTTGCGCACTCTTGGTGCTGTTCGTGATGTCGAATATGACAATGACCGCAAAGGCTATTTTGAAGCGGATATTGAACTAAAAAAACTTGTCGGGGGTTTTATTCGTGAACAAGTTCGTCCACACATGGAGAGCGGCACACGCAAGCTCGGCGAGCTCGAGCAGGATCTCGACACTGTCAGCGACCCAGAACTACGTGCATTTTACGAAAACCGGATCAAAATCATCCAACGATGGTCAGGCAAAGCCAAACTTGTCTTACCCCTGTTGCAGAAATTTCTCGGTGAATAAAAACATTCAGACAGCATGACCCATCCCGATTCCCATCTCGATTCCGACACGTCATCCGACTCCGATCACTACGCATGGTACTGTGTGCGCACCAAACCTAAGCGCGAACACATCGCGGCGAGGGCGATGAATCAAATCGAGGGTGTACAATCCTTTTGTCCACGCCTTCGATACCGTAAAGCAACCAGACGCGGTAAAGTCTGGTGGGTGGAAGCTATGTTTCCTGGTTACATTTTTGGCTTCTTTTGCCGTGAGCAAAATGAGCGCAACATCGTCCATACCCACGGGGTGATGACGATCCTCAAGTTTGGCGATTACATGCCTGAGATTCCCAGCTCATTCATTGCAGATCTCAACCAACAGATGCAGGAGCTCAATGAGGGTGATGATGACATCATAACCTTAGAGCCGGCTGTCAACGAAGGTGATGAGGTAGAAATCGCGCATGGCGCCTTCCAGGGTTTTCAAGGCACCGTCATTGAAGTCATGCCGGCACAAGAACGCGTTAAGCTACTCACTGAGTTTCTCGGTAATCGCCAGGTCGTGGAAACGGACCTGCTGTCTCTCTTATTGCCCAACAAACCTGTTCCTGAATAGGCACAACACGGCTAGAGAACATCTTGCTCTAGCTCACTCTGCAAGACTTCCATCGTCTGCACATCTGCAGAAAGGGGCCACGACGATAAGATTGCTCAACATGGTGTGTAAGAATCGCGTTTGTTTCTCGTAACCTTATAGATCTCTATGGTGGCAGGACGGCTGCGTAGATAACAGCTAAGCCCATTATGAAACATCCACTAACGCTCTTTTTATTGGCTACAGCCTGCCTCATAGCAAACAGCCTCGCTGAAACTCTGCCGCCGCTAAACAACCATCAAGTGCCGCAGGATGCTCAGGCCATGTGGACTGGCTTCGACCCGCGTGCAGAGCCGCTCGATACCGAGGTTCTGAAGGAATGGGAAGAAGACGGTGTTGTTCTTAAGGTCCTGCGCTACCGCATTGGTATTTTTAAAGGGCAAAAATCGATGATGGCGGCCGTCTATGGCTATCCCAAAGCGATGAGTGACGCGGGTAACAAGATTCCTGGACTGGTTCAGATCCACGGTGGTGGCCAATACGCCGATTACCAAGCCGTACTCACCAACGCCAAACGTGGTTACGCCACTATCTCCATCGCATGGGCCGGCCGCATCTCCGCTCCCGACTATCGTGTCAGCCCTCACGAGGTGAAACTTTTCTGGGACAACAAAAAAGAAGACCCTCATTATAAAATCACCACCGACTGGGGTGCGCTCGATGCCTACCACGCACCGAGTAAAAAGGACAAAGACGCCTTCACTCAATTACCAGCCTATGACTGGAGCTTAGACCCTGTTGCCTCGCCGCGTAACAACGCCTGGTTTCTCTGCACCTTGGCCGCACGCCGCGCACTCACGTTCCTTGAGCAGCAAGCCCAGGTTGATGCCAACAAGCTCGGTGTCTACGGCCACTCCATGGGGGGCAAGCTCACTGTGCTCACCGCCGGCTCTGACAAACGGGTCAAAGCAGCCGCACCCTCATGCGGAGGCATCAGCGATCGTTCTAATAAAGACCCCCTGTATCGCAATACCGTCAGTGACCCCGCTAACCTGAAAAACATCAGCTGCCCGACTATTTTTCTAAGCCCTGCTAATGACTTCCACGGCCGTATCTCCGACCTCATCACCACCACCGAAGAACTGAGTGACAAGTTAGGCACACAAAATTGGCGGGTCACCTGCTCAGCCCACATCAACCATAAAGACATGCCTGAAAACGAAGTTGCCACCCAGCTTTGGTTTGACCAGCACCTGAAGGGAACTTTCCAATGGCCAGCCAATCCTGCTAGCACACTGACCCTGAAAACAGAATCCAGACTACCTCACTTCGCCATCAGGCCAGACACCTCAAAGCCCATTATGGCTATCGATATTTATTACAACCAGCAGGGTGAAGTCAGTGGCGACATGCATAAGCACATCAACCAATTCTGGCATCACGCACATGCTCAAGCCACCGGCAAAGACGGCGTCTGGTCTGCAAACCTGCCGATTTCCACAACGGACAAACCCCTCTGGGTTTACGCCAATGTGCTCTATGCCCTCGATCAGCCCGTTACCGGTGCTGGCTACTACTACGGCCGCTACACCACCAAGACCTTTAACCAATCCACTTTACTGAAAATCGCGAGCCCTGCCGAGCTGCAGCAGGCAGGAGTCAGAGCCACTCTCCAGGCAAGCCCCGTGATCGAAAGCTTCGCAAGCAACTGGCAAAAAGAATGGTTCACCACCAAGCCTTCCGAGTGGGCACGCAAAACCCACAAGCTCTACCACCCACTCTGGTCAGCACCTAAAGATCAAAAAGATGTGAAGCTCGCCATTGATGTTCGCTCTGAACAAGCCAACAAAATCATCCTTGGCCTCGATAAGCATGTTGCAGAGATCAAGCTAACTGGCTGCACCGACTGGCAGCACATCACCTTGTCCCCTGCCGACTTTCTTGATGCCGACGGCAGCGCCCTCGCCTCTTGGCAAGACATCAAGGAGCTGCGCCTTGGACCATCCGAATACCTGACCCCGAAAAACAGCGCTAAAAGGCGGCTCGTTGGCTCAGACAAATGGCAAGGTGCGGCGCCACAGTTTCGCAATCTACGCTGGCTATCGACAACGCCTTGACAGGCTCTCAGCCCTTTACCATTGTAACCTCCCTTTACCGCACACCCCACTCAATAAGCAATGCAAACACCCACTATTTTCACACGCATTCTGACATGCCTTTTTACCGTCTGCACCCTATCACTTTCCGTCACGGCTGAGGACCAACGCCCCGCCAAACCCAATGTGGTTTTAATGTTTGTCGATGACCTCGGCTGGCAAGACGTCAAATGTTATGACGTCGATGAACCTAGCCCCATGGAGACCCCGAACCTTGACGGCCTCGCCAAGAAAGGTGTTCAGTTTTGGAACGGCTACTCACCTGCCCCCACCTGTGCCCCATCCCGCTGTGCATTGTTAAGTGGTGTTCACCCCGCAAGAGCTCAGAAAACCCACGTTGTTGGGGGAGCTCCACCACATCCACACCACGATATCGGCAGCACGGTCATGGCTCCATGGTACAGTGGCCGAATGCCCGAGACCACCTTCAACCTAGCCAAAGCCATGAAGGCTGAGGGCTACTCCACAGGTCACACTGGCAAGTGGCACATCGCAGTCGACCACCACGCATTCCCCCAGCCCATGGACATTGGCTTTGACTTCACCACCCACCAAGCCGGCTATAACACCCGAGGAGCACAAAGTGGTATGAGTAACCGCCTCAAGGACTTCGCCACTACAGATGCGAAGGACCCCTACCGCCTCGATGAAAACGGCTTCCCCACTGACATCGTTACCACTGAGGCCATTAAGTTTTTTGATGATCATAAGGAGAAACCCGTCTTTCTCTATTACGCGACCTGGCTCGTGCACACGCCGATCCAGACCCGCAGCAAGGCCCTGCTGGAGAAATACTGTAAAAAACTCGGCATAGATTACCCGACCGAACCGAAGGACTGGACCTTGGAAGGGCAACGCAACCCCCACTATTGCGCCATGGTCGAGATGCTCGACTACTACGTTGGCCAAATCATTTCCTATCTCGAGAAAACCGACGACCCACGCTGGCCAGGACACAAGCTCATTGAGAACACCTACCTTGTGTTCACCTCTGATAATGGCGGCATGGAAGGCGGCGGCGGCCACGAAATCATCACCGACAACTACCCACTAGACAAAGGCAAGATCAACGCCAAGGAAGGCGGCACCCGCGTTCCCTTCCTCATCGCTGGCCCTAGCATCGCCAAGGGTG
>Ga0206126_10006310_pt1 | contig 10550 bp, 7 predicted proteins | sample Helgoland_Spring_5_FD_148621 | JGI IMG/M metagenome (GOLD analysis project Ga0206126, IMG submission 148621) | Pelagic subsurface seawater microbial communities from Kabeltonne, Helgoland, North Sea - Helgoland_Spring_Bloom_20160412_1 | ecosystem: Environmental > Aquatic > Marine > Epipelagic ...
GTTTGATAGCTCGGTAACGCGCGGAGAACCCACTCAGTTCCCGCTTAACGGCGTGATCAGAGGTTGGACCGAAGGAGTGCAATTGATGGTCACCGGCGAGAAACGCCGCTTCTGGATCCCGGAAGACCTTGCCTACGGCCCAGCTGTTCCCGGCAGTGGTCGCCCAGGTGGGATGCTTGTTTTCGATATCGAGTTCCTCGAAATCGTCCGCTAGTAAAAGGGGCTTTTAAGCTAAGCAAAAGCCCCCGAGCTGTGGCTCGGGGGCTAGTAGAATTTTTAGTTAGCCCGAAGATAGGTTCGGGAGGGTATTCAGTATGCGTTTACCGCTTGCGGCGTAGCACAAGCGCAAGTCCACCAAGGCCGAGTAGGGCGGTTGATGATGGCTCGGGAACAGAAAGGGTGAGGTTGTCGAAGTTGCGTGTTCCAGTATTATTAAAGGTCTCTACTCCAACATACAATGCCCCGTTACCTGTGTCACCCACAGTGAAGTCCTCTCTCTCTGTGCCACCGGTGGTGTTGAGCCAGGTGAAGCCACTGCCACCATCAAAGGCAGCAGCGAATTCATTGTCTGAGGCACGATAGAGATAGAGTGTGACTGAGCCTGCATCCACGTCGAATGAGCTATCAAAAGTGATGGGGGACAAAGCGCTTCCATTGGTGTAATTTTTCGCTTGGAACGTGCCGCCAGCCCTCCAATTCAATCTGATCCCATCCTCACCAGCCGTATTGGCCGCACGTGTCGTAGTGGAGACACTCAAATAGGTATCTTTAGCGCCCGTAATATCGACACTGACGGTTTGTCCAATCTCAAAGATAGCCGTGTCGTAAAAGACATCTGCGGTATTGTTCGAAGCACTGGTTACATTGAGTGTGCCGCCAGAAACGGTATACGAGCCGCCAGAGTTAAACGTGTCGGTAAATACATAATCGGCAGATGTGTCCGTGCTGAAATCATCAACGAAGACCGCCGTCGAAATGATGGCTGCTGGAAGAGCTGTAGCCGTGGCAACGAGACACGCCAGAGTCAGTAGTGGTTTATTGTTTGTTGTTTTCATGGTGTTTTTTTTGGTGTTTTTTTGATAAGAATTTTGTTTGTGAAATTATTTGCGGCGCGGACTAATCACTTGAAACTTGAAGGCCGCGCGCCCTTGTGATGATGCCTCCTTTGTGAGTTCTAATTCCCGGATGCCCTTGAGCTCGACCCGATATGTTTGCAGGGACGGGGTGCAGTACTTGTCATGGTTTGGTTTTGTGAATGCCCACTGGAAGGACGTTTCTGATAAGGGCTCAATCATCAGCTCTTGGTTTGGGTCATCGAGCTTGGATAGTTCCCCTCCGACGATGGAAAACCGACCAAAGTCTTCATCAGAATTCCAAGTTCGGCCTTTGCCATAGGGAATATTGGCCGCGCTGATTTGAAGATCCACTGGCTCACTAAACGTGAGCGCCACCATCCCTCCGCGATCGATCATAAACTCGCCATCCTCCAGGCCGTCAGTAGAGACTTGGCTTGCAGAAAGCGTGTAGCCTGCTCCTGTTTTTTCTGTAACTTGTGCTCCCTTAGCGATGTGCAGAGGCTCACGGTAACTAGCTAGGCTCGTCGGAGATTTCGTTAAAAATGATTTGCTACGTGGCTTGATGACCGCAAGCCCATCAGTGGAGTCACTGCGGCGGGCTTGCCCCCCGACGAGCTTGGTCGAATGTTCCTCTGCACCAGGCGTGCTAGCCCTGACTTCGCCTCTAAAAACATGCACTTCATCATGGCCATCAAGCTTGGCGATAACGCCGAACTCGGTGCCAAGATCGACAATGTTGAGTTTTTTAGTGCGTACTGTGAAGCCAACGGCACTTTCAGGAACTTGAAACCAGGCCTTTCCTGTGTTGAGGATGAGCGTATGGCCATCATCGAGAACGAGGTCAGCAGGAGCGGTGATGATCGACCTGACGCCTGAATTGAAAGTGAGCTCTACCGAGCCCTGTGAAAGCTTAAGTTGTGAGCCGGCTTGCAAGCATGTTCCCTCAGCAGAGTCCATCTCCCCATCGTGTATGAGGGTGTATTCCGTGTCCGACGTGGGTTCAAAACTGACTAGTGAGGTGCGGTCCTGAGCCTGCCAAAGTTGCAATGCTAGCAGCCCGAGAGCGGCTATGGATGCGATGGCGGCAACCTTTGTCTTTTTTCTTATGGGTGACTTTTTTAGCACGGTAATATTTCCCGCTGCATCCTCAAGATGATGCTGGCCGAGTGCAAGACGTTGCAGATTGGTGTCAAGGGCCGCGCAGCGACAATACAAGCTCAGCGCCTCCTGGTCTTGTGCGAGCTCATGAAAGAGAGCCTCTTTTTCGCTTTCCGAAAATTCGCCATCCAAGCACTGATGAATCCTCTGCTCTAATGATTCCGAAATCATGAGATAGCCTCCTTTCTTGTGGAGTGAGCTTCGATACAACGTCTCAAGCCTACTCGGATGCGGAACAGCGATACCCTGAGAGCTCCTTCGGTTTTTTTGACCATGGCAGCACACTCGGCCATCGACTTGTCGGCCTGATAATAGTTGAAAATGAGGTAGCGTTCCTTGTTGTTGAGTCTGGCTAGGCAGTGGCGGAGGGACTGGAGGATATCTGGATCGTTATTGTCTGATATCGATTCCTGGAATTGATCGGCCAAGCGGTCGGTGAGCTCATCGTTAAAGACGAGCCAGTCCTTTCTTTTTTTCTCGGTGAGCCATGCCCGTGTTTCCCAGCGGGCAATGGAAAATGCCCACGCCTTGAAGTTGGTATTCGCCTCAAACTGTTCGCGTTTGTTCCAGAGGACAATATTGGTCCTCTGTAAGACATCCTCTACTTCAGGGTCACCAGGTAAAAGGCTGTGGATAAAGGCGTCGATGCTCGCCTGATGCCTCGTTAGTAAGGCAACATACGCCCCATTCGCCTCATTTTCATGAGGATCTTGTGCATAAGGGGGTATTGATGAATCGGCCATCTCATAGGGATACAGCAGAAAATTGCAGTGCCGTTACAGGAATTTATGCTTTTTTTGCAGAAAAATGCGAACCCCTCGCTTTCTTGAGGAAAATAGGGAGCTGCCAAGCCTGCCATTCTTTGATGGTTACAATGGGATTGTGTGGCGAGCCGCGCGGCACGTGGATAAAGAAGGGCAGCTTGTTTTCGATATCGAGTTCCTCGAAATCGTCCGCTAGTAAAAGGGGCTTTTATGTCTATCTGGCTTCCTGTTTATTTTTTTAATGAGCCAGTGTCTGGCGCTGCAGGGATCTCAGCCTCGGTGGTGAAGATCGAGGCAGGGAGGCCCTCTTTGTTATACAAGTTGGCCGCTTTGGCGTTCATTGCCCAGGCATAGCGGACCACGGTGGGCTTTGGCACTTCGGGGTGGGAAACCGTCACACTGTCTTTTCCGGTAATTTCAGCCTGCGCCCATTTCCACTGACGATCAGCTCCGCAAATCTGAAAATATTTCAATGGCATCTTGGTTTCCTGAGTCGCTTCCATGCCGGTTTTTGAACCAGTCATGAGTCCGGAGCCGGCATGATCAAACTGGATGATTACTTGGTTACCATCGATCTTATGACTCCTGTAAAGAGGTCCACTACACACGGGAACTTGCTTTTGATAATCATGCTTCAAGGCCCAAAGTGCTAGCCGCTTACCGACATCTACTTTGTTGTGCGCGTGCACGTCGAAGGCTTCGCCGATATCACTCGATACCGCCATGCCTGTGTTATTCACCTTCAGTGTGCGGCGCTGCTGGTCGCAGACCGAGGGCCAGCCGTTATATTCCACGGGCTCCATCTCGGACGGATCGTAGCTGGCTCGGTCGCGTCCTTGGTAGTTTGTCAGCTGGACGAAGTAGAATGGGAAATCGCCCTGGCCCCACAGTTTGCGCCAGGTGCTGATCATCGCACTGAAGTGGCGCTCATACTGGAGTGTGTTATGATCGCGATTGGATTCACCTTGATACCAGATCGTGCCGCGGATGGCATAGGGGATAGCCGGGTTGACCATGCCATTGAAGATGGCAGAGGCCTGTTTTTGGTTCGTTTGGTAATAGGCGGCCATTTCCTTGTCCGCCTGAAACGCTTCAGCTGGCATCCATGGTTCGATGCGTGTGCCGCCCCAGGCACACTTGATCAGGCCAATCGGAACATTGAGCTCTCTGCGCAGCTCACGGCCAAAGAAATAGGCAGTGCCTGAAAAACCAGGATTGTTCTGCGGTGATGAATCCAACCAACTTCCCTTGAGCGTCGTCAGTGGCTTCTGTGGGGATTTGCTCCTTGCCACGGTGAACTGGCGCAGCAGCTGGTCACTCGCCGTTTCCATTTCCTTTTTCACATAGTTTGCTGTGGGCACGTGTTCCGGCGTGGTGCGCTTTTTGGACACTTTGGCCAACTTATGCATCTCCCACTCCATGTTCGACTGCCCGGAGCAGAACCAGACTTCTCCAGAGAGCACGTCTTTAATTTCAACTGTGTTGTTGCCCTTAATGGTTAGCGTATGCGGTCCGCCTGCTGCTGGTGTTTTCAGCTTCACTATCCATTTTCCGGAGGCGTCGGCGGTGGTCACCGCGGTGTCACCCCAGCTGCCGGTCACGGTCACTTCTTCCCCTGCATCAGCTGCCCCCCATACGGGTGCTTGGGTGTCACGCTGGATCACCATGTGATCGGCGAAAAGTGCAGAAGGCACGACATCAGCCCAGCTGACAGAGGTAACGGCGATGGCCACTGCTGAAATGACTTTGATGAATTGATGTTGCATGGTTGTTTTTTTATTTTTTAGATCTGAATGCGGCGTCTTCGCACCTTTCCTTTATTATTCTTCAGGAGAGCTCCGTAGCCATACCGGCTCGCTGTGCAGCGCGTTGTTGGTAAGGTTTCGTCTATTCAGATCCGTTTGGTCAATTCTGAAGGGACGAACTATTTAAATCATCAAGAATGGAGAGGGTTACTTTACCTGCAAGGCGCTATCGACAGGGCTGCTGAGGCTCTTCTTGCTCCCATTTTTTCGACTGCTCGGTGTCGGCACGTCTGGGTAGCTTACGAGGAAGTTATTCTCATCGATTAAATTGATAAAATAATGCGTGGCGCTTGGTGGCAGCGTGGCTTCGATCTTCTGATCGGGCTGTAGCTTAGCGGGTATGCTGAGCCAATCTGCACGTGGATGGGCTCCATCAGTGGTATAAATCAGGTTAGCCTTGACCACGCCTGCGCCTTGTTGCTTGTAGGTGAATATAACCTTTTTGCCTGCTTGTTGATGGCTCAGGACGGTGGGGATTTTTTCCTGATGGGGGAGCTTGGCAATGCAATGCGGGTTATAAGACGGGTAGGTGGCGTTCATCTCGGTGAGCATCTTTGTCAGGCGCTCATTGAGCTCCTGGGCCTTTTCTGGCATGGATTCCACCAGGTTATTCTGTTCCTCAATATCCACCCGGACAGGCGCGCCATTTTCCGTATTGTAAAGGCGGTAAAGCTCTAGAGGTGGTGCTAGAGTCCCTCGCCAGCGGCTGTTTGGGCCGCCGCGGTGGTCATAGTTACGCATGAGTTTGTAGTCGCCAACCCGAATAGAGCTCTCCATCCAAACACTGCTGGGGAAGTGCCACATCAGCGTGTCACGAATATTGCCGCCCGCATCCCGCACCAGATTTGAGTCGGTGGGATCTTTATGCAGAAGAGTCGATAAATTACAGCCATCGAACTTCTGGCCGGTCTCTTTTGACGCACCAGCTAGCGACAGGATCGTGGGGTAAAAGTCCAGCCCGTTCACCATCACATTAGAATCCGTATCTGCTTTGACACCCGGTCCCTTGATGATGAGTGGCACGCGCACACCCCCTTCCTGGAGATGGATCTTGCCCTCGTCCAGCGGAGCGTTCTCGGCAATTTTTTCAACCTCCGGCACTCCCTCCATTCCGCCGTTATCCGATGTTAGAATGACATAAGTGTTCTCGCTGAGTTTGTGCCCTGACCAGCGTGGGTCGTCGGTCTCATTGAGATAGGAAAACAATTGGCCCAGGTAATAATCCAGCTGCTCGACCGAGGCGCAGTAGAACGGGTTGGACTGCCCTTCTTGAACCCACTGCTGCGGGTTTTCTGGAATCTCAACGCCGAGCTTTTCCACATACTTGTCGAGGAGTTCACGGCTACGCATGTGGATGGGCGTGTGAACCAGAAAGGTGGCATAATAGAGGAAGAAGGGTTTATCTTCATTCTCACGCATAAAGCTCAGGGCATCCAGATTGTTTTGGTCACGAGGAAACCCGTTCTCATCCAATCGGTATGGATCATCCTCAGCGCGGGTGGCGAAGCCGGTCATACGATGAGGTGTCATCTTATTCTGGACCCCATGGTTTTCGCGACTCCAGTCAAACCCGACGTCGGTCGGCTGCGATCCACCTTCCTTGTTCTTAGAGAGATGCCATTTGCCACAGTGGCCAGTCGCGTAGCCCTCTTTACGAAGGGCGGTAGCAATGTTTGGGAGCTGCGGGGCCAAGCTGCCGCGGTCCCAAGGTGTGATCATCCGTGACCCCTTGAGATTATGGGGGCGCGGCGGATTGCCGCCGGCCACACCGACGTGTTGGGCGCGGGCCGGGTGAATCCCACTCAGGATTGCCGCCCGGCTTGGCGAACAGACGGGTGCTGGGGAGTAGGCCTGGCGAAAGAGCACTCCCTGCTTAGCAAGGTCATCCATGTGCGGGGTCTCCATGGGAGATGGTTCATCGATGTCATAACACTTGACGTCTTGCCAGCCCAGATCATCAACGACGATCAGGAGAATGTTCGGCTGGGTTGGTCGCTCCGCCTCAGCCCATGCCATAGGGCTCATTAGGAGTAATCCTGCTGCTACGATTTTGCAAAATGTAAGTAATGGTGTTTTGAGCTGCATGAAGTTAAGATGTTACTGTTTTCTCTATTTTTCGATATATTTCTTAAGTGAAGGTAGATCTCCCGCTTCCTTGAGGATGGGCTTTGGGTTTTTGGCGAAGCCAGCGGGGCGCAGATTGTTGGCAATACCGGATGCGTGTTCTTTTAAGAGACGATCCAGTTCCTGGACCATTTCCGGATGTTTACCGGACAGGTCTTTTCTCTCCCCGAGGTCTTTGGACAGATCGTACAGCTCCAGCTTGCTTCTGGCTTTTGAATTTTTCTTAACCAGCTTCCAGTCTCCCCTGCGAATTCCTTCGTTCTCATAGAAGTGAAGTTGATGGGGGGATCGGGCACCCTTTTTACCAAGAAGCATATCGGAGATGTCTTTGCCGTCCATGATCCGATCGGTGGGAGCTTGGGAATGGGTCAGTTTTGCCAGCGTGGGAAGCAGGTCGGTGGTCACTCCGATTTCTTTGCTGGTGCTGCCGCTCGGTATGGTTTCCGGCCACCAGGCGAGCGTGGGTACCCGCATGTGACCCTCATATTTCTTACCTCCTTTTGCCCCCCGCAGAGGACCACTGCTCATGCCGCCGGCTGGGCCGTTGTCGGAGGTAAAAATTACCAGGGTGTTATGATCCAGCTTGAGATCCCTCAAGGTCTGGAGAACGCGCCCGATGCTGTCGTCCACCTCCTCCACGTGGGCGCGGTCGACGTTCCCCTCCGCACGTTCGAGGTACTCGGGCCGGGCATAGCGTGGTTTGTGGACATGAGCATGAGGGATATAACAAAAGAACGGCCGCTTCTGATTTTTCTCAATGAACGCAATCGCTTCGTCGGTGATGACTTCCGCCAGCAGTGACTGATCAAACTCATCCGCAACATGGGCCACCGCCTTGTCCTGCTTCATCACCGGGAGCGGTTCATACGGATCGCGATTGGTGACTGGATTGCCCTTCTTGTTTCCTGGCCACATGTCGTTGGAGTAAGGAATGCCAAAGTAGGTGTCGAACCCTTGGGCAAGGGGCATGAATTCGGGTTGGTCACCCAGATGCCACTTCCCAAAGCAACCGGTGGCGTAGCCGTTCTCACGAAGCATTTCTGCGATGGTAAATTCGCTCGGGTTTAACCCCCGTTTGTCTCCCGGAAAAGTAACCGTACCATCCATCCCAATACGGTGGGCGTAGCTTCCGGTCAGCAGAGCGGCCCTCGATGGGGTGCATGCGGTATTGGCGACATAGAATTGGGTGAGCACCATGCCCTCCCCCGCCATTCGATCCAAGTTGGGGGTCTGATTGACCTTGTTGCCAAAGGGCCCGATATCCCCGTAGCCCATATCGTCGATGAACATAATCACGATATTGGGTCGGCTTGCAGTTGCGACTGTGTTGAATGCCAGCAGCGATACTGCGGCACAAATCGTAAGCGTGGCGGTTAAAGATTTTTGTTGGTAAATTATTTTCATCGGATTGAATTCCCCAAGCAGATCATGAAAAGCTTTGGCCTCAGCCCCTCGGAATATAGGAAGCGGGCGGTTCGTTCTTGAGTGGCCAGGGCTTAAAGCTCTGCAATGAGGTAGTCCGTGGCTGTTTTATATCTTACGTTAGGAGCGCCGCGATACACGAGCTCACACTTCACTCCAAGTTTGACGCAGTGTTCCTGCAGTTTTAAGCCAAAGTTGGCGGTGTGAGTCGGGTCTTTCTGTGGCTTGCCGATGGCGGGAGCTGCTCCCTTATAGTAGAGGTAAACCGGAGGGTCCTCTGCACTCACCAGCGCGTAAGGTGAATACTCGGCAATCCAAGGCAGGATTTTTTCACGTTCGGCGAGGAACTGATCGAAGGCATTTATGCCGAAGGCGTGCCCGCCGTATTTGCTGTTGGGGGTCCACTCCTTCATCTGTTGGGGGTCCAGTGTGGTTTGCGCGTTATTGACCGCGGCGCAATAGAGGCGGGTGGATTCACGGGCGATAGGGTCTTCGCTCTTCGGATCGGCGAGATCATCGTGGTAGAGTAACCAGAGGCTTGAACAAGCGCCGGCCGAAGCACCGGCGGCACCAATGCGCGTCTTATCAATGTTCCATTCAGCCGCCTTGCTGCGCACGAACTGCAAGGCACGGGCGGCATCATACAAGGGGGCTTTGACTGGCGGCTTGAGATCCTGCGCATTTCTTATGTAACGATAGTTGATTGCCACAACCGAGATGCCGGCCTTCAGTAAAGCTTCGGCATCTACAAATCGGCTGAGCCTTTCTTTGCTGCCGCCCTTCCAGCCACCGCCATGAATGACAAATACAAGGGGTGTCGGCTGATTAGACTCCGCTTTCCAAAAATCAAGGACTTGGCGCTGGTGCTTACCATAGGCAACTTCCGACAAGGTTGGTTTGGGAATGGATGCAGCGTAGGCTGCAGCTTGCTCTGGCTTTATCGCCACTTTTTTGCCGACCTTTCTTGTTTTTAGATTTAGTGAGTAGCACCTCTTGCGCTCGTCGGTGATGATCAGAAAATCGCCTTCAATTTTAAGATCAGAGATGAAGACCCACTGCACGTCGCGTTCAAGATCCGGGTCGTAAGCGATTTTATAGATCACTTGTTCCCAAAGAACTTTTTTGCTTGCAGCATCCCGAGCCTGAACCTGACCTATGCTACTCGCGTCGCGTGGCGCGGAGTATTCAATTCCCTCGTGGGTAACGGGGGCAACCTGCACAGGGGCACTTCGCTTTGCCAGTGCCGTCGTAATGCAGATGCTGAAAAACGCCATAGAAAGAGCAAGTCTTACGTATATCATATTTGTGTGTTTAATCTAGTGCTCTGGCAAGTAGTGGGTCAATGCATTTACTGGGAGCCGCATCAGGAATGATGACGCTATTCTCATGTTTTCAGTATAATAACACCAAGTGTTGTTACTGGTGGGGATGTTCCCTCAAGAGATCCTCGGCTTTGTAGAAGCTGTCTCTGTCCTTGGTGGCTTCCCATGGATGCCCTCTGCCCTTCCCCTTTGCCCGCCGGCAGGAGCAGAGCTCACTTCCTTTTTCGTGCCTTGTCCGGAGCCTTGACACCGGGAACCTTGCTAATCTCGGGTATGTTTTTGTGAATGGGTTTCTCTTTGAGCAAGCCGGCAGTGGCCTTGAGGATGGCGAACGCTTCGGGCTGAACCTGGCCGCTGCCGTCGGGCCCGACGTTGAGTAGGAGATTTCCGCCCTTTTCATTAATATCCTTGAGCTTGTCATAAACCATTTGGGCATTCTTCCACTTCGTATCATGTTTTTTATAGCCCCACGATTTGTTCATCGTGTAGCAACCTTCCCAGTGCTTCGGGAAGGTATCCTTGAAGTGGTGCTGTTCCTGGGTGACAAAGTCTAATTCAAGCCCATCGCGTTTGGCCACGCGGTTATTGACGATGACATGAGGGCTGGCATCACGGATGGCGTTATAGAGCTCAATGCCGTCTTGCATGGTCCACCAGTTTGCCCAGTCACCATCAAACCAGAGTACGGCAGGATCGTATTTCCTGATCAACTCCAGGACCTGGTTCTTTTGATAATCGACGTATGACTGCTTCCGGCCATCGACCATGATGGTTTGTCCAGACGACCCCTTTTTGCCAAGTTCTGACGGGCGCCTCTGGGACGGGTGGTTCCAGTCAATAATACTGTAGTAGAGCCCGTACTTGATGCCATGTTTCTGG
>Ga0206126_10006318_pt1 | contig 10540 bp, 8 predicted proteins | sample Helgoland_Spring_5_FD_148621 | JGI IMG/M metagenome (GOLD analysis project Ga0206126, IMG submission 148621) | Pelagic subsurface seawater microbial communities from Kabeltonne, Helgoland, North Sea - Helgoland_Spring_Bloom_20160412_1 | ecosystem: Environmental > Aquatic > Marine > Epipelagic ...
CGCAAATTTAAAATTAGATATAATAAATGCAAAAAAAGCAAGACCTGCTGGCAGGCTGCTACCTATAAGATCAAAAAACACTCCTATTACAAAAATAGTGACCCCATAGTCTTTAAAATGTTTTAACCTGTCTATAATTACAGGGTCAAATTTTAAGCTGCGAAGACCAACTAATACCGCCAGCGCAAAGGCTCCAAAAGCCGGCACCACATAGCTCATATACCGCTGTTGGTCTACATACATAAAATATTTATAATGAAGACTTGGCGCGTTATACTCTATAAGGGGGCCAATAATCCATTGGGCAGCGGCAATAAGAAGCATGAGCTCTAGTATAGGCAAGCTCTTACCTAATTGAGAGATAAAGCGTATTGTTATAATTACAGTTATAATAACACCTATTATTGTCCACATATGCGCTATATATTTTTTAAGATAATACCTGTAATTTTATTAAAATTATTATTAGAAATTAAAGCACTTGAATATAAACCCATAGCTCTTGTTTTATTTATTTCTAAATCCAAAAGTATTTTTATCAAATCGCCCTTATTGTTGGCATTAAAAATATAACCATTGGCATTTTGATGTATCAAATCGATGGCACATCCAGCTTTATCAGAAACTAAAACCATCCTAGAAGATGCCATTGCCTCATTAACTGTCAAACCCCATGTCTCTCCTGGTCCTTTTGATGGCAAACAAAAAACATCTCCAATACGATACACAACTGGCATTTGTGTTTGATTTTGAAAGGGCAAAAATTTAATAAAATCAAAAGGGGCAGATTTTATTTTTAACTGATTTTCAAGAGGGCCACAACCAACTAACAATAATTTTATATGGTTTTTTAGAATTAAATTTGCACGAATAACAGCATCTATCAAAAAATCTGGCTGTTTTTTGTTCTCAAACTTACCGGCAAACACTATTACAATATCATTGAATTTATATCCTAGTTTTATCCTCTTTTTAGAAGCTTGAATATCATAATGATGTGTCTCGTTGTCAGCAAATCTATTATTATCTATTGCGTGAGGCGCATATAAGAGTTGACTTTCTTTTAAACCATATTTTAAGTAATATGCCATATTAGCTTGACCAACATAAAGAGCCTTATCAATATATCGATACACAAAGCTCAAAACGGTCTTCCTTAATTGGGACTTAAAACCTAGTTGTTCATCTAAAAGTGTTGAATCTCCTCTAAACCAAACAGGTACTTTTCCTTTAAAATACCGCATCACTTTGAAATGACTAATAAAGTTCCAACCAAAAACTAAAACTATATCTGGATGAAAAGAGGCAATTTTTGTAATTAACTCCGGACAATTAATACCAAAAAAGTGATGTGATCCCGGACGTTTAGCCTTGTTTTCAATGAATTCGTAATTATACCCGTCTAGTAAAGGAATATCCCATTTTATTTCCTTGCCAAAATTACGATCCTTGACGGATTCTTGAGCCTGAGACCATGTATAAAAAACTTTAACCTCAATACTAGCTTTAGCTGCTAAAAGTGCAAACCAAGGTGCGTTATACTGAATCGGGTGAGTGGATATGATGGCGAATTTTTTCATTTTTTACTCAAGAGTGTTTCTTCAAAAAACGATGTTTGTTGAGCTGTTTTGGATTCGCTTTCATATTCAGAGAACTTTTTTTCTTTAAAATTTGAATTAGGTTGACCCAATTGTAAAAATCTACAAATCTCCTCGTAGATTTTGTCTGACAGAACTTCAGGATTTGTTTGATTATTAAAACTTATTCTACGTCCATATTCTATTTCTTTCAGAATAACATTCACACTGCTTTCTTCATGAAAAACGGATAGTAAGGGAACTTTTGCGGATATATAAGGGTAGATTTTTGATGCTGTATAGTCTTTATCCGTTGTACCTGGTATAATAGCTAAATCAGATTCTTGTATTAATTTTAACACCTCAAAGTAAGAAACTCTGTCTTGTTTTTCGAACACATTATTGTTTAGTCCAAACTTATCTATAAGCCCTTTTAGCAAACTTTTTCGCTTATTCCCAATTGCGTAGTTCGTTCCTATGAAATGAAGTTTTACAATCTTAAAATCGGGATTTGTTTCATGTCCTTTTTTTAGAGCCGTTAAAATAGCCTCAATTACAAAAAGCATATTTGGCGGCACAGCACCGGCATAAACAATATTAATTTCAGTGTTGTCTAAATTATATTTTAACTCGTTTTTTTTTAAGTTTTTAGAAATAATAAGGTCGGGGCTGTGTGTTCCAAAGGTTATTACTTTTACTGGTACATTTTTGATAAGGGGGTATCGTTTTTTTAAAATATTTATATAAGAAGTAGACACAGAAATTATTCCATCCACCCAAGGAATGGTTTTTTTTTCTAAAAAACAGTTTAATCTGTGTGCAAACCAAAATTTCGGAGGACGTTCAGCTTTAGATAATGTCAGGTAATAATCATTGCGCCAAGGATCTTGCATGTCAATAATAAAAGGTATTTTAAATTTACGTTTCCAAAGCCGACCTAAAGGCATTGAAGCGAAAACAGTCGTGCTAAAATAGACCAAGTCAAACTGCTCTGCTTTTAATAGTCTATGACCCTCTTTATACAATTGCCAAAAGGCTCTTATACCAAGATTTCCTAAGCCAAATTTCCGGGTGTATTTGGTTGAATAAGCCATAACTTTCTGAATTTCTATATCTTTTGGAATAGATTTTTCAAGATTGTCATCCATAGCCATTTCTACATATTCTGGCGCTACACATAGCACCGTAGGCTCCCAGCCAAACTGCTTAAAATAAGGTAAGCTCTGCCTAACCCTATGCATATCTGCGGCATTAACAGGAGGGAAGTGAGGACTAACTATTAAGACTTTTTCCTTCTCTTTTGATTTTTTTAAATTTCGTCTGTTCTACTTCCCATGACGATTGTTTGGCGTAATTAAAGCGCTCTAGTTTTTGATTTCTTATTTCTATTTGCGTATATAGAATGCTTTTTATTTTTATTCGTAAATCTTTAGCTGTAAAATCAGTCATAATTCCATTTTTAGGATGGGAGGTCATAAACTTTGCTTGTGCAGGTGTATTGGTAGCCAAGATGTATAGACCAGATTGCAGATACGTCCAAATCTTATTAGTTAAGCAAATTTGTCGATTGTAATCATTAGACTCTACTTCTATAGCTAGTCCTACATCATAATCAGCTAACATTAGATTTAGGTTTTTTTGTGGTTGAGGAGGGTGAACGCTTATAAAATGCTCGAAGTTAGAAAGAGCCTCCACTTTAAAATCTTCGTATAAGTTGCCAATTAGATGTAGTTCTAATTTTGATGAAAACTCACTTAAAATCGGTATAATTGTTTCCAAACCACGACCTTTCGCTATATTCTGTGAAAACCAAACAAATTTTATCTTTCTTGAATTATTTGCTTTAAACTGAAACTCTTTTTGTGAAAAACAATTATTGACAACGGTAGATTTTGATTTTATTACCTCAGGTTTTTCAAAAAGTTTAAAACATTCCTTCATAATTAATGGAGCAGCATAGCTAATATGATCTGCCTTTTTTAATAGAGTATTCATTAATAAAATACGATTTTGAATCTCGTATTTTGAATTAAAATAAGGTGTTTCACCAGGATGAAAATCTTCAATATCTAGATGTAAACGACATATTTTTGACAAGGCTTTAAAGGCCGGATAAAATGCCCCAAGATTATGCGCTAAGATTGCATGGTAATTTCTTTGTTTAGTGATTTTTTTAGCTAATCTTTCTAACTGAAACGTTTTGTCGTGACTGGCATAAGCCGCCACCCAAAGCTTATGTTTCAATAGTGGCGTTAATAAATTAGCTATTTTATGAATTAACTTTGAAAGTAGGGTATTAAAAATGGCCTCCCTTCTATTGATTTTGTAAAAAGTAACATCTGGGTTTCTTTCTTCAATTTGCAAGGAAAGCTGTTTACTCCAATCTTGCTGAAAAAAACAAATTACCTCACAATGGTAGTTGTCTTTTAAAGTTTCAAAAGCTTTCACTAAACGCGGATTTGCCGCAAGAGTAGACGTAGTTATAAAAAGTAGTTTATTCAATGGTTTAGAATCATCTTAGATTAGGGCTGGTAGCCAACTTTGTACATTGTTAGTTGTAAGCGCTTTGCAAGTTTCCACCCAAAAATATGTCTTAAGCTTTGAAACACAGTACCACCTTCCATTTTTTTAGTACTCCCTCCAAGGTTTTTGATTTTTTCCTCAGCATATTTTACCAAGTCTAAATGATCTGGATACATCCGATATACCCATTCTTGATATCTATTTGCGCATAACGTTTTCATTTTGTTAGAACTATCCATTTGTAAAATATGATTTGTACCAAGTTCCGTACTTTTTAATGCTTTTTTATAACTTTTATGAGAGTTTGAAGATGCTAAGCTAAGGTTGTTGCCGCTGCGGTAATACGTAATGGCATCTTGTGCAAATTTAACACCTTTAGCTTTTGATAATAGTCGCATACTAAACTCAAAATCATCGTTCAGTGATAAACCTTCATTCCAACCACCAGATTTTGTAATAATATCTCGAGGGATTAACCATAACCACGAACTTGCCATGTCTCCTTTTTGTTTTAATGCAAGCTCTATCCAATTAATTGAATGTAAGTTTTTCCATACTGACTCTGGCTTGAAAAGTGTACTTTTATAGTCATCATCATAAAATCTTCCCCATTTACAGGACGCTATATAACCCGGATAATCTTTTACAGCTTCGTATTGAGCTTCAATATGCATTTTATTCATAAGATCATCAGCATCCCAGAACTTTATATAGTCACCACTCGCAACCTTTAATCCTGTATTACGAGATACGGAGGCACCTTTATTAGATTGATTTAAGACTATAATCCAATCTGAGTATTCTTTTAGGATAGCTAACGAATTATCTGTTTAGCCATCATTGATACAAATGATTTCAATAGGCTTATGGGTTTGGCATAATATTGAGTTTAGGGTTTCACTGATATATTTTTCAGCGTTGTAAACAGGTACAATAATGCTAATTAATGACTTATACATATTTTAAATATAACCTTTAAAACCTCTAAATAGCTCAATAAAACTTAATTTAGATGCTTTATAAAGTGACCTAAATACTTTAAAATCCCTTTTTATCAAAACAAACCTTAACAAGAGCCTTGCATGATTTTGTTTAAGCTTTTTGATTGCTTTGATATATTTATTTTCTTCGAAAAGGTGCTTGTTTGAATATAATGTATTCAAGCTCAATTGATATCGAATATTTATGATATTATAATTTTTTCTTTCTGAAACAATTTGTTGTTCATCATGCTGGCGCCACCAAACTAATGAAGGTTGCAGTTTTACCACAGAAAATTGCGCGCCAAATTTGAGCCATAATTCATGATCACCTATATATTGCGTACCACTAAAGCCTCCTATTTCTTGAAAAACTTCTCTTTTTATAATTGCTGCCGACGGCCCACACCCTAAAATACTTTTACCTAAAAATTCATCAAAAAAGGTTTTTTTCGGTGAACTAAGTATAGGATAAGGTTTTACATCTTCTATTTTATTAAATGATATGCCAAGTGCAGCCTTAGGATGTGCTTCCATAGCTTCAACCATATAATCTAATGAATGTTTATAGATGGTATCATCAGCATCGAGGTACTTAATGTATTTCCCTTGGGCGTAACTCGCCGCCTTATTACGGTTGGGATAATCACCTAGATTTTTTTCATTAACATACAACTTAATCCGTTCATCTTTAGCTTCAAAACTTTTGGCAATCGCCACAGAACTGTCAGTACTTCTATCATCTACAATAATCAGTTCCCAATTTTGATAGGTGGAAGACAAGACGCTTTCAATGGCTTCGGCTATGTATTTTTCTCGGTTATATACTGTTATAAGTATGGATACGAGCGGATTTGTATTCATCAATTAATAATTTATTAAAGTGATTCTTTTTGATTGACTTTAGCACAAAGTTCTAGCCCCATATGTTTCCACTCTTTTTTTCTATTCCAAGCTCTTTCTAAAGCTTCTGAAAATGAATGTGGCGTTGGTGCGCAAGCTACAAAGCCTGTTTCGTTATCAGTGATGATTTCTGTATTGCCACCAACGTCTGTAACTACTGCGGTCCGAGCACTTATAGCTGCTTCTACAAGAGAAATAGGCAAACCCTCACCATCTGAAGGGATTAACAAGATGTGGTTGTGCTCCCAAATATCAGTAGCAGAGCCTACATGACCATGAAAAATTACTTTGTCTTCAATTTTAAAATAGTTGGAAAGGTCTTGTAAATAGGTTAAACCGTAACCTTTACCATAAATGTTAAGATGCCAGTTGCGTGATTTCCACTGGTTTTCTGATAATACTTCAAAAAGGGTGTCGTGTCCTTTACCGCTTACTAATGCGCCAACAATAGCCATTTGGTGAGTATGGTTTTTTGGATATGCTATTTGGCTTGATTCTTTAAGGTTTGGCGGATTTTGAAATATATGTGCATTTTTTAGATTTAGGCAAAGCATGCGCTCAGTAAGTTGTTTTTGCCGTTGAGAAACGAAGAAAATGGCTTTAGCATTTGAAAACACATCTTGCCCTCTTGGATAAATATTTTCTTGTGGCAGAAAACTATACTGTGCGTGTGAATGACAAATAAGTGAAAAGGGTGTTTTTTTATGTTTTAATTTCTCAAATAAATCAAAATGATGTACAACTAAATCAATATTACTTCCTTGGTTGATAATTACTTCATCTGGTTTAAAATTAAGTAGAGTATCCCAATTGGTGTTTAAGGAAGTAATACGATTTTGAACATAACTTTTAATTTTTTTTGGTAAGGACACATCATGCGAAAAGCGCTCGCGTAAATCTAGTTCAGCTCCTTTTTTTTGAAGGTCTTTTATTTTAAGATGTGTATCCTTGCCCCAATTATAGACTGATGCCAATACTTGATGCCCTTGTTCTAAATCTTTTGAAGCCTGGGTACTCCAATAGGCTTCACTACCTCCCCAGGGGAGACCTCCCATTAGTGATATGTAGGCTATGCGTTTAGTTTTATTCTGCATATAGTTTTGTTTATGCTATGTAAATCAAATGTTAAGAAGTGTTTGATGATGTTTTTATTAAAAAAGGGATAGAGCTATATCTAGCTTTGTTTGCCTTATTAAGACATTAACTTAGAAAACCTTTCAAATGTTGCATTACCAATTTTTTCTAGATTATATTCATTAATGACCTTTTGCCGTGCATGCTTACCATAAGTTGTTCTTAATTCTGGAGTTTCAATAAATTTACAAATAGCATCCGCTATTTCTCTAGGTCTTTTGGGATTCACTAACAGCCCACATTTGCCTGTTAAGAGTTCTTTCATCCCTCCATTTTTGCTGCCGACAACGGCACGTCCAGCACTCATAGATTCACAGCAGGTATAAGAAAAACTCTCAAATAAACTTGGGAAAACACAAATTGCTGATTTGCGCAATAAATTTGGAACCGCGTTATAATCCAGCCATTCTATAAATTCTATATTTGACTTGTAATTTTTAAGCTCGAATTGCATCCAAGATTTCATATCCACGTTCGTTATGTGTGAATTCTCGTTCTTCCCAACTATTTTAAAACTCCAATCGGGGTGTTTTTTCAATACCTTTTTAATAGCATGCGTTAAAGGCACACAACCTTTTAACACATTTAGGCGGCCATAGAAGGTAATGGTTGTATTAGTGTTCTCAATAGGAATATTTAAAAACTCGTCAGCAGGAAGATAAGGATTGGGAATCACTTTAATTTTCTGGGGTGCAATACCCCAAAAATCGACTGCCCATTTTTTAAGCGATTCTGAAGGTGCTGTAATTAATTTGGCTTGTTTTGTAATGAGATATTCTACATCTTGGTCTTGATTTTTGTCGTGTTTAGACCAAAACCCTAAATCTATTTTACCCCGTATCAAAGCGCCCAACACAAAACGAAGTTTAGCAATTAAGGGCGCATAGGTATTTTGCATCCGTGTTACTAAAACGCCTGGGGTATGTAAACGCACTACAAGCGGTATGTTAGGATATTTTTTTATGATGTTAAGCGCATTTACACCATTCTCTGCACATTCAATAATATCAAATCTATTGTTTAAGTGTACGTTTTCAAATGCTTCAACAATTGCCAAATTAAAGTCCTTTTGATTGTTAATTTTAATTCGATGAATATTCACATTGTCAACGCGTTCAGTTATCTCTCTAGTAGGACTAGCTGTAAACACTTCTACGTCACAATTCTGTAATGCCATTGCTTTTGACATTTGCCAAGTGTAAGTGCCGATACCGCCAACAGCTGTGTCTGGCGGGTATTCGTAAGAAATATAAGCGATGCGCATTAATGGTCTATTTTCTAAATTTTTCTAAAATGGAGACTGGTAAAATCTTTAATTTTATAAAATCAAAAATTGTTTTTGGTGTTTTATAATTGGAAAATGTAACGTCAAATAAATCATTTGTTTCCAGATATTGTTTTTTCATGTAGTATCTTGGGTAAACATGCAAGGCTATATTAGACTCCAGTTTATGAAGGTTGATGTTATCGGCCAATGCTATGGAACTGAATAAGAATTCTGATAAAATTATATCTGTTTTGGATTCAAAATAGTTTATGATGTATGGATTAAACTTAAAGCGTTTTGCTACTGCTAAGCGTATGGCAAACCGATTGCTGTCAAACTGGTGCTGATTGGCCACCGTTTTTGATGCATCGTGTAATCTAAAGTTGGTAAGGACATCATCAATACGCTTCACTTGATCTACCCCATGCATTAACAAGTACTTTGTCCACCAATAAGAATCCATAGTAAAATGCAAAGCTTCTGGCAGCTCACCCAATTGACGAATAATATTCATTTTCCAAAAGGTTGCGGGTTGGTCGATGATGCCCTGATAGATTAATTCATATACATCTCCGTCAATTTTTGTACCTTCATAGATACTTTGTGTTTCGTTAGTATCTGATAAAAAAGCGCGTTCGCGACCCCCAACCAAGTGAATACTATTATTCTCCATAAAGGAATCTGCTACCTTTAGGAGGGTTCCTGGTTCGTAATAATCATCTGAGTTGAGCCAATTAAAAATATCCCCTGTACAGTGTTTTAAGCCTTTGTTAATGGCATGGCAATGCCCTCGATCGGGTTCTGAAACCCAATATTTAATGCGTTTTTCATATTTTTTAATGATATCAACAGTATTATCAGTACTCCCGCCATCTATAATGATATATTCTAAATTGGGGTAGTTTTGGTTCAGTACAGACAAAATAGTTTGCTCAATGTATTGCCCTTGGTTAAAGGAAGGGGTGATGAGTGATATTTTTGGGGATTTATTCATTTAGTTTTTCCGCTTCTTTTATAAATAAATCAATGTCAAAAAAATATTTTTCAACTAGATATAATTTGTTCTCCGACCAATTCCACCACTCAATAGACTTCAGTTTATTTATAACTTCGTCGTTAAATCTATATTTAATCACTTTGGCAGGAACCCCTCCAACAATTGCATAATCTGGAACATTTTTAGTTACGACAGCTCCTGCACTAACTACAGCGCCATTACCAATGTTAACACCATCTAAAATAGTCACGTTCATGCCAATGAAAACATCATTCCCTATATGTATTGGTTTTCGTTCTTCAACTTTAGACTCCTTAACATAAGAATAGCCGTTTTGATTTAAATTGCTATAAAACATTGGAGATGTTGAAATTCCTTCTGTTGGATGAATACCCCAACCACATATAAAATTAGGCCCAATAGAACAAAATTTACCAATGCTGGTTTCGGATATTCGAGAGTTTACAGAAATATAGGTATGTGTTTTAATTTCAGTATTGTAAATTCTACTCGGTTCATCAATATTTGCTTTGAGGCTTATTGTGTTATTTTTTGAGAAATGAAGAATATTTCTAAGACCTTCCTCGTTGTTTTGTATAAATTTTAATTCAGGAACAATTTTACTTATTAATTTGTGTAAAATTTTCCGAATACGATTCTTTAGTTTAAAGTTAATACTACCAGTATCATTCGGAATGACATAACATATCTTTTTAACAAAAAGGTTTTCATAATTTTTATTGTTTTTTTTGCGTTTTGGTTCAATTAAAGGGAACTCTAATTCAAATCGTTGAATACAAGAGGCCGGGTGACCAAGAAAAGTTGTATGGGTTGCATCACCAGAAAAACCAATATTCGTAATCAAATTTAAGTCTGGTATAATTGATAACTTATTTTTATAAAATTGATTAAAAATCCATTGAAAATCCCATCCATCTAATTCCTTTTCAGCTGATTGATCGAAATAATTTAACCAATTATCAATCCATAAGTCTTGATTATTGAAAAAATTAACACCCAATTTCTTTTTTAAAAAAGTTCTTTTATTTTTGATTTTACTCCATTTAGTCATATCGTAATCAATTTGACTTGCTGCCCTACGCCAAGAAGCCCAACCCCATACGTTCATGAACTTAGTAAAAGTATATGAATTCAAATG
>Ga0206126_10006321_pt1 | contig 10539 bp, 8 predicted proteins | sample Helgoland_Spring_5_FD_148621 | JGI IMG/M metagenome (GOLD analysis project Ga0206126, IMG submission 148621) | Pelagic subsurface seawater microbial communities from Kabeltonne, Helgoland, North Sea - Helgoland_Spring_Bloom_20160412_1 | ecosystem: Environmental > Aquatic > Marine > Epipelagic ...
GACGTTATGATCTCGCACATGCAGATCGCAGAGGAGCTTATGCGCACGCAGGAAGCTCATCTGATGCGACGTTTCATTGCGGAATAAAAGGCGGCTGACGGGACGCAGGGGCGACGGGAAAGGCGAAAGGATGGTCGGTGCTTTGACGCTGCAGCGCTTACTTCGGCGCGCGCGTTTTGTCCAAATGAACCGGAACCTCGGCCAACCAATCGAAATAGGGGGATTGCCGGGCCTTGTGCCGCAAATCCTTTAATTCGGAGATAGGATCTTCGCTATAATCAATGCGCAAATCCAACGGCGGGCGGTCCGGTGTAAGAATCAAAAGCGCAGCGGATGACAGGCCACGGCTGTCGCCCCCCGCCTGTTTAGCGGCAGTCAAAACACGAAGCATTCGGTCATCCGGAGGCTGGTCATCTGCTGGGGCAGCAGACAACATGGCCTCCAGCACCTCTGGCCTTTCCAGCATGTTTCCTGCGATGGCTATCCCTGGTTCCGTGATGTGGTTCGCATAGGCAACGCTATCGGCCCCGGTGAATCCGTGGGCGCGGGCCTGACGGTCAAGCGCGATCAACTGGCGATGCCCGCGCCCCGGATCGCTTTTGGTTACCGCCTCAACAGCCTCCTGTGCCGACTGTCCTTGATGCATGGCCCGTAACACGTCATCCCGCCAGAATGTGCTGGGCGCTGTTCCCTGCGATGCCACAAGTCCCGATTCGATGTCGCCCCGCAGGACCCACCCCCCCACACAAAGACTTCCTGTGGCTGCGGCGGCGGCAAAAGTGCCAGTTTTCTTATCGAAAGTAAGAATCGAGAAGGTCATTCAACTACCCTATCACATTTTTCTTGAATTTATCATGATAATTTGCCTGAATGCAATTCATCATGATAAATAGTCAGGGAGGACCGCTCATGACACTCTTGAAATTAACCCGCAGGGCAATGCTCGCTGCCGGAGCAGCAACGGCACTTGTCCTTTCGCCACTTATGGCGTCCGCACAAACCCCGTCTGACGTTCTGATCGTTGGGCAGATCGCCGAGCCGAAGGCGCTTGATCCGGCTGCCGTCACAGCCGTCAACGACTTCCGCATTCTGATGAATGTCTATGACGGTCTGGTGCGCTATAAGGACGGCACGCTTGAAGTTGAGCCTTCGCTGGCAACATCATGGGACATCAGCGAAGACGGTACGGTTTACACATTCAACCTGCGCGACGGTGTGATTTTCCATGATGGCAGCGCCTTCAACGCTGATGCGGTCAAGTTCAACTTTGACCGGATGCTTGACGAAAATCATCCCTACCACAACACTGGTCCGTTCCCGCTGTCGTTCTTCTTCTCGGCAGTCGAGAACGTTGAGGTCGTGGACGACATGACCGTCCGTTTTACTTTAAACGCGCCCTATGCCCCGTTCTTGTCGAACCTGGCCTATCCAACGGGCCTGATCGTGTCACCGGTCGCGGTTGAGCAGCATGGGGCAGAATTCGGCCGCAACCCGTCAGGTACAGGCGCATTCAAGTTCGCTGAGTGGCGGTCGAACGAAGCAGTGGTCATAGAGGCCAACGCGGACTATTGGGACGGCGCACCCGAATTGCAGGCCGTTGTCTTCCGCCCGATCACCGACGCCAATACGCGCACTGCGGAAATGCTGGCTGGCGGCATCGACCTGATGGTTGAGGTTCCTCCAGTTGCTCTGAGCGAATTCCAGGGTGAGACCTACACGGTTCACGAGCAGGCGGGGCCACACGTCTGGTTCCTGATCCTGAATGCCAAGGAAGGCCCCTTTGCTGATGTCCGCGTCCGTCAGGCCGCAAATTATGCGATCAACAAAGAAGCGATCGTAAATGACGTTCTGGAAGGTACTGCGGCAGTTGCTGCCGGTCCGACCCCGCCGGCGTTCGCCTGGGCCTACAACGAAAGCCTAGAGCCATACCCCTACGACCCTGACAAGGCGCGCAAATTGCTTGCCGAAGCGGGTGCAGAGGGTGCCGAGCTTACCTTCTATGTCACCGAAGGCGGGTCGGGCATGCTCGATCCTATCGCGATGGGTACCGCTATCCAGGCCGACCTTCAGGCTATTGGCCTGACCGTCAACATCGAGACCTATGAATGGAACACCTTCCTTGGCGAGGTAAATCCGGGCCTCGAAGGCAAGGCAGACATGGCCGAAATGGCGTGGATGACCAACGACCCGGACACGCTTCCGTTCCTTGCCCTGCGTACGAATGCATGGCCGGATCAGGGCGGGTTCAACTCGGGCTACTATTCCAACCCGAAGGTTGACGAACTGCTGGAAGCCGCCCGCGCGGCGACCGATCAGGCAGAGCGCGCGCGTCTTTATCAAGAGATGCAGGTGATCGTGCAGGAAGACGCACCTTGGGTTTTCGTCGCGAATTGGAAGCAGAATGCGGTCACATCCGACCATGTCGAGAACTTCTCGCTCCAGCCGTCGTTCTTCCTGCTGCTGGATGACGTGACCAAGAACTAAAGTGATTGGTGCAGCCGCGCCTTGCGCGGCTGCACATTTCCGGGAGAGGGCAATGGCAGGCTATATCCTGAAAAGACTGATTTCCGCGATTCCGGTCTTGTTCGGAATTTCGATCATTGTCTTCATCATCATGGCCATGATCCCCGGTGACCCTGCCACGGCCATTCTCGGGTCTTACGCGACCCCGGAAAACGTGGAAAAACTCAACCGCGACCTCGGCTTGGACAAGCCGATGGTGCAGCGATACTTCATCTGGCTCGGAAACATGCTTCAGGGCGATTTCGGGCGCAGTTTCTCACTGAACCGGGCGGTTCTGGACGAGGTGCTAGACCGTTTCGGGGCGACGTTGATCCTTGCGGGCACTGCGTTTGTCCTGTGTTCAATCCTTGGAATCGCCGCAGGCGTCGTATCCGCCGCTCGGCAATACGGTTTGGCCGACAAGGCCATCACTTTTGCGGTTCTTTTGGGAATCTCCATTCCTTCTTTTTTCCTTGGTATGATGATGATCCTCATCTTCGCGGTGAAACTGCGATGGTTCCCGGTCTCAGGTATGTGGCCCATCTATGGCGCGCGCGATCTGCCTGCTCTGATCAGCCATCTGACCTTACCCGCATTTGCGCTGGCCGTAGTGGCGACCGGTGTCATCGCACGGCTTTCTCGCTCTGCCATGCTTGAGGTGCTGAGACAGGACTTCATCCGTACTGCGCGGGCCAAGGGCGTGCATGAACGCTCGGTCATCTGGCGTCATGCCCTGCGCGCCGCGATGGTCAGCATCATTCCCGTTCTAGGGGTACAGGCCGGGTTCGTTCTGTCCGGGGCAGTCTATATCGAGATGGTGTTTCAGTGGCCCGGTGTCGGGCGCATGCTGGTCGGCGCAATTCTTAAACGCGACATCTTGTTGGTGCAGGGCGGCGTAGTTTTTGTCGCAGCCTGCTATGTACTGTTCAACATCGCCGTCGATGTCGCGCAAAGCCTGCTCGATCCGAGGATAAAGACATGATGGCCTTCCTGAAGCTTCTGGCACGCAACCGGCTTGCGCTTGGTGGGTTGATCGTGATGGGGCTGGTCGTTTTGCTTGCTCTCATCACACCGCTTCTGCCGCTGGCCGATCCTGATGTGACCGACACGCCCAACCGTTTCAAGAAGCCGTTTTCCGAAAGCGCGCTCTTGGGCACCGACCACCTTGGGCGCGATCTTCTCAGCCGCCTGCTCTGGGGCACGCGCCTGTCGCTGGCCGTGGGTTTCGCCGCCGCGATCGTTGCCGCGACCCTCGGTGCGGCCATCGGCATCATCGCCGGTTTTTACGGCGGGCGAACGGACAACGTCATCATGCGAGGTGTCGATATGCTGATGGCATTCCCCTATATCCTGCTGGCGTTGGCCATTGTTGCCGTACTTGGCCCAGGTCTGATGAATGCGCTTATCGCGGTGGCTGCTGTCAACATCCCTTTCTTTGCCCGCAACATTCGCGGGATCACGGTGGGGATCGCCCATAAGGAGTTTGTCGACGCGGCACGGCTGTCAGGAATGACAGATGCGCGCATTATCCTGACTGAATTGCTTCCAAACGTGATCCCAGTGATCGTGATTGCCATGTCGACCACTATCGGCTGGATGATCCTGGAGACCGCCGGCCTCAGCTTTCTGGGGCTCGGCTCGCAACCGCCGCAGGCCGATCTTGGCTCTATGCTGGGCGAGGCACGCTCGGCGCTGATCACCAATCCGCACACCTCGGTCGTGCCAGGCGCGATGATCCTGATCATCGTCATGGCTATCAACCTCCTGGGGGACGGGGTGCGCGACGCGTTGGACCCGCGCCTGAAATCCGGCGCCTTGTTGCGCCCGATGCCTACAACAATGGTCAAGCGGACCGAAGCGGCCCCGGAAGCTAAGCCCGATACCTTGTTGGCATTGCGTGGATTGAAAACCCAGTTCCATGTCAAAGATCGAGTCTACAAGGCGGTCGGCGGTGTCGACTTACAGGTGAACCCAGGCGAATGCCTAGGAGTTATCGGCGAAAGCGGTTCCGGCAAATCCGTCACGGCGCTCAGCATCATGGGGCTCGTGGCCTCGCCCCCCGGCGTGATCACGGGGGGTGCGGTGCACTACAAGGGCAAGGACCTTGTAGGCGCGCCCTATGAAAAACTGCGATCGCTCAGGGGCGACAGGATCGCCTATATCTTTCAGGATCCGCTGGCCACGCTGCACCCACTGTACACAGTTGGCGATCAGCTGATCGAAGCGGCTCGGGCACATCACCCTATTGACAAGTCCGCGGCCCGTGCCCACGCTATAGACCTGCTGAAATCGGTGCGTATCCCGAATCCGGAACAGCGCGTCGACAGCTACCCGCACGAGATGTCGGGCGGCATGCGGCAGCGCGTGGGGATTGCCATGGCGCTGGCCAACGAGCCCGAGGTTATCATCGCTGATGAACCGACCACGGCGCTGGATGTGACCGTGCAGGCGCAAATCCTGTCGCTGCTGGATGACCTGCGGCGCGAGCGTGGGTTGGCCATCATCTTCATCACCCATGATTTCGGCGTGGTTGCCCAACTTTGTGAACGGGTCGCGGTTATGTATGCGGGCCAGATCGTCGAGGAAGGCCCGACAAAAACCATCCTGAACGCCCCGGCCCACCCCTATACGTCGCGCCTCATGGCCTGTGTGCCTGAATTAGGGCATGGTCGCCGTGAACTTGCAGCCATTCCCGGGCTGCCGCCTGTTGTGGACAAGCTGCCCGAGGGATGCGCCTTTGCAGAGCGTTGCCACAAGGCAAATGATACCTGTCGGCATGGGAACATTGAGCTTGTGCGGCACGGCGCCGATAACTTTGTGCGCTGCATCGCCCCGGAAACCGCCGCGCAGGAGGCATGCCAATGACCACTGCTCTCAAGCTGACAAGCCTTGGCAAGGTCTTTCCTGTCGGCAAGCGCCTGTTCGGTCCACCAAAGGCGCTAGTACGTGCCGTGCAGCCCTTGTCCCTGACGGTTGAAGAAGGCGAAACCCTTGGCATCGTCGGCGAGTCAGGCTGCGGCAAGTCAACTCTTGCACGCATGCTGGTTGGTCTTCTGCCGCCTAGCTCTGGCACGATCGAAATCAATGGCGAACCTTTAGACAATGCCAATCCGGCCCTGTTCGGACGCAAGATCCAGTATGTATTCCAGGACCCGATCAGCAGCCTCAACCCGCGCAAGACGATCCAGCAGATCATGGAAGCGCCGCTGAAGCACCTTCACAACATGCCCGCAAAGGCCCGTGCGGGCCGCATTCGGGAGATCTTTGCCGCAGTGAACCTGCGTGAGGAGTTTTTGGATCGTTATCCGCATGAGTTTTCAGGCGGGCAAGCACAGCGGGTCGGCATTGCCCGCGCGCTGGCCGCGGATGCGCGCATCCTCATTCTCGATGAGCCCGTTTCGGCGTTGGATGTGTCTGTGCAGGCGCAAGTTCTGAACCTGCTGGCCGATTTGAAAGAACAGTTCGGGCTGACCTATCTTTTCATCAGCCACGATCTTGCCGTAGTTGAGGCGGTTAGCGACCGGGTCGCGGTGCTTTATTTTGGCTCAGTGGTCGAGCTCGGCCCGGCGGATGAAGTCTTTGCGCATCCCAAACATCCCTATACCAAGCTTCTGGCCGACAGTGCGCCAGTGGTCGGACGTCCGTTGACCGCGCCAGAGGGTCGAGAAACCGAATTGCCCGACCCGCTGAACCCACCAGAAGGGTGCGCTTTCCGTGCGCGGTGCGCCTTTGCCAGCGACCAATGCGACCGCGAAGCTCCGCGTCTTGAAAAGCAGTCCGATGGTGTGTGGACAGCCTGCTACCACCCCCTTGCAGACTCAATGTAGGGAACGAGGTTTTTGGAGACTCTTGGTGCTCCAAGGCGGGTGAAAGCCGTTCAGATGGCACTGTCAGACAAAACGAGCTTGAGATGGGGCGGGCTGTTTCTTAGCCTCTCCGTATGACAAAACACTCCCCATTTAGGTACTTTAAAACGCGCCCAGAGATCATCCGCCTGGCTGTGATGCTTTTTACCTGCTGAGACGGCCTGGTTTGTTTCAGGCGCTACACAGGCTGCGTGTGGGGTTAGGTTGGCTGTATGTGGCTGCATTGTTGTATCTCAAATTGAAAATGCAATTCCAGTCATATCATATGATCGTTCGAAGTGATCGGAGAATGATTCATTGAAATTTTGGCGTGCAATGACTGCGATATTGTTCTTTATCCGTTCTTCTGCTGCGATCATGTAGCGCTCTACAATTATGCTCAAATGTCCAGTTTGGCGAACTGTAACACCGCGGCCGTTACCACGAGATTGATGATTTACAAAATCGCGACTGCTCCATGCGCCGCCACTATTTCACTTTGCTACCTATCAAATTAGGCGCTCACTATTGAACGAATGCAACGCAATGGAGACGCATGATAGGCCGGTTAAAGGTGTCCCTGGAATAGTTTACCTTTGTCAACATCGACGGTGAAACATGATCAAATAATGACATAAATAATTGAAATAAAGTGCTTTAAATAACCCCATCGCAACCTTTGTAGGAGGCGAGAATTTTGTCTCATCTTGATATTTTATGATTGCAGTTTGAGACATTTTGATCTACCAATCATGTTTGAACAGTCATGAAGTGTCTTGATCTACATCGTTGTACTTTCAAACCTGAGCTTGCGGCGAATGCGAGGCTTGGTGCGGTAGCCGTTCTCGGGCGTCATTTTGGCTAGTCGGCGCGAAGAGCAACAGGCGGAGATCCGTTTGAAGGTGATGCGTTTGATTTCGCAGAACCCGGAGATGTCCACGCGGCAGGTAGCGGATGAGGTTGGGATTTCAAATGGATCCGCCTACTATGTGCTCACCGCTCTTGTTGAAAAGGGCTTTGTGAAGCTTGGCAATTTCAGGAAAAACCCGCGTAAGGGGCAGTACGCATATCTCCTGACCCCAAAAGGCATCCGAGAAAAATCCCTCCTCACGCACAACTTCATCGAGCGCAAACGCGAAGAGTTCGAAGTGCTTAAAGCAGAGATCAATGCGCTTGAAGAGGAAGCGGGTCTTGCTGTTGAGACGACGCCAGGACCAAGAGGTGGTAAACAGTGAGCGAACTGACCTGCTTCAAAGCTTACGACATTCGCGGCGAAATCGGTGTAAATATCGACGAAGGCATTGCCTATCGCATTGGTCGCGCCGTCGCGCAGCATTTTGGCGCGCAATCTGTTGTGATCGGCTTTGACGCCCGCGAAACCAGCCCCGCCTTTGCCGCAGCTGCGGCGCGGGGAGCAATAGATGCTGGCGCGGATGTATTGGACATCGGCATGGCCGGCACCGAGGAAATGTATTGGGCCGTTACGGAATTTGGCGCCTGCGCCGGGATTGAGGTGACCGCCTCGCACAACCCGATCAATTACAATGGCATGAAAATCGTAAAGTCTGGGTCGCAGCCACTGGACGACGCGGCTGATTTTCAGGTGATCAAGGCGCTGGCAGAATTGCAAGACTGGGCCAGTCCCGCGCGTGTGGGTGAAACCCGCGACGTGGCGGGCGCCGCACGTGAAAAATACGCGTATCGCGTCTTGGGGTTCGTCGATGTGGCAACACTGGCGCCGCTGAAAATCGTGATCAATTCGGGCAATGGCGCGGCGGGCCCGACTGTGGACGCAATCACCCGCCAATTGGCGGCACGGAGCGCACCAATTGAGGTGATCCGCGTGCACCACGACCCAGACAGCACTTTTCCCAATGGCATCCCCAACCCCCTGCTGCCCGAAAATCACGCGGTCACGGCGGATGTGGTGCTGCGCAAAGGCGCTGATATGGGTGTGGCCTTTGACGGGGACTTTGACCGCTGCTTCTTCTTTGATGGGGCGGGTCGGTTTGTTCCGGGGGAATATGTGGTGGGCCTCTTGGCCTCCATCTTCTTGGACAAAGAAGCGGGTGGCAAAATCGTCCACGACCCGCGCGTGATTTGGAATACACAAGACATCGTAGCAGCCAAGGGCGGCTTGGCCATTCAGTCCAAGACGGGGCATGCGTTTATCAAGCAAACCATGCGGGCCGAACATGCGATCTATGGCGGCGAAATGTCGGCGCACCATTACTTCCGCGACTTTGCCTACTGCGACAGCGGGATGATCCCGTGGCTGTTGGTGGCCGAGCTGGTGTCCAAATCTGGTCGGTCGCTGGCCGACTGGGTGCGCGACCGCTTTGCGGCCTTCCCAAGTTCGGGCGAAACCAATTTCCGTGTCGCCGACGCGGGCACCGCGATTGACCGCGTGCTTGCGGCCTACCGCGATAAGGCGCTGTCACTGGATGAAACGGACGGCGTGAGCCTCGCCTTCGCCGACTGGCGCTTCAACCTGCGCCGCTCCAACACCGAGCCACTGGTGCGCCTCAACATCGAGAGCTGCGGCGGCTCCGAAGGCCTCTCTGAACGCGTAGCCGACATTGCCGAATTGCTGGGCGGCGTCAGGGTTTGAGAAGTCCGGTAGTGCGGGATTATCGGGAATGTCCGGTATTTTCCGACGCGATAATAAAGACAAAATTGATTAGGTCATGGCAAAAAAAATTACGGTTATAGGTGGTTCCGGTTTCGTGGGGACGAATTTGTGCCGTCAGCTCTCACTGAAGCAGCAGGACTTCGAAATCATCGACTTGAAGATGAGTGATCAGTTCCCGGAGAAGTGCAAAATTGCCGATGTTCGTGACGTTGAGAGCTTGCGCGCTGCAATTACGGGTGACGTGGTCGTTAACCTGGCGGCTGTGCACCGTGACGACGTGCGCGACAAGTCCGAGTATCAGCGCACGAATGTGGATGGCGCTGAGAACGTCGCGCAAGTGTGCAGTGAGCTCGCTTATCGAGAACTAATCGTTTGTGTATGGAAACTGCTTGGACACCAGCACTCACGTTTGTCTCACTAACTTTGTTATCTTCCTGATTCAAAAAAGCTGTATCGTATGTATATTACGATACTTTGGCATACATATATGCCTACGAATTAGCAGAAAGTCAAAATGATGTTATCAAAGGATATTTACGAGATTCCGCTTTAGCTACACTGGAGGCAAGAGGTGAAGCTCAGTACAGAACATTTGCTGCTGCCTCAAATGATTACACGAATGTCCAAAAAAAGTTAATCCATCCATTAGATTTGTTGAAGTTTCTTGAAAGCGCACCTCTCTTTGATGAAATACTACGAATGAAAGTATTAGAAAAAATTACAGAGCTGAATGAGGTTTGGGGAACAGAAGGATTTGGAGAAAAAATAAAAACGCATTTAGGAGACTTAGCGTCAGATGAAGTGCTATTAAAATCTTTGAATGAGCCAACTGAAGTTAAATCCATATGCTGCGGCGGCTGTAATCAGCGCGAAATTTTAGAGAATATCAACATAAGGGAAGACGCAAAGCTGTATTTGTATAAAACAAACGAACGGCGAACCGCTGATGACTTAGATATATATTCGAGTATATGTTTTGATTGTGGGATGATAACTGAATTTTCGTTCGACCCTTATAACTTTTCGGGCAACGCCACCGATGGAATTGAGTATTTTCGCAGCTACTTAGTAGATAGAAGTTCACTGAAACTAATATTCGAAAAAATGCGAAGCATGGGTCATCTGAACCCAATTTTGCGACTAATTTCTAAGCACCCAGATAAGTTAGATTACTAGATTTTAAATAACCCATTCCGCTATTTCAATACTTTGGACGGTGCTGTCAGACGAATGAGAACTCGCATCGGATTGCTGGCGCAGCCTTAATCTATGCGCTCAATAATTGACGCCACTCAGTAAGAGCGGCGGTTCGATTGAGCTTGAAATTGTCTCGTGAGTAGAAGTGGCGTTCATTTAGGGCTGTACAATTAACCTAACCCCACACGCAGCGTGTTTAGCGCCGCAAGCGAGCCATGGCGGCCTCAGCAGGCAAATGGCGCTTCCCAGTGTGACATGCTCACGTGCATCGCTTGATTTCCTTTACTTCAAATTTAAGACCATAGGATAATTAATAAACGCTTCGTCAGTGATTGGTGTAAACGTACCTGTTTCCACTATTGC
>Ga0206126_10006324_pt1 | contig 10535 bp, 7 predicted proteins | sample Helgoland_Spring_5_FD_148621 | JGI IMG/M metagenome (GOLD analysis project Ga0206126, IMG submission 148621) | Pelagic subsurface seawater microbial communities from Kabeltonne, Helgoland, North Sea - Helgoland_Spring_Bloom_20160412_1 | ecosystem: Environmental > Aquatic > Marine > Epipelagic ...
CAAAAGGATTCTTTTCCATTCATCTTTTATTGCTCACATTCTGATGTCTCAGCGTGAGCGCAATGTTATTCACAATCCTAATCATCCTCTAAAAAATATTTGTCCTTCATAGAAAATTTCAAATCAAAAATAAAATCCTATCAATAGCTGAAAATCAATATCGGCTAGGCCTTGGTAAATATATATATTCAATAAGTTATTTTACTTCCTTTTTATTGTTACCTTCCTAATGATAAATTAAGGTCAATGTCTTTGACGTCAAAAAATCATGAAACTTATCACACGCTCCTATTTAATCTTCTTATGCTTCTTTTTTATAATCCCACAAGTAAAACTATCTGCGCAGACCCAACGGAAAATAGAATTTCCTGATTTAGCTGATTATCATACCCTTATTGCGGATTTACATCAGCATACCGTATTTTCTGATGGCAGTGTATGGCCAGATATTAGAATCAAAGAAGCCCTCTTTGATGGTGTCGATGTTATCGCTCTTACCGAACATATCGAATACCAACCTCACCGGAAGGATTTACCCCACAAGGATCGGAATCGTTCCTACGAATTAGCAAAAGAATATGCTAAAAACCATGAGCTTATAGTTATTCATGGAGCAGAAATAACTCGTGATCTACCTCCTGGGCACAGCAATGCCTTATTTATCCAAGATGCCAATCAGCTGGTTCATGACGATTATATGGACGCTTTTCGAGAGGCCAAAAAACAAGGTGCTTTCATCTTTTGGAATCATCCCAATTGGGTGGGGCAAAATAAACAGGGCATTACCAAGCTCTCACTGATTCATGAAGCATTAATTAAAAAAGGATTACTTCATGGGATTGAGGTAACTAACGAAAATACCTTCGCTGATCAAGCACTAACCATTGCCAATGAAAATGAATTAACCATTTTAGGGACCTCAGATATTCATGAATTGATTGATTGGCTATTTGATATTCCAGGGGGAGGTCACAGACCCGTAACCTTAGTTTTCGTAAAAGAGCATTCCGAAATGGGTGTCAAAGAGGCTTTATTTGATGGACGAACGGTCGCATGGTATAAGAACAGTCTCATTGGTCAAGAAAAATATCTCATTCCTTTAATTGAATCCTCTTTAGTTGTAGATACCGCTTATTATCAAATGTATGGAAATAAGGAAACTCAAATTGCTAATGTCGTCATTTTCAATCATTCAGACGCGACCTATTTACTCAATAATGAATCTGATTTTTCTTTTTATCACGCAACGGATGTAATCCAATTAAATCCCCAAACCAGCACAACCTTGTCGGTCAAAACAATTGAATCATTAAGCTCATTTAAATTGAATTTTGAAGTTTTAAATGCCATTTATGCCAAAAAGATGCATCCTAAAATCAGACTTGACATTAATATTAAACCTTAATCTGAATCAACTTAAAGAAAACATCGCCGTTAATGTAAAAAAACATTGTTTTTGTGCAATCCATAATAGTTTTGCGCTGAATGAAAAAAATAACTATTCTGTTTCTTCTCGGCTTATTTCTGGTCCAATCAATTCTTTCCCAAGATTTTGCTTCCCAAACAAGTACCCTTAACATTAAAAAAACCTCAGAAAAAATAATTTTGGATGGAATACTCAACGAAATGGCATGGAAGCAAAGTGATTCCGCCTATAATTTCACGCAAAATTTTCCTTCAGATACCTCTTTGGCCATTGCTCAAACGGTAGTGTATATCCGCTATGATGACCAGAACATCTATGTAGGTGCTAAATTGTACAATGCACCAGGGTCCAGAAAATATGTGACTACTTCCTTAAGAAGAGATTTTCGCGGTGAGGGAAATGATAGTTTTTCTGTAATATTTGATCCTTTTCAAGACAAAACCAATGGCACCATATTTGGTATGAATCCTTTCGGAGTCAGAAGGGAAGGTTTCATCTCAAATGGTGGTTCAGGCAGAGATGCTTATAGTTTTGATTGGGATAATAAGTGGGATGGCGCTTCAAAAGTTTATGATGGTTACTGGACAGTCGAAATGGCTATTCCTTTCAATACGTTACGTTACAATGAAAATCAAAAGGAATGGAATATCAATTTTTATAGGATAGATAGCAAAACTACTGAGAAGTCCTCATGGTCATATATACCGAGAAATTTATCCATTGGAAATATGGCAAGTAATCAAAAACTTATTTGGGATGTCCCCACCAAGAAAACGGGAGCCAACATATCTTTAATCCCATTTATCACCTCAGGGATTAGTAAAGATTTTTTTAATAATAAAGAAGTTGAATATCCAAGAAACGTTGGATTTGATATGAAATACGGTATCAGCTCTGGCCTGAATCTAGATCTCACTGTAAATCCAGATTTTTCTCAAGTTGAAGTAGATGACCAGGTGACCAATCTCGATCGGTTCGAAATTTTTTTTCCAGAAAAAAGACAATTTTTTCTGGAAAATGCTGACCTTTTCGCCAATAATGGTAACCGAAATACCCGACCGTTCTTTTCAAGAAGAATTGGTATAGCCACCGATACCGCTACCGGACTAGCCCTGCAAAATCCTATCCCTTATGGACTTAGGCTGAGTGGGAAGGTTTCTCAAAATACCCGTGTTGGTTTATTGAATATGCAGGGGGCAAGTGATGCCTCTATTCAGCAACCCGGCATCAATTATACTGTAGCCACAATACAACAAAAAGTACTCACGAGATCTAACCTAGATTTTATTTTTGTAAACAAGCAACCATTCAGACTTAACCTTGGTGATAGCAGTTATAAAGTAGCCTCCAATCAAACTGCAGGACTTGACTTTAATTTACTTTCTTCAGACAATAAATGGAGTGGTAATCTTTTTTTTCATCACTCCTTTGATCAAGTTCAAGTTGATAAAGCCCATGCCATAGGGACTTACTTATCTTATAATACACTCAACTGGACTTGGTATGTTTTCTCTCAGCAAATAGGTGCCGGCTATAATCCAGAAGTAGGCTATGTCAAAAGAACAGATATACGACAGTTATCCAGCACGATCCGGTATAGTTATTTTCCAAAATCAAGTATAGTTCAAAGTCATGGTCCAGGTTTTGATTTTGATGTTTTAGGAAGACAATCGGTAGGTCTATTAGATTGGGATATGAATCTCCTCTATCGCGTCAAATTTAATAATACCTCATCATTGGACTTTAGATTAAGAAGACAATTTACCCGACTCACCTCTGATTTTGATCCTAGCGGTAGTGAGGGACAAGAACTCTTAGAAAATGACTCCTATTATTATAACTTCATCATAGGGTCCTGGACTTCCAATGAACGAAAGAAAATTAACATCAAATTAAGGACCAATTCTGGTCAATATTTCAATGGCCATAGACTTAACTTCAGTGGTACCCTGGGATATAGGTATCAGCCTTTCGGAACAACCTCCATAGACATCACATATAATCGCATTAAGCTACCTAGTCCTTACAGCTCCAGTCAGCTCTATCTTATCGGTCCTAAATTTGATTTTACATTTACTAAAAAATTATTTTGGACTACCTATGTGCAATATAACAGTCAGATTGAAAATTTAAACGTTAACTCGAGACTTCAATGGAGATTTAAACCTGTTTCTGATATCTACTTGGTTTATACTGACAATTATTTTGCGTATAACCAAACCGATGGATTTTTTCAATTAGGAGCGGTTAAATATCGCGCTATTTCTTTTAAAATAACTTATTGGTTGAACCTGTAAAAGGTGGGTTTCATTATATTCAAATGACTTTGCTCCTAGTTTTTTATAAGATCTGAAATAAGCAGGCCGCTAACACTCCTCCTATAAAGGGTCCCAAAACGGGAATCCAAGCATATTTCCAATCACTGTTCTTATCTATCATCAGTGCGTAAAAAATCCGAGGCCCCAAATCTCGAGCGGGATTAATGGCATAGCCTGTAGAACCTCCTAAAGACAATCCTATAACGGTCACCAACAAACCAACGGGTAGCGCATTTAGGGAGCCTACCCCCTCTCCATCGATGAGATAAAAAACTCCAAAGACCAGCATACCCGAACCTAATATTTCTGACAATAAATTATTAAAGTTATGCCTGATGGCTGGCGCAGTTGCAAACACGCCCAATTTAGTACTAGGGTCAGTGGTTGCTTTAAAATGATCTTTATATTGTAAAAAAACCAAAAAGGCTCCCATCATAGCCCCTAGTAATTGGGCTAAAATATACCCAGGAACTAAACTCCAACTGAACTTACCGGCCACCGCTAGCCCCACAGAGACAGCAGGGTTTAAATGTCCTCCACTAAATGATCCAGAAATCACTACTCCTATAAAGACTGCCAATCCCCATGCCAAGGAGATCACAAGCCATCCGCTTTCATTACCATAAGTCTTTTTAAGGGATACATTGGCATTCACACCATTTCCCAAATAAATTAAAACGGTAGTACCAATAAATTCTGCTAAATAAGGACTCATTTAATATTCATTTAACCCTAAAATTCATAAAAAATTTCTTAATTTCAAGTTATACTTTTTTTTGAATTTTTCCCTAACAAAAGCATACATGTCCAAATATATTTTAACTATTGACGCAGGCACTACCAGTGAAAGAGCTATTATTTTTAATAAATCTGGCCAAATAGTGGGGGTCAGTCAAAAAGAATTTCAGCAATTTTTTCCAAAACCAGGGTGGGTAGAGCATGATGCTGAAGAAATTTGGATAACCCAAAAAAATACCATAATTAATGTATTAAAAGCGCATGAAATCAAGGCTTCAGACATCGAAGCCATTGGGATCACCAATCAAAGAGAAACTACCATCATTTGGAATAAAAAAACCGGGAAACCTATACATAAAGCTATTGTCTGGCAAGACCGAAGAACGGCAGACTATTGCGAAACATTAAAATTAAAAGGCCTAGAATCCTTAATTCAACAAAAGACAGGCTTACTTATTGACGCTTATTTTTCAGCTTCCAAAATAAAATGGTTATTGGACCATGTTGAGGGTGCCCGGGCACTGGCTGAAGCTGGAGATTTAGCCTTTGGCACCGTAGACAGCTGGCTCCTATGGAATTTAACCCAAGGTGAAGTTCACGCTACCGATGTAAGCAATGCCAGCCGGACCATGCTTTATAATATTCATGAGATGCAATGGGATAAGGAGCTATTGGCCCTTTTTGATATTCCAGAAATAATGCTTCCGCAAGTCAACCCCAGTAGCCATAATTATGGATCCTCACATGAAGATCATTTTGGTCATCCCATAACGATAAGTGGTATTGCCGGTGATCAGCAATCTGCTTTGTTTGGCCAAATGTGTATCGAATCAGGCATGGCCAAAAGTACCTATGGCACTGGTTGTTTTCTCATCATGAATACAGGCCCTCACATCATTACCTCAAAAAATAAATTATTGAGCACCGTGGCTTGGCAAATTGGAGATGAAGTTACCTATGCCCTTGAGGGCAGTATATTCATCGGTGGTGCTATCGTTCAATGGTTAAGAGATAATCTGAAAATCATTGAATCTGCCAGTGAAATTGAAGCATTGGCTGAAACCGTGACCGACTCAGGAGGTGTCGTTTTCGTTCCTGGTTTTGTGGGATTAGGTGCCCCCCATTGGGATCCTTACGGTACAGGAATCATGGTGGGCATTACTCGAGGCACCTCACAAGGCCATATTGCAAGGGCAGCACTGGAAGCCATCGCCCTCCAAAACGTAGACGTTTTAGATACTATGGAAAAGGATTCGGCTATTAAAATCACCGAATTAAGAGTGGATGGAGGTGCTACGGCCAATAACTTACTCCTACAAATTCAAGCCAATGTGGCCAACATAGACATCATCAGACCCAAAATTATCGAGAATACCGCCCAAGGCGCAGCATTTCTAGCTGGTTTAGCTACGGGCTACTGGAAAGACATCCAAGAAATTAAAAAGATTTGGGAGCCAGAGAAAATTTTCAGCCCTCAATCAGATCCCAATGCTACTAAAATGCATGAAAATTGGAAGAAAGCCATCGACAGAAGTAAGAACTGGCTTTCAGAATGAATCGCGATACCATGCTCCAAAAACTCCAAAGCCATGAGGGTATTTGGGATATTTTAATCATTGGTGGCGGAGCCACTGGATTGGGTATTGCCGTAGATGCGGCGGCTCGAGGTTATAAAACCTTACTGCTCGAGCAACATGATTTTGCAAAAGGAACTTCAAGCCGATCCACTAAACTGGTACATGGAGGTGTCCGATATCTCCAACAGGGTGATATCTCCTTGGTCTTAGAAGCCCTGAAAGAACGGGGTTTAATGATTAAAAATGCGCCCCATCTCGTCTCTAATCAGGCTTTTGTTATTCCTAACTATAGTTGGTGGGATGGGCCTTTTTATCAATTAGGCCTTAAGATATACGATTTTATGTCGGGTGATCTGGGCATTGGCTCCTCAAAAAGACTTTCTGTTGAGGAAACCATCTGCCATATTCCTACCATTGATCAAAAGGAATTAGCAGGGGGAGTCATTTATTTTGACGGTCAGTTCGATGATGCACGTATGGCCATAAGCTTGGCCAAAACTGCCGCTCAATTTGATGGGGTGCTTCTCAATTATATGAAAGTTGAGAAAATCATAAAAAATGAAGAGGGCATCGCTGAAGGCGTTATGGCATTAAATCTAGAAACGCAAGAAAAATATCAAATTCATTCTAAAGTAGTCATCAACGCTACCGGTGTTTTTGCTGATGCCATAAAAAAAATGGATGATTCTGATGCTCGTGAAATGATACAACCCAGTCAGGGGACACATATCGTCCTTGACGCCTCATTTCTTCCTGATAAATATGCCATCATGGTGCCGCGAACAAAAGATGGGAGAGTTTTATTTGCCGTCCCATGGCACAATAAAGTGATTGTCGGCACTACGGATACCGTAGTTGAGAAACCCTTGCTTGAACCTCATTTTCAATTAGAGGAGGTAGAATTTATTTTAGAAACAGCCAGTCAATATTTAACTAAAAAACCGACAAAAAAAGATGTTTTAAGTATCTTTTCAGGCTTAAGGCCTTTGGCAAAACCTGAAGGTAACGAACAATCAACCAAAGAAATTTCGCGGCATCATAAAGTCATGATTTCCTCCAGTGGATTGATCACAGTAATTGGTGGCAAGTGGACCACTTATAGAAAAATGGCAGAAGATACCGTTGATCATGCCATGCTCATAGGTCGGCTGAAGCCAAGCCCATGTACTACTCATAATTTACCCATTTTTGGATATGATAAAAATCTCAACCTCACAGAGGATCCGCTAGCGGTTTACGGTATTGAGAAGCTAGCCTTACTTGATCTTGAAACTGAAAATCCCGTTTATGGAGCAATGATAAGCGAAAGTTTGCCCCTAAAGACTTCACAGATTATCTGGGCAGTCCGTCAAGAAATGGCGAGGACTTTAGAAGATATGCTGGCACGCAGGGTCAGGGGCCTCTTTCTTGACGTCAATGAATCTTTAAGGATCGCACCACAAGTAGCTCAAATCATGGCCAGCGAACTCAATGAATCCCCTGATTGGATCATTAATCAATTGACCGAATTTAGGGCTACGGCCAAACATTACCAGCTAGTTGAAGAGTAATTATATAGCTATGAATTGCTGATATTTGAAGTCTATATCTTTAACTTTACGCCCATATTTAAACATAATAAACATGAAAAATACTATACTCGGCATCTTCATAGCGGTAGCCACCACTCTTCAACCCGTCAAAGCCCAAGAATTTAAAGGTCTAGACAAGAGCCCTATGGATATGGCGTATTTGCCTGATAACTTTGCTCATGATCACTCGCCCGGAGAAAAAGCGGTAGCACGTATTACCTATGGCAGACCACAAAAAAACAATAGGCCTGTTTTTGGTAAGATGATTCCTTATGGGAAAGTTTGGAGGACCGGTGCCAATGAAGCCACTGAATTCATTGCCTACCAGCCACTGACATTTGGTTCCGAAACATTACCTGCAGGTACTTACACTTTGTTTACCATTCCAGAAAAAGATGAATGGACCCTGATTTTCAATACGGATCTAGATATCTGGGGCGCCTATCGATACAATAGCAAAAAAGATGTGCTCAGACTTAACGTGAAGGTAAAGTCCACGAATGAGGTTGTTGAGGCGTTTGCCATCAAGTTTGAAACTCAAAATGAAAATGATGCCATATTGAAACTTGCTTGGGATCAGACTAAAATCGAAGTGCCTTTCAGTTATTAGATTCCCTCAATTTTTTTTCATGGTTTTCTATGATGAGCTCTCTTTGATGAGGTCGTTTGTTGTATCGCAGAGCCACCTCCTTTTGAATTGTAATGATGGAGTCAAACAAATAGTACTATTTAAAAATTTGACATTTTGAAGTGCTAGGAAAGATTGATAAAATCATTTAACCTAGATATATTGTCGAAGGAAGCAATAATACTAGGGTTCACTGTTAAATTATGAGAGGTTAATATGGCTCTTTTTTAAAAATTCAATCATGGTTGCATGAAAAAAATACCCTCACTAAATTCTTTCGATGAAGAGATATTTTTTCTTAAAAAATTATTAATTTATGAGAGCTAAACGATGTTTTAACGTACTTAATAATTACTTTTGCTCACTTTAGCATGACCAAGATACTCTCCGACCGATTCAATAAATTAATGGCACCTGAACTGTTGCGAAAACAAGACTTGTATCCTTTTTTTCGTGTGATTGAATCCGAGCAAGGGACTTCGGTTATGGTAAATGGAAAGAAAGTGCTAATGTTTGGATCCAATAGTTATTTGGGGCTTACCACACACCCTAAGGTTAAAATGGCCAGTGAGAATGCTATAAAAAAATATGGTAGCAGTGTCGCTGGCTCTCGATTGTTAAATGGGACAACCGACCTACATATAGAATTGGAACATCGATTGGCATGTTTTTTAAATAAAGAAGCTGCGCTTTTATTTACTACTGGTTTTCAGGTCAATTTAGGGGTCATCCCTTCGATTACCCAGCCCAATGATATCATTATTTTAGACCGTCTTAATCATGCTTCCATTATCGAAGGTGCGCGCCTTTCTAAGGCTCCTTATGTAATGTTTAAGCACAACGATATGATTTCCTTAGAGCAAAAGCTCCAGCAATCTGCAGATGCCGAAATGAGATTGATCGTGGTAGATGGTGTTTTTAGTATGGAGGGTGATTTGGCTGATCTCAAAGGAATCACCCAACTCGCAAAACAATACAACGCAGTGGTCATGTCAGATTGTGCCCATGCCATAGGAGTCATTGGAGAATACGGTGCAGGAGCTGCTTCTCATTTTGACGTTGAGGATCAAGTAGATCTTATTGGAGGGACTTTTAGTAAATCATTGGCTTCAATAGGTGGATTCATTGCAAGTGACGCACATACGGTCGAATATATTAAACATAACTCACGTTCATTGGTCTTCAGTGCAAGTCCCACGCCTGCTTCGGTAGCAGCGGCCCTTGCGTCTTTAGATATTATTGAATCTGATGATTCCTTGAGACTTCAACTTCTAAAGAATACCGAATACGCCATTGCCGCATTTAACTCACTGGGATTCGATACTGGAAAAACTGAAACCCCTATCATCCCCTTGTTCATTAAGGATGATAAAAAAACACATGAAATGGCTATGCTATTGCTGGAAAAAGGCATTTTCGTTAACTCCATCGCATCACCAGCGGTTTCCCGAAAGAATTCTATGATTAGGTTTTCCTTAATGGCCACACATACCCGTGAGCAGATAGATTTAGCTATTGATACCATCTATCAATGTGCGAAAAAATTAGAGGTTCCTTTGTCTATTGAAGCCCATCAATAATGACTACTTTTTCATTCTATGATCTCATCTTTTTAGTTAAATAGAGTACCCTTTTTAAGAAGTTCAAATACGTTAATGTATCGAATCGTTTAAGAGTAAAGGTTCATGCTCCTACCCTTTGATAACCTATGTCTGCTCAATAAAAAAAGTACTGAACAAAGAACATAAAAAGTACAATTATTGAAAATTCAATTAGCTTTGGGTAATATTTATTCTCGCTTTTAGAAATAAGAATCGAGACAGTGTATAAAAAAATGAATGGGAGGGAAATGCTGGCTATTAGGTAGAATGAAAAATTTACTTGATTACAGAAGCCTGAGCTTTAGCATGAAATCAACGAACTCATTTATATAAAAGAAAAGGCGCATGATCATTTATAAAGAAAAGCATTTTACATGAGTCTAGTATTAGTAGAAGTAAAAGACCGACCCACACTTCTGAAATTCATTAAATTCCCTTTCAATTTATACAAAAATTGCCCCTACTACGTTCCCCCACTTATTGATTTTGAACTCAGCTCCCTGACTCCAAAAAATCCAGCCTTTGAAATCAGTCAGGTGAAATTATTGTTGGCCTTAAAAGAGGGTGTGATTGTAGGTAGAATCGCTGGAATCATATTGGATGCTGAAAAAGAAGATAAAAATCTTGCTCGATTTGGCTGGATTGATTTCATTGATGATGAAAAAGTATCTACTGC
>Ga0206126_10006334_pt1 | contig 10528 bp, 30 predicted proteins | sample Helgoland_Spring_5_FD_148621 | JGI IMG/M metagenome (GOLD analysis project Ga0206126, IMG submission 148621) | Pelagic subsurface seawater microbial communities from Kabeltonne, Helgoland, North Sea - Helgoland_Spring_Bloom_20160412_1 | ecosystem: Environmental > Aquatic > Marine > Epipelagic ...
AGGAAACTGAAAGGATTAATGCTAAAATTAAAAAAGTAGGTAAGTTTTGGTAATATTATTTGACGCAGACAGCCTTATTTACGCATCTTGCTTTGATTCTAATAAAGAATCTGGAGAGAAGTGGTTAACAATAGACAAGGCTTACGAGAAGTTTCAAGAAGGACTTGATAAGATATTTGCTGAGTTAGAAGAGCAGGTAGAAGTGGATAAGTTTATAGTATGTAACGGTTCTAAAGGTAATTTTAGACACGATATATCTAAAGAGTATAAAGCTAATAGAACAGGAGAGAAGCCTCCAATACTAGGTAAGCTACATAGTTTAGTTAAGAGAAAGTATCGTTCTCATTATGGCTTAGGAGTAGAAACAGATGATGTTGTAGCTACATTATGGAAAAGAGTTGCAGATAAAAGTGGTGTAGATTCTGTTATAATAGTATCTATAGATAAAGATTATAAGCAATTTCCTTGCTGGTTTTATGATTATCATTGGAAAAAGAAAACACTATCTAAGATATCAGAAGAAGAAGCTACTATTAACTTTTATACACAGATGATTGTAGGCGATTCAGCAGACAATATTAAGTATTGTAAAGGATATGGAAAGGTTTACGCTAGAAAGCTCTTAGAAGACGTTAAAACACCATTCTCAGCCACTAGAAGAGTCTATACATTGTTCAAAGAAGTGTATGGAGATAAATCTAAAGAGAAATACAAAGAATGTAAAGCATTATTAACATTAAAAACAGACTGCAATGATAACATCAGAATTCAAGGGAAGTGATGACGAAGTAAAGAAAGCTTATTACGATATTTATATGTATAACTTAGAGCAAGGTCTTATGAATCTAGAAGAATGTGGTTGGGATTTGGAAATGCTAGAGGAAGAGGAAGAGTATCTTGCTTGTGCTGGAGTCTTTAGAGCTATGAATAATTACAAAGCTATTGAAGAAGAGAGGTTTAGTGAGTTATGGATAGATATTAACGGTAATACAGATTAATTAAAAATAGTTATCTTAATATGAATAGTAAAGAAATAAAGCCAACTGATGGCAGAAAGGGTAACTCTAGGAAGAAATCTATACCTAAGTTACCTATACCTCAAGGAGAGAGGTCTAATAAACCAGCACTTAACCAAGCAAAGAAGAGTCGTAAGAAGCAATACGCAAAGAAAGCTATCAAGAATGTATTTGGTAGTGAGGTTGCTATGTTTGAGTCTATGGCTAAGAAGGCTAAAGAAGGCAGTTACAATCATATGAAGCTACTTACTGATATGATGTATGAAGAAGATAAAGAAAATACAGGAACAACTGTTAAAGCTCCTATTATCAATTTCTTTGGAGATAGTGATGTTGGTAAGAAAGTAAAAGATAAGATTATAGACGTAACACCTAAAGATGAGTAAACTAAGCATACATACAAAATACATACCACTATTCAAAGAGCCTTCAAGATACTTCGTTGTAACTGGAGGTCGTGGTTCTGGTAAGTCATTTAGTATTAACGTATTCTTACTTAACTTAACCTATGAGAAAGGTCATAAGGTTTTGTTCTCGCGTTATACAATGATATCTGCACATACATCTATTATACCTGAATTTATAGAGAAGATTAACCTAATGGGAGTTCACGAAGACTTTAGGATAACTAAAGATGAGATAATGAACTTAAAGACAGGTAGCTCTATAATATTTAAAGGTATTAGAACATCGTCTGGTAACCAAACAGCAGCACTTAAATCTTTAAATGGTATTACAACATTTGTAGTAGATGAAGCAGAAGAATTAGTAGACGAAGGTACTTTTGATAAAATTGACTTCTCTATACGTTCACAGCTTAAACAGAACAGGGTTATTTTAGTGATGAATCCGACAACTAAAGAGCATTGGATATACAAACGTTGGTTTCAAGCAGAGAATGTCTTAGAAGGCTCTAATATGAGCTTAAATGATGTAACTTATATACATACAGACTACAGAGACAATAAAGATAACCTATCAGAGTCATTTTTACAGCAAATTATGACAATGAAGAAGAAAAGACCAGATAAGTATGAGCATCAAATACTTGGAGGTTGGTTAAATAAAGCTGAAGATAATATAATTAGAAAATGGAGAGTTGGGGACTACATTCCTACAGAACTAACTTGTTATGGTCAGGATTTTGGTTTCTCTGAAGATTTAAGTACATTAATAAAAATATCAGTAGATAAAAATGCCCGAAAAGTATGGGTAAAGGAAATATTTGGTCAAAAAGGATTGAATACGTCACAAATGTATATAAAGAACAAGTCAGAATGTGGTTTAGACTTAATTATATGTGATAATTCAGAACCCAGACTAATAAATGAGTTAAAAGTATTGGGTCTTAACATAAAACCTACCATAAAGAAGAAAGGTAGTATATTATCTGGTATAGCACTTATGCAGGATTACGAGATAATAGTAGATAGAAACTCTCACGGTATTATAAGAGAGATTAACAACTATGTATGGAAAGATAAAGGAGAAGTTCCAATAGATAAGTTCAATCACTACATAGACGCAATACGTTATGCTATGATGTACTTAATACAAGGAATCAATAGTGGTGTCTATACAATTAGATAAGACGTTTAATATGATGGGGTGCGTTTAATATGAAGGGGTCATAGCTTCCAACCGTCCTCAATCCACCAGTCACAATTAGGATATAAGTCAATTAAATCATTTACAATCCTGTCAGTTAATTCTGATGGGATTTTTGTGTTTAATATGAAGTGCTTGAGTTCTGTTGCTGTCTGAATAAATAAAGTTTCCATTTGTCTTATGTTTAATATGATGGGTTATGTTTAATATGAAGGGTGCGTTTAATATGATGCCCTATGTTTAATATGATGGGGTGATTTTGTTATTTGTAACCATTATAAATAAGTTATTTAGAATAAATATAAATAGTATTTTTATTTGGTTATGTTGTTTATTTTCCATATGCAAACATACATTTTTAATATTGTTATTTTAAACAAAAAAAGTCCTGTAAATGTTTGGTAGATTAAAAAGATTTTTGTATTCGCGCGCGCGTTCATTATATTAGTAATTTATACCTTTGTTATTTAGAATGAATATAAATAAAAAATAATATTGAAATAATTAGGATTGTATTATAAAAGTATTGTATATTTGTAGAGTAAAACAAAAACAATATTAACTAAGATAAATATTATGAATAACTTAAACGCTGAAAAATTAGAAGTACTAAAAACAAAGGTTAAATTAACTATCTCTTTAGATGTTAATGACTTTAGAACCACAAAAGAAAACATCATCAATTTATTAAATTTAGCTATTGAAAACGGGGAAAGCTCTGCTATATTGAAGCAAGTTTTTGATGAAAACGGAAAAGTAAAAATAAACTCAAAACATACATTTTATTAAAATAAATTAGGTTAGTATTAAATAAAGTATTATCTTTGTAGAGTAAACAAATAATAACAATTAAAAACTAATAAGATGAGAAAATTAAAAGTAAACACAAAATTAGCAGTAAGAAAAGTAAATAGATTAGATAACATTGACAAAGGCGGATTATTAATCGGAGTGTTATTCATATTACCAGCTTGTGCGGCTTTAGTAGTTAATGTAATAGTTAATGGGTCAAATATGTTATAAGATGAATGAAACAATACAAAAACTAAGAGACTACGCAAACCTAAAAAATGATTGGTACATTAACAGACAATTAGACATATTAGAAAAACAGATAGCTTTAGAAATAACAAAAGCAGAATTAAACCAAGCAACAGAACTAAACAAATTTATAAACAAATAATATTATGAATTACAGAACAGATAAACACTTAACAGAATTTAAATTTTGGTCAGGAGCAAAACAACATTATTTTACATATGCAGAATTACAGCAATTAGATAAGAATTTAACTGAATTGTTTTGCGAAAAAACACCAACAGAAACAGATATAAATGATTTGTTTTGGTTTGAAGAAGAATTACTTTGCGAATTAATTGGAACAGATTTTAACGAATACGAAAATAGATAGGATATGATAAAAATTAGCATAACAACAGCATTAAAAATAATACGTTCTAACAAAGATTTTATATTTTATAGAGTAGAAGGCAATAAAATTGTAGATTTTACCCTTACAAATGATATTAGTAGATTTAGAAGTCAATATAATAATAACTTTAAAATTGTATCGGATATAAAAAAACAAATTAATAATAACTTAAAAATAAACTTGCACAATTAAAATAAAAGTATTACATTTACAAAGAATTTAAAAACTATATATTATGAATAACATCAACAACATTATCGACGCACATTACAATGAACTAGAAATAAACGATTTCGATTTCTACAATGATTTTAGCAATAATTTTAATAACTACTAAATAAATAAAGATATGAATACAATAAGAGAAAGGTACTACCCATATACTGAAGGTAATGACTACTATACACTAGAGGATGGTAATATAGTTTGGTCAACGTGGGATTGCAACAGCGAAGAGACGCATACAGATAATAGCATTTACTTTGATAGCATTAACGAGGCTAAAATATACGCAACAAATAATAGAATAGTTATTGAAAATATATATGACTACGAGAAACACATTAACAACTAATAATAAAGATATGGAAAAAGTAAAAATTTATCAATCTATTATGATAGAGAAATTGAATACCTTATATGAAAGAGTAAAAGACGGAGACATAACACCAAACCAAACGGCAAAAGATATAAAGAGAATAGCACGCGAATTAACAAAACTAAATAAATAAAGATATGGGAACAATAATAAATAATCTAAATAAACAGATAGAGCAATTAAGCAAACAAGATGACAAACTAGGTGTTGATGGCTTAGGATGGTTTTCATTAGATAGAGAAAACATTAGGGCTTGTATGAAGGATATTAAAAACGTTATTAAGACATTAGAAACAATTAAATAATAAAGATATGAATACAATAAGAGAAAAAGAAATAATTAACCACCTTAAGTACCTAGAAGAATTAAAAGACTTTAACCCCTTAATACATCAATTAATTTTTGAGATGTATGAAGAGCACTCAATTACAAGTGATGAATTTGACTTTTTTACCGAACCAAAAAGATATACTAAACTTTGTCAAAATTGGTTAAGCTATTAACAAAAAGTTTTTCTTCAGGTAAATAAATTAAACAACTAAATAAATAAAGATATGACAAAAACAAAATGGAGTAAAGAAATGCATCTAAAGGCATTAGTAGAGATTAACAAACAGATAACAACTAAAGATTTCGATACACTTATAAGAGAAATATCTAATAACATAGGGGTTAAAAAAACATCTCTTATGGCAGCTATAAAGAATTACACTTATATTGCATCAGGTAAAGGATTAGCTAATTACTCAGCAGAACAGAAAGAAGCAGTAAACGAGTTTATACAACATAACGGAAGCAAACTATTTATAAAACTATAACAAAATAAAGATATGATAACAGTATACGGTAGCACAGACAATAAGAACATACACACAGATACCAGCAACACACTACTAGGAGCTAAGCAATACGCAACACGTAACGGATTAAAGAATGTATCTGTTAGAATAGGATATAACATAACACTATTAGAGTATAAGCAAGATAATAATTGGTACACTTACAAGGGCTTTATAGATGAGCTATTCGAATAACACAACACACTAACCACCCACACACCTTACTATTAATTTAGTGAGGTTTTTTATTTAGATTGAAAATAAATAGTAAATTTATTAAAATATATTTGGTCAGTATCCAAATAAGTATTATCTTTGAGTATAATTAAAAACTAATATTATGAAACATTTTACCAATTCACTCAGCCTTTTAAAATTAACCAAACAAGAAAAGCAAAATGTAAAAGATATGTCTGTTATAAGTAAGTATAAAGAACTTATGAGTAATGCTCAAAAATGTAAGGAGTCTTATATTGAGTTAAAAAGCAAAGACTCATCTAATTTAACTAAGGACAATAAAGAGTCTTTAAAATCCTTAATAAAGACCGAGTATAGCGATGCTTTAAACTACTATAATAGAGCTCAGGAATTAAAAACTAATAACCCTAATTTAATTAAATAACCACTCAAACAAACTAACTAAATAGCCCTCTTAATTGAGGGTTTTTTTATACACAAAAGTTACTGCAAATATGTTAGGGAATGTAGAGGGGATGATATGAGAATGGGATAGAGACTTAAACACGATAAATAACATCATACAGACACTAACAGAACTCAACCTATACCAACATACCGGACAGATAATATAATAGATTACAGAGGCTTAGAATAGATATAGCGTATTGACGTAATATGAATAGTGTATATGTGTAGTAGGTCGATTAAGTGAATTCAACGTAAAATGAATGATTGGTAAGTGTAGTAGCTCAATTCAATGAATTCAAACAAATACTAAAAAGGTTCTATAGGGGTGTTTTTATGATTATGTAACTACTTGATATACATACATTAACAGGTATTTTATGTCCTACCTAATCGTTCCCAGATAGGACATTTTATATTTAACTGTTTTTTACTCTTCTAACTGTTCTTATTGTAATACCTAATATGTCTGCTACTTCTTGATTATTTAATGTTGGCTTTAGTTTAAGTATTTCTACAACCTTCTCTTTAGTCTTTATCTTAGCTTCTCTACTAATCTCTCTTATCTTAACATCTATATCCAAACTCTTTCTCATATCTGCTAGATACTTCTCTTGTCTTTGTTTATATTCTTTACCCCAATTATATGTATGGTGGTGAATCCAAGACATAGGTTTGTTATAGTCTTCAAAGTTGCTTATGTAATGCCTAGACCAAATATTATCTGGTTTAGACATCCACACAAACTCATAACCATCATATATTACTTTATGATTAGTTACTTCTTTAAGGTTCTTTAATTGTTCTGTAGTCCAGTTAGTCATTACTTAGATATATAAATATAAGTTAATGCTAATATACCTAGTACTGCTAGTCTGAATAAAAATACTAATGTTTCTTTCATCTTAGTAATATATGTAATTAACTAATTCTATAGCTATAAACCCTATTAGTTTAATTGTAGTGTATAGTAAGGCTATTGCTATGTATAATACTCCTGCTGTTGCTTTATATCTCATATCTTATTGTGTTAGTGCTATTACTGTTAATATTGTTACTAATGCTATTACAGAGGATATCATAAAGAATGTTATTACTCCTTGTAATGTTGTTGATTTATTTTTCATATTTGTCTTTTAATGTGTTTAAGTTAGGTGCAAAACTACTCAGCTAATCGGTAAGTAAGGCACTTAGTAGGTTCGCCTTTAGTGTGTACTTTTATTCCAATTTCAGTTGGAGTTCCGTTATTATTAGCCATACCACTAAGTGCAACTACTTCGCTTATCTCAATTACTTCGTGTTGTTCCTTTTCTACTAATACGTAAGGGTAGTTAATCGAACCATCTTTAAAGTCTTGTATTTCTTTTTCTGTAAAGTATTTCATATCTATTTGTTTTTATAATTTATTAGTTAAATATCTTTCTAATCCTGCTAATGCTCTCCAAGCTACTTTGGTTAAGTGTAACATACCATCATCATCTATAGGATTAATTGTATGGTCTATTAAGTGTCTAGTTAAAGCATCATACTCATCTTTAGACTTATCCATATCCCAATGTAGAGGTTTATCTGGATGGTGCTGGTCATTACCTGCTTTACTACACTTAGCTACCTCTTTTAAAGCATTAGGAAAGTATTTCAATACCCCACTAAATACAGGTGTAGCTTTTCTATTAGCAGCTTTATCTGTAGGCTTAACAACCTCGACTTCTACCTCTATATCATTAACAGACTTATTAAACCCGTTAAGCATATCTTGTTCATAGTTTAAACCACTATTCCCATTTTGTGCTATAGCTCTCATTCTTCTTTCGTGTTCTTCTGATTCTAGTATCTCTATGTATTTCTCTCTTGTATTCATTATGTTATTATTTTTAGTATTTTATTTAAATGATTCATATCTTTACCCATAAGAGCATTATAGACCTCCCTCCTAATATCGCTTATAACACTATTTCTAGCTATACTGCTATTTTGGTATATGTCTGTAGCTTCTACTATAGCTCTAAGCTCTAAGTAGTACATTTTATACTTAGGTGTTACTTCTAAGTCATTATCTACTGTTTTTAAAGCGTGTATTACGTTATCGTGCTTCTGACCAAATAAATCTCCTATATCTTGCAATGTCATATTAGTAAGTTCTCTTATTATCTTACAAGCATACATTCTAGGTCTAACTATATTAGTCTTTCTACTCTTTATTCTGCAATCTGTTTCGAAGTAATTGTTTACCTGAGTTATTGTCTCTTTCGCTATCTCGTATTGTTCCTTTGTCATCTGTTTCTAGTTTACAATAGCAACCACCAACCCTAAGTTGGCAGTCGCATATTCTTTGTTGCATATTATATTCCATCTATTTGAGCTTGAGCACTCTTTAAATACTCTTCTTTATTAGCCTCGTAATCACTTAAAAGACCTTCTACAATAACTAATTCATCTAAATCTAGCTTAGATATAGTACTTATTACAGAATCTATCTTATTTAGTATATTAGTAGTCATTTCTGGGTCTGCTTGATATACTGAGTCAAACTCTTCTCGAACGATAGGCTCTAACATACCGTTAACTCTATTTAATTGCTGCTTTAAGCTACCTTTGTATCTATTTGTTAATACTAGCTCCTCGTTAGCTTCTAATAGCAACTGAGAGGTTAATACTGACTTTAAATAACTAATTGTCTCTTTACTTACTTCCATTATATTCCTGTGTTTATACTGTTATCAATTACTTGTATTATGTGTCTAAATGTAGACCTTTCTTGTTCGCCAGTTACATCTGTTCCGTTTAGGAGTAGTTTGTAATGGTCTTTCTTGGTTTTTCTCAATTCAATGTTATTCATATCTTGTATATATTAATATTAATTCTGTTGGACATTCTTCGTTATTACAGGAATAGTTAGATACTACACCTTCTCCTTCGCAGCCATAATCTTCATAGGTATGGTCTCCACCCCATATTAAATCACTACCACATTCTAAACACTTATTCATTTCTACTTGCTTTTAAATTCATTACTTGTTTAAAGAACTTTCTGTCCTCTACTAAATTATCTTTTATAAACTTTTCAATTAAATAATATTCAGCCATAAACATCTCTAGTGAATACCTAATTAATTGCTCATTATCAGACCCCTTTTCTTCTATGTGTTTAAGGAAGTGATAGCTACCGTCAGTATCTGTCTCCATAAAGACTGTTACTTTACTCTTGTCATTCTCATAACTTGTTAAATCTTCTACTCGCATATTTTAGTTTAATTGTTAATACTTTGCAAACATACGAATAATTATTCACATACGCAAGTTTTTTGTTGATTATCTTTCATAAATATCTAAGTAATCCCTAGTTTCCTCTAAATTTACTAAGTCTCTCATATATTCTGTATGTAAATCTACAGTATAGTCAAATAGCTCTGTCATAGTCCTAGAAGTTAACTCTAATGGTATTTCGCTTGATTTAGAGTATATTTCTATAGTAAATAAGCAATCCCAAGAGGTAAATCTTACATCTACGTCATAATTACCATTATCATACACTATATCTACTCCTTCGTGGTCTACTTCTGGGTGTATGTCTCTTACTAATTCAATAATTTCTGCTTGTGTCATCTTTTTTTCTTCTTTTTAGTTAAATAATCTTTTTCTAGTATGCCTTCTATATTAGAAAACCTAGTTCTTAGTTCTGCTCTAGCAAAAGACTTTCTTAGTCCGTCACTACGAACAAGTGTATCGATAGCGTTATTAATATACCTACCTGTACACTCTGTTTGAACAACCTCGTATATCTGATTAGTTCTCAGACACTTAAACTTCTTAAATGTTATTGTATTGTTTGAATCTAGTAATTCCATATGCAAATATACAAAAAATAAATGAGACTACCAAATAATTAACACATATAATTTAAAAATAGTTATCTTTATATACAAAAATAATATATGAATCAAAATTTTAACTTAAATATACCTAAGTCACTAAGAGGCATTAAATTAAAGGACTGGGTTAAGTTCATTGACGTTTACAACAAGAATAAAGACAACGAATCTAATGATTTTCTAAATAAAAAGATGTTAGAGATATTTTGTGATGTAGATTTGAAATCATTACTTAAAATACCTGTTTCTAGCTTTGACACTATTATAGCTCACTTATACGACACCTTAAATTCACAAACACCATTAGTAAATACATTTAAAATGGTAGGTTCTGATGGAGTAGAGGTTGAGTTTGGACTAATACCTAACTTAGATAAGATGTCTTACGGAGAATGGGAGGATTTAGAGAATTATATTTGGGATAACAAGAGCTTACATAGAGCTATGGCAGTCTTATACAGACCGTTAATATGGCAAATAGGAGGTAAGTATAGAATACACGAGTATCAAGGTACA
>Ga0206126_10006342_pt1 | contig 10516 bp, 9 predicted proteins | sample Helgoland_Spring_5_FD_148621 | JGI IMG/M metagenome (GOLD analysis project Ga0206126, IMG submission 148621) | Pelagic subsurface seawater microbial communities from Kabeltonne, Helgoland, North Sea - Helgoland_Spring_Bloom_20160412_1 | ecosystem: Environmental > Aquatic > Marine > Epipelagic ...
CCAAGGTACACCGGCGAACGTAGCGGTAGCACAGATTGGGACAAACGGAACCGAAATCGGGGCATCCACTAAGCCAACTATCGACGGAATGCAAATCGGCGACACCGGGTTCTCCTACGGCGTCAATGGGGGAATCGAAAAATATTTATCAGGCGGGTTCACGAGATTGTACTACGGCAGCAACGTAGGAGCTCAGAACTCGGGAACGCTCGAGCAGCTTTTTGACATAACATCACAGGGGACTCTGCAAATACAATCGGGCAAATCAATAGTGACGACCGAAACGCGTTTAAACGAGGTTGATGCAGCCAACCTCTCAGCATACTACTTTAATGGGTACACCGGCGGACGCATTCTATCTACCCAAACACAACCAAGCGGCAGATGGCAAGGAACGATTGAGTTTACAGCAACAGGCGGGACGAATGCCGTACCCGTAAACGCGCCAGGGACGTCAACGATGGTAGCGTTGGGCATGTTGACACTCCTCGGACTTCGACGCCGACACACAAACCGCAACGCATAAACACTGCAGCCACTCCGGTTACTAGGACAACAATAACCGAGACAAACCCGAGCCGGTCAATTTGGTCATTAAGTGCACTTGTTGTCATAGTTGATTCCTTTTGTCGGCTTTATTTTCGTCTAGTGTAGATTTGCGCAACTCAAAGCCCGGATTCATCTGCGGAGTAAATCACCCAGAACTTCTTTTAGCCGTCAGTTTCAAAGATGCCCTTCCACTCCTTAGGCACCGTGACCGCCTCACCAGCATGCACGACCTGCTTTGTTCCGTCCTGGTTAGTCAGCGTAATGCTCCCTCGGATGAAGTACATGAATTCATCCACTCCGTAGGGCTCGGCTACCGCGATGCGCGTTTTGCCGGAACAATACGTACCCGAAGAGAACTTTTCGTCGCTAGAAATTAAGCTTGTGACATCGCAGGTAATGTGGCCATCCACATGTTTGGTTGGCGTAGTGCCAGCAAAGATCGACCCATTTCCAACCAAAATCGAGCTACTTTGACACAGGGGATTGTATCGTCTCGTCGTCAAAACAGCGTTAATATTTCCTATCCTTCAGATTCCAACCTGCAAAATCTGCACGGTTGGAAGCCATCCTGCGCCTCCCTATATCCGACCAGTTTGGACTGAGAAAATCCGATGATCTCAGCCACGCGAACCATCATCGGGGCTATTGGTCATTGCCTCGAGCCATGTACGTACGATTCCTGTGACTCGGGTGTCTAGCTCTTTGGCGCTTATGCCGATGCGCTTGGCAATCGGTCGGCGAAAGATCCGGTAGCCTCGAGATAGCGCCGTAAGTGTTGCATGCAGGGCTTCAAGATCATGATCACGGTGGATGTCTCCATCGATGACGTCCTGGCGCAGGCGGCTGATTGCACTCTCATATTGTGGCATCGGGTCGACCGAGTCGTCGCCATCCAGCACAAGTAAAGCCCGCAATTGGCTGTCGTTTATGGTGTTTTTTGCACGAAAGACATTCGATCTGCGCTCAACAAACGGCACATTCCGTTTGCTGGCAACAAGGGAGTCGACGACAGCATCGAATCGGCGGTTGATTGCCGTGCGCCGCCGTTCCTGTCGAGAGCCGAAGTAGTGGTAAATATTCCCGCGATTGACCCCTGCTCCTTCCGCCACTTCCCTGAGATTAAGTCCAGCTAGAACGCCCTTCCTGCGGATGAGTTCCAGGGCAACGTCGATCAGGCGTTGTTCGGTTTCGGTCCTACTGCGCTTTTTCTTCGCCGTCGTTTCCTGTTTCAGGCCGTGGGTGGTCTTGGGCTGCGCCATCAATCAGTCCTTTTAATCACGGTACTTCTTTGCTTGCGAGGCACTCATGCGTCGGTCATAATCCTAACCACTTAATTATCATTATGCTAATTAATTTTGTTAAAACGATAACTTATGCTAAAGCGGTAAGAGGGGAAGGCAGTTTGAGAATGTTGAGCCGAGCCAGAAACGAATGGATCGTAGTTGCAATGATGTCTGGGCTGGCAGTAGCGTTGACAGCTTGCGGGGGTGATGATCTGCCGGATTTAAACCAAAGGCCTGCCGGATTCGGGGACCCCTTGTTCGCGACGGATCACACGATTATCGACCGCAGAGTCGAAGCAGTTGCGAATCCGGATCGCAACGCCTACTTCGGCGACCTCCACGTACACACGACTTACTCTTTTGACGCGTATGCGTTTGGCACGTTAGCCACGCCTTACGATGCCTATCGTTTTGCGCGGGGCGAAGCGATCAAGCATCCCGCGGGCTTTGACATGCAGCTGGATGAGCCGCTGGATTTCTACGGAGTCACGGATCACGCCATGTTCATGGGTGTCGCACCGGTTGCGGCAGACACGAGCAGCGATTTCTCCAAGTATCCGTTCACCGAGGTACTGCATGATCTGAACACTCCAGACAATATAGATCGCTGGAGCTTACCGAGCCGTTTAGGCAGCTTTGGTGGTTTGTTAGCAGGCCTGATACCTGGGATTGCCAGCGGAGAGATCGACCCGGAAGAGTCACTGACGATTACGCGGCGCGCATGGGCCGACACGATCAATGCGGCGGATATGTTTAACGAACCAGGCCACTTCACAACTTTTGTTGCTTACGAATACACGACCAGTTCGGACGATCGAGGCAACCTCCATCGAAACGTTGTGTTCAAAAGCAGCGATCGGGTCCCTGAGGTGCCTTTCTCCCGAGTGCACTCAAACAATCCCGAAGATCTCTGGGATTGGATGGATACACTACGCACGGCAGGCGTGGAATCAATGGCGATCCCACACAACTCCAATGGTTCGAACGGACAGATGTTCAAGCTCGTCGATTGGGCGGGCGATCCCATAGACGATGACTACGCAGTGCAACGAATTCGCAATGAGCCGCTCGTAGAAATCACCCAAGTCAAGGGAACATCGGAAACCCACCCCGCGTTGTCCACCACCGACGAGTGGGCCAACTTCGAGTTGATGGAGTATCGCGTCGCCACCAGGTTACCCAGTCAAGCGGAAGGTAGTTATGTGCGCGACGCCCTGCGCCGTGGTCTGGCGCTCGAGGGACAAGGCATCACAAATCCGTATGCGTTCGGAGTGATCGGTTCAAGTGACACACACACGGGTGCCGCTCAAAACGACGAATCCAATTTCAGCTCCAAGCTGGGCATCCTGTCTGCGGACGCGCAGCTGCGTGGCTCAGTGCCATTTGGCACCGTTGACGGCCTGCTGTTCAACACGGTCGCACCCCAAGCAATGACAGAAGTAGACGGCGAGACGTTTATAGGCGGTGCGAACCCTACCTATGGTGCATCGGGTCTGGCAGCGGTATGGGCAGAGGAAAACACCCGCGAGTCGATCTATGCCGCGTTTCGACGCAAAGAGACCTTTGCAACTTCCGGCCCACGCATGCGGCTGCGGTTCTTTGCTGGATACGGCTTCCCGGATGATCTGATGGAAAAGGCCGATGGCGTGGCAAGCGCCTACGCCACCGGGGTCACGATGGGTGCAGATCTCTTGCCAGATTTATCTGCAGCAGAAATAGGGGGTGTGCCTAAGTTTGCCGTCTGGGCGCAGGCAGATGCCAACAGTGCACCCCTGCAGAGACTACAGATCATCAAAGGTTGGATCGACGAAAATGGCGAAACCCATGAAGCCGTCGTTGATGTGGCCTGTGCCGGCGGGGTTGAAGTAGACCCAGTCACCCAACGTTGCCCAGACAATGGCGCGAGTGTTGATTTAAGTGATTGCAGTTTCAGCGCTGAGACGGGCGACGCAGAAATACACACGGTCTGGACCGACCCAAACTTTGATGCCAGCCAACGAGCGTTTTACTACGCACGTGTGTTAGAGAATCCCACCTGTCGCTGGAGTACCTGGGACGCCATCCGCGCTGGCACAAAACCGCGCTCTGACCTGGCGGCGACGCTGCAGGAACGGGCATGGTCTTCGCCAATCCAGTACGTGCACCAAAAGGGAGGAGCCGAATGATGGGGGATCGTAATTTGTATTTGCTTGTACTGGCGATCCTCGCCGCTGGATGTGGTGGTGGCGGGAATCAGCCGACAGAAGCCCAACGCGCTGCCTTAGCCAAGCCGCTCTTCGAAACCGAAAACACGATTGTTGAGCGCGGGAATCAATCAGACTCTGGCCAGTCAAATGGCGACAGGCCGGAGGCCAACCCGCACCGGAACGCTTACTTTGGTGATCTGCACGTCCACACCAAATACTCGTTCGACGCCTTTGCCTTCGGCACGGTCGCCTCACCCGACGACGCCTATCGCTTTGCCAAAGGTGAAGCCATCAAGAACCCCGCGGGGTTCGACATGCAGTTGCGCGAACCACTGGATTTCTATGGTGTTACCGATCACGGCATGTTCATGGGTGTCGCGCCGGTTGCCGCAAACACGAGCAGCGATATCTCTACGTACTCGTTTGCCCAGGTTGTGCACGATTTGAATGCACCAGACAACACGGGGCGTCTGAGCATCCTGGACCGGATGCGTAGCTTTGGCCTTGCTCGGGCATTAGCCCTTGCGATTGTTGATGGGGAGATTGAGCGAGAAGAACCCCTGGCAATAACCAAGAGCGCCTGGGCAGATTCCACCAGAGCGGCCGATATGCACAACGATCCGGGTCGATTTACCACGTTCGTTGCTTATGAATACACTACTGCATCGGATGATAATGGCAGCCTGCACCGCAACGTGGTCTTCAAAGACAGCGATCGTCTGCCCGAAGTACCTTTCTCGCGGATGCACTCCAGGGATCCTGAAGATCTATGGGATTGGATGGATACACTGCGCGAAGACGGCGTGGAATCCTTAGCCATACCGCATAACTCCAACAAGTCCAATGGACATATGTTCAAACTCGAGGATTGGGCAGGTGACCCCTTCGATGATGAATACGCAATCAAGCGCATCCGCAACGAACCGCTGGTAGAAGTCACACAGATCAAAGGCACCTCGGAAACCCATCCTGCTCTCTCCACCCGTGATGAGTGGGCAGGATTCGAGTTGGTCAGCACTCGCGGGATAGGCATGGGAATACCGATGCCCAGTAAACCCGAAGGCAGTTATGTGCGTGAATCGTGGCGACGCGGCCTGGAATTGGAAGCTCAAGGCATTACCAATCCCTTTGCCTTTGGCGTGATTGGTTCCAGTGATACACATACAGGTGCCTCACAAAATGACGAATCGAACTTTTCCTCTAAGCTGGGGCTTCTATCTGCAACGCCCGATCGGCGTGGCTCGGTGCCCTTAGGAATTGTAGATAGCACACTGTTCAGCATTCTCCCTGGGCAGGAAGTGGTGGAAGTCGACGGCGAGAGTTTCATGGGCGGCCAGCAACAAGAGTTTGGTGCGTCCGGTCTGGCAGCCGTCTGGGCTGAAGAAAATACCCGCGAGTCGATCTACGCAGCGTTTCGGCGGAAAGAAACCTTTGCGACTTCCGGCCCACGGATCCGAGTTCGCTTTTTTGCAGGGTACGGTTTGCCAGAGGACTTGCTGGAAACTACGGATGGTGTGGCACGCGCCTATGCCAACGGCGTGACCATGGGTGCCGATCTAACCCCTGATATTTTAGGGACGCACCGTGCACCAACCTTCGCTGTCTGGGCACAAGCCGACGCCAACAGCGCTCCCCTTCAGCGACTCCAGATCATAAAAGGATGGATCGACGCATCTGGTGAAACGCATGAAGCCGTCATCGATGTGGCCTGCGCAGGCGATGTGGCTGTGAATCCGGCTACCAAGCGCTGTCCGGATAATAGCGCCACAGTGAATCTGAGTGATTGCAGCATCAGTGCAAACACCGGCGATGCGGAACTCCGCACAGCGTGGACCGACCCGAACTTCGATGCCAACGAACACGCCTTCTATTATGCCCGGGTACTGGAAAACCCAACGTGTCGGTGGAATACCTGGGATGCGATAAAGGCTGGTACCACGCCTCGCTCTGATCTCGCGGCTACGCTTCAGGAGAGAGCCTGGTCTTCGCCGATTCAGTACAGGCCTGCAATCGCAGCAGAGTAGGCGCGCGACTGGACTCCAAAATGTTGCGAACGCGGTTGCGTTTCTCGCCGGTGATGTTTCACAACACATTAACGGCGTGAATTTACAGGTAGACGGTGGATTCCTCAAGCGGGTGGACTATTAGCACACATGCCAGCAATGACTTAGTGGACGGGATCGCCCAACTATCCGTTAGCATCTAGGTTTTGAAGCACTTCCACAATCGGGTTTTCAGGGTGAGTGTAAGGCGTTATCCATCCCCAATACTGCTTCCACACCTCTTCAGCAGCGAGGCCGTCTCCTGTCTCGATGTGGCTAATGACAAGCTCGTGGTAACCCAAAGCCTTTTTGCACACTTGTAGTACTTCGGTGTTTTGATCTATCGCCTCTATTTCACCACTCAGCGCGCTTGCGACACCTTCATGAATCTCGTGTAGTACTTTTGCAGCCAGTGAAAACGCATCGGTAGTCGTGGGGAGAATAAAGAGAGTCGAGGCAGGATTAGTCGCGCGAACGTAATGACAACACCAGCATCACCAAACCCAGACCCGCAAAGACGAAGTTTGCGGTGGCACCTGGAGGTGTTTCTAACGTGACAACAGGGTTCGTCACACCAATCGCGAATCGTCCAACATACTCCGCCACCAGGAGTAGGTACATAAGCGGCAACAATGTGCGCCACCGCCACAGCACACCCACATAGAGAAAGGCCAGTAACAGCTGGGATAGACCCCAAAGCGCGAACCCTCGGATCACCGCGTCCGCTGCTTCCGGTGCGTAGGTGTCCAGCGGGATCGTAGCGATCGATTGAGCGCCACCGTCGCTCAGAAAAATATGGACAAGACTCCGACCGAGTGTGATGGCCGTGATGGGAAAGAATAACCACAGGGCTAAACGGTGCCCGCGATAGTTGTTGTCGATGTGGGATGGGAACAAGCGGTCGATCAAAGTATTACACCAAAGCCAGCAACACGGCGGTTAACCAGAGAGTGATCACCACCATACACGTCAACATTCATTGAAAAACATACTCCTCAAAGACGCGCAATGACTGAGTTCAGATCGAGTTCGCCTTCTCGAGTCTGCGCCCCTTCAGACATGAAGGCAGCCATTCGCTCTTGTGCCTCGCTGGTGCCGCGCAACAAATTAAACTGATGAGCTTCTTCCAGCAATGCATCTGTAGGATCTTCAAGCGCTGCATCAATGGCAAGCTTCGCTGACTGGATTGCTGTTTTTGGGAATGACGCGATGCGTATTGCTATCCGCTCAACTAAATCGTCCAGCTCATCCGCAGGTACCGCGCGATTAATCAAGCCGTACGCTTGCGCCAGCTCCGCTGAAAAATCCTCACAGGCCAGGGATATCTCCAATGCTCGCGCGCGACCAACTAGATTTGGCAGACGAGCCGAGCCACTGCCACTGGGCAGTATCCCGATGGCAACCTCAGGTTGACCGAGCGTCGTACGCCCGATGGCTGCAAACCGCATATCGAGTGACCAGAGAAACTCACTGCCTCCACCGCGTGCAATGCCCGCAATCTTGGCGATCGTCGCGATGGGCAACTTCCTGAGCCTTTCCAGCGCAGCTACATAAATGTTGAGTTCTGTGGGCCGCTCGGTGATGTCGGTGGGCAGTTGTCGGATCAATTCAACGTCTGCATGCGCGATGAAAAAGTCCGGATCGGCGCTTTGAAAGACGGCCACGTGAATTGACGTATTCGCTTCGAGATCTTTCGATAGCTGATCAATCTCTGAAATCATCTGCATGTCGAGCAGGTTGATCGGTGGATGATCAAAGGTCACCCAGGCGATGCGCCCGTCGATCTCAACATTCAGGGTCTCGAACTGGCTCATGACCTCTTCCTCATCCTCATCAAGTTGTTGCAATGAAATCAATAAGGCGTCTGGCCACCTCCGGACCCTGGCTTTCCTGGATGAAGTGGCCCGCCGGAATTCGATCGTGCGGAAGTCCCGCCGCTCCGGGTACATTCTCTATCAGTGTATTCTGCGTTTTTTTCGATCCGACCAGCATGTCGAACTGGCCGAACACCGTAAGGAAGGGCTTAGTAAATTGCTTGAGCGCATCCCAGTCCTTAAGGCTCCGCTGTGTATCTATCATCGACCCCATACTGGGCAACGTGCGAATGCCTGTCATAAAGATCTCATCAGGAAACGGCGCATCATAGGCCCGCGCCTCATCATCGGTCAGCTCTATGCCACCAAAATCGCGCCGTAGGTTATCGCTGGCTTTGAGCTCAGGACCGGTCAACGCATAGAGCATCCAGGCGTGAAAGAACTCGGACATGTCCTCGCGGATTATGCCTTTCGCGTTGCAGTCTGCTCCAAAATCACCAAAGGTCCTGATCTGGGCATCCGGATCTACTGGATAGTCTTCGCGATTAATTCCTTGTGGCACATTGAGGATGGGATCTGGCATGAGCCAGAGTGCGCTATTGGAGATCATGACTCGCCGGAAGTACTCTGGATGCTGTGCCACGACCATAAGGCTGGTGAACCCACCCCAGTCCTGGCCAAAGAGCGTAATGTCCTTAAGCTCCAAGGCATCGATCATCGCCTTCCACCATCGGGCATGGGCATAAATGGTGTGTGTGTGAATGTCTGTTGGTTTGTCGGAACGGCCCATGCCGATCATGTCAGGCACAATCACGCGATGCCCTGCTTCAACAATTAGTGGGATCATCTTGCGATACAGATACGACCAGTCTGGTTGACCATGCAGGAGCAGAACGACCTGCCCATCTTTTGGGCCTTCGTCCACGTAGTGCATTCGTAATCCATCTACTTCGACATAGTTCGGCGAATAGGGAAAGTCAGGTAAGTCTGTAAAGCACTCATCCGGCGTGCGCACAAATTCACGGCCGTCAGCGGTTTTATGAATCGTGGTACTTTGAATGGGGACATTCATGACAAATCCACCTTTTCTGGTACCAGTTTGCCCAGCATCTTCTGACAACTCGCCAGGTTGTCGACAAATCCTACGTGTACCTTCATCGCCTGGGTGTGGTTAGCCAGTGCAGGCCAACGGTCAGCGTAGGCAGAGGACACCACAAGATCGAGTTGCGTGAGTTGCGCCCCAACCGCAAAGTCTGCTATCGACAATTTGTCAGCGACAAAAAACTCTTTGCCATCAAGCATCTCTTCCAGGTAGTCGAAGTGGCTTGGCAAAACTTCCTGATAGGTTCGTGTTGCCGTCTCCATGTCAGAGGCTTGACCAGAAAATCGCGGGAACAGGATCGGACGAAACAACTTCATCCCCAACGGCTGAGCGAGTTCAGTATCGGCATATTCTTCCAATGCCGCTACCCGTCCCGCATCAAATGCGGTGTCGCCATACAAACCTGCATCCAGTTTACGATCCAGATACAGACAGATGGCTGAAGAATCCGCGATGGTCCCGGGTACACCTTCGCGGCCAATGCTGCGATCACGCAGCACAGGAATCCTGCGCGCCGGGCTAATTTCACAGAACCAGTCGGGCATGTCCATGATGTTGATGTTTTCGAAGTCGTAGGCCACGCCCTGAGTTCTGAGCACAGCTTCGACTTTGCGAACAAATGGAGATACCGGAGTACCGTAGATGACGAGATCCGCCATGATTCTTCCAACCAAAGTGAGCGCGGATGATAACTTGATTATTTAATGCTTGCCATTATTATACTTCGAAATGAAAGCAGCTAAATATTTGAGCCTGGGGGCGTGCCTGATCATTCTGGTTGGCGCAGGTTATCTCGGCTATTTCCTGAATCAGGTCGCGCCCTTTGCATCAGGCTTTGCCGCACACGCCTTCTGTAGCAATCTCTTCATAGCAAAGCGCCAATTCGAAGACATCGAACAGTTTGACCTGCCGAGCGAACAGCAGCTATTAACCCGCTCAAGAATCGACGGCAACACGGTCACCACCGATTTCGGTATCTGGCCTATCAACTACACCAGCGTCTCGGTTTACCGTCCGGGACTGGGCTGCGGTCAGTTGGCAGGCGGCAACCTAGCGGATCTCGAAGGACCGGCATCAATTGAACGCGTGCTACCAGAGCGACAGCCCGACACTTTGGCATGGCCAGCGCTGAATACCACAGGCGTCAATACCCAACGGCTCAACGACGTGCTGGATCGCGCATTCAGCGATACGGCTACGAGCTATGAAGATCGAAAAAACACGCGTGCCGTGGTGATTTTCTACCGTGATCAGTTGATAGCGGAGCGCTATGCGCAAGGGTTCGACGCCACCACGCCGCAGAATTCCTGGTCCATGACCAAAAGCGCCACCAGCGCCCTGCTTGGTATTCTGGTGAGAGATGGCCGCCTAAACCTTCGAGATCCTGCACCCATTGCTGAATGGCAGAACCCGGACGATCCCCGCCGCCACGTGACCACGGAGGATTTACTCTTCATGGTCAGTGGTCTCGAATTCAATGAGGGCTACGAAAACGATCCCGTCTCCGACGTCAACCGAATGTTGATGAACAGCCGCGACC